>Ga0210080_1000001_pt1 | contig 24642 bp, 20 predicted proteins | sample White_CordB_D2_FD_185588 | JGI IMG/M metagenome (GOLD analysis project Ga0210080, IMG submission 185588) | Wetland microbial communities from the San Francisco Bay, California, USA, that impact long-term carbon sequestration - White_CordB_D2... | ecosystem: Environmental > Aquatic > Marine >...
CCAATACCAGTGCGGCCGATACCGGCACGGCGCTCAGGAGGGAATACATCAAAAGAGTATCGACCATGGACGCTTCATCGATGATGACGGCATCGGCATCCAACGGGTTGTCGCGGTTTCGCAAAAAGCCGCCGTCGGTGAAATTGTAGCCCAAAAGCCGGTGTATCGTGCCGGCCTTTCGCCGTGTAACCTCTGCCATCCTTCGGGCCGCCCGGCCGGTAGGAGCAGACAGCATCACGCGTTTGCCCTGGTTTTCAAATATTGTGCTGATTGAACGCAAGAGTGTTGTTTTGCCCGTTCCCGGACCGCCCGTAATAATCACAATACGGTGGGAAAAGACCTCCTCAAGCACCTGAAGCTGTTCAGCCGACAAATTAATGGCGAGTTTTTCATGAACCTCGTGTGATATCCGATCGGCGCCAATGATGGCAGGCTCAACCGGTAGGGACAGCAGTGCCTTCAATCTGCTTGCCAGTCCGGCTTCCGCCAGATGTAATTCTTTTATATAAATGGCGCTGGTGGATACACCGTTTCCAATGGGTTCCACCACAATGACCTTTGCGGCAACCATGTCGTCAATGGCTTTTTGGATGGCCGGACGGCTGATTTGAAACAAATTTTCACCGCGCGAGAAAAGATTTTCTGATTCAGCGAAGGTATGGCCCTCATCGGCGTTTTGCATGATGATGTGACGAATGCAGGCCTGCACGCGTTGGGGATCCTCTTGTTCAACCCCCAGCTTGCGGGCAATCGTATCGGCGATGATAAACCCGGGTCCGTCAAAGTCTTCGGCCAGAACAAAAGGGTCCGCACGGATAAGGTCTATGGCGTCCGGTCCGTATTCTTTGTGTATTTTAGCACAAAAGGAGGTCTGAACACCCATTTCCTGCAGAAACTGCATCAACCTTCTCAGGGTATGGTGCTCTTTCCAGGCGCTTTGAATCATGTCGGATTTGGCTTCACCGAACCCCTCAACTTCAACCAGCCGTTCAGGTGCGCTTTCGATAATATCCAAAGTTTGGCTCCCGAAGGCCGCCACCAACCTTGCCGCCAGCGACGGGCCGATCCCTTTAATGATGCCGGATGCCAGATAGGCCCGGATACCTTCAGCCGCCGCCGGCAGAGTCACTTCATAGGAGTATATTTTGAATTGCTGGCCGTATTTGGGATGGGTTTGCCAGGCACCTTTAACTTTAAGGGCTTCACCGAGACTTACTCCCGCCAGATAACCGACCACGATGACCCCGGCGGCCAGCTTGGGGATCTTCAGACGCGCAATGGTGTACTGGGTCTCTTCGTTAAAATAGGTGATATGCTCCAGGTGACCTTCGATGGTGATCAAGGGGGCATTGTTTTTCTTAAAAGAGTTCATTTCAGAACCAGTTAATTATTAAGTTCCCACCTTGCTCCGTACCAATTGTAAATTCCATTGTTTGGGCCATTGAGGATTGTAATTTGGGATTTATTTGTTATTTGGAGCTTGTAGTTTGGGATTTAGTATTTCCGATTGGTTATTTGCAACTATCCAATTGGCTGCATCGTACAAGTTTTTAGCGGTGTAATCCGCAACAATCTGTTTTGTTTTCAAAATATGTTCGGCTTCATCATCTTTGCCGCTTTTCACCAGCACTGCCTGGCCGCATCCGGCGTTGCGGGCACACTCGATGTCTTTGGCGCTGTCGCCCACCATAATCGACTTTGACAAATCAAGGTTGTGTTTGCGCTGTGCTTGTAACAGCAATCCCGGCATTGGTTTGCGGCATTCGCATCCATCATTCGGCATGTGGGGGCAGAAAAAAATATCCGTTATCAGGCCGCCGCCTGATACGATGGCGTCTTTCATCATGGCATGAATGCGATCGAGTTCACCGGGGGAGATGAGTTTGCGGGCAAGTGCCGATTGATTGGTGATGACTATGGAGGTGAACCCGCTTAGCGTCAAAAGTCGGATGGCCTCGATGCTGCCGGTAATAAATTTAAATTCGGACCGGCTTTTGATATAATCCGGCGAATCGAGGTTGATCGTACCGTCCCTGTCTAAATATACGACGTTGCGTAAAATTGTCTGACTCATCGGCTATTCTGCAACCATAAAAGCGTCCGGATAGCCGTCTTGTATAAGAATCGTCTCATTCAATACGGCATCTTCCAGAGTTTTAAATGCCCCCACTCGAACCCTGTAAAATATCTTATCCCCTCGGTCATAAAGGGTGATATGGGCATTTTTGTATTGTTCAGCGAGCTTGCGTTTAAACTTTTCGGCATTTTCACGATTTGCAAAAGCACCGACCTGAAAGGTAAAGTTGCCCGAGAAATAGTCTCCCTGAACAAAGGTGCGGCCAGTACCGCCGTCGGTGGCTGCGGGTGTACCCAGGGCGACAATCTCGACTTTGGCCGTGCCGGGTCCGACGATTCCGAGTTCTTTGGCCGCCGTATAGGAGAGGTCAATAATTCTGCCCCGCACAAAAGGCCCCCGATCGTTGATCCGCACTTCCAATTTCCGATTGTTCTCAAGATGATGGACCTGCACGTAGGTGCCAAGCGGCAGGGTTTTGTGAGCTGCCGTCATGGCGTACATGTCGTAGGTTTCACCATTACTGGTTTTGCGACCATGAAAATCCTTGCCATACCAGCTGGCCAAGCCTTGTTCGCTAAACCCTGCAGCATCGGGAATCGGTTGATAGCGCTGACCATTGACTGCATAGGGCCTTTGCGTTGGTGGCAGGTTCGGCTGCGCCGGGGTGTCCAGAACCTTGACACGGTAGGTCGGTTTCGGAGCACTGCAGGCAGTCAATATCAGAATCAGTGCAAAAAGAATTGTTTGTATAACTGGTTTCATATGCAAGCATTGATAAATGAAGCCGGCAGACAAGTCAACAGAATCAACTTGGATCTGACGATCAATCTCCACGGGTCCGCAGGAATGCTTCAACCTCCGGCAAATCCGGGATTGCTGTCCTACCGCCAATTGCACGGGTTTTCAAGGCAGCACACGCCGCAGCAAAGCGGACCGTCTGCCGAATTTCCCAACCCTGCAGGAGGCCATAGATATAACCTCCATGAAAAACGTCGCCGCAACCGGTCGTATCAACGACATCCATTTTAAAGGCCGGCTGGTGAAAGACTGAACCGGCAGGGCCGATGCTCACGCTGCCCGCTTCGCCACAGGTTATCGTAACACCAGCGGCACCGTGTCCGGCCAGCAACCTGAGAGCACTCTGCGGATCGTGGTGCCCGGTTATCTGGCGGGCGAAATTTTCACTCACGACCAGGTGGTCAATCAGAGGGAGAAGACGATCCACACCGGGGCGCATGGTTCCGGCATCGAGAACCGTCAAAACGTTCATGCTGCGAGCCATCTTCGCTGCGGTCACTGCCTGCATCAGATGCAATCCATCCAGGTGAAGGACCTTGACAGAGCTGGAAAGCAGGAGTTCGGACAAATCTGCAATGTCGGGGACCGCATTACCCCGATGCCAAAAGATGTTGCGATGACCATGGGCATCGACAGCGACGAATGCCACCTGACTGCTATCACCAGTGTTCTGCGTCAAAAAACCACAGTAAACAGATTCAGCAATCAGTCCGTCGCGTATCTGTCGACCGAAGTCGTCAGCCCCTGCTGCGCCGACCATCGCCACAGAGATGCCCAGCCGGGCCAAGGTGACCAGGGCCGTAGCGACCGGCCCGCCACCCTGCACCAGCAATGAAGACAGTTCGGCTTTCTGGTCCAAATCCGGATACTGGCCGACCTGTCCCAGGATATCCAGGGAACACTGGCCCAGGCCGACGACATCTATCTGATCGGTACTGGTCATAACCTTCCGCAATGAAAAAGGGACAGGCTCCATGAAGAGTCGTCCCTAGGATTGAAACCGGTCCCGCTACAGGCTGTGCTGCATTATTCTTCGACTACGGTCATAGCCCGAAACTTCTGGTAGCGTTGCTCGACCAGTTCCTCTGCAGAGAGTTCTTTCAATTCGGCCAGATGACACTTGAGGCGATCTTTGACCGCAGCCGCAGCAGCCTCGTGATTATTGTGCGCACCACCGACCGGCTCCGGGATGACATCATCAATGACCGTTCCAAGCGCATCAATATCCATGGCAGTCAGTTTGAGCGCCTCGGCGGCTTCGGGGCCACGAGTCCCGTCACTCCAAAGAATTGCCGCACACCCCTCTGGCGAGATAACTGCGTAAACAGAATATTGCATCATGATGACCCGATTGCCGACAGCGACCGCCAGGGCACCACCGGAGCCGCCCTCACCAGTCACCGTGACGATAATCGGTACGGTCAGAGCAGCCATCTCGCGAAGATTTCGGGCAATTGCCTCCGCCTGGCCGCGTTCTTCGGCGCCGATTCCAGGGAAAGCCCCGGGCGTATCGATAAAGGTGAAGATTGGCAGACCGAACTGTTCCGCCATTTGCATTACTCGCAACGCCTTGCGGTAGCCTTCCGGGTTGGGCATGCCAAAGTTCCGGTAAACCTTTTCCTTGGTATCACGCCCCTTCTGGTGCCCGATCACCACGCAAGGCTCATCATCCAACCGGGCGAAACCACAGACCAGCGCCGGATCATCCCGGTAATTGCGGTCACCGTGGACTTCAAACCAGTCGGTAAAGATGTGATTGATGTAGTCGAGGGTATATGGACGGTTCTGATGCCTTGCCAGCTGGGTCCGCTGCCATCGGGTCAGGTTTGAGAATATTTCATCACGCAACCTATCAGCTTTCTTCTCTAACTTTTTGATATCAGAGGAGAAGTCGACGCTGTCAGTTGAGTAATCACGGAGCTCCTTGATCTTTTGCTCGAGCTCAACGATAGGTTTTTCAAAATCTAGAAAAAACTGCATGTGCAGGCTCCTGTCAGTTCATCGGCGACCGGGGTCAAGAGGTCATACCTATTCGAAAGTGACAACATTATAGCCGAACAACTTCTCGACGTCATCCATCATTTGATCACTGGCCTGAAGGCGCAGGTCCTCCGGTAATGATATCACGGTTTCGCTACGATTGGGCACGACGAGATGAATCAAGGCCTCACAGTCGCCATGGTAGCGCGTCATAATTTCCCTGAGTGACCGCAACTGGCGCTCTTCAAGACCGGGAGTCGTCAGGCGGAAATGGACCATCCTGGTCAAACGTTCCTGTACGTCTTTGAGTGACAGGACCTCGTTGACCAGGATCTTGCAGGCATCCTCGCCGACATCCACGGTCCCCTTGACCAGCAGGGCTTCCTCGCTGTTGAGCAGCTCGGCCGCTTCCGTGTAGGTTTCGGGAAAAACCACCATTTCGACAAAACCGCTGAGATCCTCAAGAGTCACAAACGCCATACGGTCGCCTTTGCGGGTATTCAGCAGCTTGATACCGGTGACGATGCCGCAGACGCTGACTTCCTCTTTATCGGCACGCTCCATCAGCCCTGCCGTGTCACAGGTGCTGAACCGCTTGATGGCATCACTATGCCGCGCCAGCGGGTGGCCGGTAATGTAAAAACCGATCGCTTCTTTTTCATTGGTCAGCAAAACATTTTCCGGCCATTCCTCCAGATCCGGGAGCTCGCCGTACATCTGCCCGTTCTGGGTGACGATCTGATCCGTACCGAAGAGGGATTCCTGACCGGATTCCTTTTCACGCTGAAGTTTCTGGCCGTATTCCATGGCTTCTTCAATGGCGGCCATAAACTGCGCCCGTTTGTGTTGCAAGGAATCGAATGCACCACATTTGACGAGGGCTTCGACAACCCGCTTGTTGACACGACGCAAATCGACACGCTCACAGAAATCATGCAGGGAACTGAATGGCCCCTCTTGCCGCGCTTCGACGATCGCCTCCACGGCCGCGCCGCCAACCCCCTTGACTGCGCCGAGGCCAAAACGGATGTCTTTTTCATGTACGGTGAAATTCCGGCACGAGGCATTAATATCGGGCGGCAGGATGGCAATCCCCATATTCCGGATCTCGTTGATATTCTTGATGACCTTCTCGGTGTTCTCCATATCCTCGGTCAGCAGGGCGGCCATGAATTCCACCGGGTAGTGGGCCTTCAGGTAGGCGGTCTGGTAGGCAATATAGGCGTAAGCCGCTGAATGGGACTTGTTGAAGCCGTACTCGGCAAACTTCTCCATCTGGTCGAACACAGCCTCGGCCTTTTTTGTCTCAAGCTTGTTTCCTTTGGCGCCGTCGAGGAAATTCTTCTTTTGCTTGGCCATCTCCTCGGGCTTTTTCTTGCCCATAGCCCGGCGCAGCAAATCAGCACTCCCCAGGCTGTAATTGCCAAGCACCTGGGCGATCTGCATGACCTGTTCCTGATAGACAATGACCCCGTAGGTGTCCTTAAGTATCGGTTCAAGTTCCGGAAAGTCGTAGCTGAACTCCTCGACACCGTGCTTGCGTTTGATAAATGAATCAACCATCCCGGAACCAAGCGGGCCCGGGCGGTAAAGAGCAACCATGGCGATCAGGTCTTCGAAACAGGACGGCTTGAGCTTGATCAGGTACTCTTTCATCCCGGAGGATTCGAGCTGGAAGACACCGGTCGTTTCACCACAGCTCAGCAATTGGAAGGTTTGCTCATCATCCTGGGGAATCAGTCCCAGATCGAATTCGGGATTCTTCACCCTGACCAGCTTGACGGTCTTGTCAATAACCGTCAGGGTTTTCAGGCCGAGGAAGTCGAACTTGACCAGGCCGATTTTCTCTACGTAACCCATGTCAAACTGGGTGACCTGGCCATGTGACTTGGGGTCAACGTAAAGTGGCAGGTAGTTGGTCAGAGGCTCCGGGGTGACCACGACCCCGGCAGCATGGGTTGATGCGTGCCGGGTGAGTCCTTCCAGTGACATCGCCACCTTAAACAGCTTCTTGACTCTGGCATCTTTTTCGATCAGCTCGCGCAGACGCGGTTCCTGCTTCTGTGCATCCTTGAGTGTCACCTTCTTGCCGACCGGGTTGGGGATCAACTTGGCAATCGTATCCACCTCACCGTAAGGCATCCCCATACCACGCCCCACATCACGGATGACCGCTCGGGCGAGCATCGAACCGAACGTGATGATCTGGGCGACATTGTCCTTGCCGTATTTGTCACGCACGTAATTGATGACATCTTCACGACCGTTGATACAGAAATCAACGTCGATATCCGGCATGGAGATACGTTCCGGATTCAGGAAACGTTCGAAGAGCAGATGGTATGGCTTGGGATCGATATCAGTAATTCTAAGGGCATAGGCGACCAGGCTTCCGGCTGCGCTGCCACGCCCGGGGCCGACCGGTATGTCGTGATTTTTTGCCCAGTTGATGAAATCGGCGACGATCAGGAAGTAGTCCGGGAAGCCCATCTGGTTGATGATTTTCAGTTCCTGCTCAAGACGGGCCTTGTATGCGGCGTGATCATCCGCCGAAAAATCGGGGCGAATCTTGCGGATTTCGGCAATCCGCTGTTCGAGGCCTTCAAACGACTGCTGCTCGAGGGCCTGGCTCGGAGTCTGTGCGTCACCAAGAGCCAGGGACGGGAAATGATAATTCTTGCCGCTGACGTCCAGCTCCAGATTGCAACGTTCGGCAATTTCGACCGAATTGCTGACCGCTTCTGGAAGTGCCTTGAAAAGCTCTCCCATTTCATCGGGCGTCTTGACATAGAACTCCTCGTTGGCAAAACGCATCCGGTTCGGGTCGTCCATCGTTTTGCCGGTCTGGATGCAAAGCAGGACCTCGTGGGCAAAGGCGTCATCCCTGGTCAGGTAATGACAGTCATTGGTGGCGACCAGCGGCAGACCGAGTTGCTTGCCGATTTCAATCAGGCCTTTATTTGCGACCTCCTGCTCCGCGAGAAAATTTTCCTGGAGTTCCAGATAGAGCCGGTTATTGTCAAACACCCGGGACATTTCCTCTGCCCTCTGCCGGGCATGGTCCATACGTCCACGACAGATCAGGTTGGGGATTTCTCCACCCAGGCAGGCGGTCAGGGCAATCAGTCCCTCGTTGTTGTCGCTGAGGAGGTCCCAGTCAATCCGCGGCCGATAATAGAAGCCGTCCTGGTAGGCGGTGGAAACGAGTCGGCAGAGATTGCGATATCCCACACGGTTTTTGCAGAGGAGGACCAGGTGTCCGGATGCGTCTCCGGAAGAGGACGCGCCCGATTTGTCATGCCGCGAGCCCGGGGCGACATAAACTTCACAGCCGATGATCGGCTTTACGCCTGCGGCATGAGCCTTGGTGTAAAACTCCAGGGCACCAAACATATTGCCATGATCGGTAATCGCCATGGCCGGCATGCGATACTTTTTGGCCCGCTCGACAAGATCGCCGACACGGATCGCTCCATCAAGCAGGCTGTATTGGGTATGCACGTGAAGGTGAACGAAATTGGCATGTTGCATGGATGTCAAGAACCTAAAGCTGGATTCAGTATTCCGAATACAGGACAAAATCGACAAGAGTGGTGACAGAAAAAACGGCAAACTCCGTTAACAGAGTGGCTACAGAATACAGAAAATTCACCCCGTATGGAAACATTAAAAGCAGTGGCTGCAAACATTCCGGGTACTCGATCCTGGACACCCCGTCCTGGATTCCCGGACTATAAAACCTCGACGTCAAAGTGGTTCAACATGTTGACCAGCAGGATCAATGGCAGGCCGATCAGGCTTGTGTAATCGTTGCCAGCCATTTTTTCCATCAGGGCAATGCCAAGCCCCTCTATTTTAAACGATCCTGCACAATCAACCGGATTTTCCCTGTCTACGTAATGCTTGATCTGTTTTTCGGTCAGTTCACGCATCGTCACAGAGAACGTCTCGAATTCAGTGATGCTCTCACCACTGGCACTGTTATGGATTGCCAGGCCAGTATAGAAGGTATGTTTGCGTCCCTGCATTTCCATCAGTTGTGCAACGGCCTTCTGTGGTGTACCCGGTTTACCCAGAACACGGTGCCGGGCATCGACGAAAACCTGGTCGGCCCCTACGATCAGGGCGTCATCATATTTGTTCGCGATACTTTTCGCCTTCTGCAGGGCCTGATGCTTGACCAGCAGCTCAGCGGAAACGTTGGCATCCATCTGCTCTTTGTAGAGCGGCGCAGCAACATGAAAACTCAGTTCAAGTTGACGCATTAATTGCATACGATAGGGGCTGGTTGAGGCAAGGACTAAGGTGCGCATGAATACCTTCCGGAAAGAGATAATTTAGCCCCCTTTTTACCTCAACCGGAGAATAGAATCAATCAGCAGACACCGGACTCCCAGAATACTGAAGATTCAGAAACCAATGTCGTTTCAGCAGTCCCACCGTTGCCATGCGGCTGGCTGGGTCGCGAGCAGAAAAACGGCATCTCGCGAACCGATTCCAGTAAGGCGTCTTCAAGCATTGTCGTGCCACAGCGGTCGAAAAACTCGGCAAAACCGGAACCGCCCAGCCACGCGTCGACAAAGGTCACCGATTCAATTCGTCCAATCTCAACCAGGACTTCACCTTCGTAGCAGCCATCGCCAACGGTACCGGAGAAACGCATGCCGCGCCCCTGTCGTTCGGCCGAGTGAATATCAAAATAAATAGCGCTACCGTTGTCTTCTGTCGTACCGATGTAAATCATAAATGACCTCCCTGAGAGTTATGATTACATCTTAAACTGCCATGAGACAGAATATGTCACATTGAACATCGGTACGAGTGACGCGGGACGTGGAGGGCGAAAACATCCGCAAAAAGCTTACGTTGCAGAAAAGACATCGAAGAAGAGCGCGCCCTGACTCAGCTTGTCGCGTCCCGCATTTTCAGACATTGCTCGAGTCCGTTGTAGAATTGAGCTTTCAGCTCTTCCGGTTCGAGTAGTTGCACATGAGGGAGGTAGGAGTAGAGCCAGGCCAAGATCTCCTTTTCACCACTGGCTGCAAAACAAAGAGTCACCGAGCCATCCTGTTGTTCGACCATTTGCTGGCTGGGATGCCAAATCCGCTCTCGAATCAAGTGACTTATCTCAGCAGAAAAACGGACCTTGACGGTAAACTCACCTTCATCAATCAAGCCGAATGCGGAGCCCGTCAGATTGCTGGCGGAAAAATCCTCAGGAACTTCAAACCGGTCCTTGAGGACCTCAATCTGCCTGATCCGGTCAACCAGAAAGAGCCTCAAGGCTTTCCGGTTATGCGCGTAGCCGCCGAGATAGAGGGCGCTCTCATAGAACAACAGGGTGTAAGGGTCGAAAACATAGCTCTCAGTGGACCGCCGAGCCGGAGTGTAAACCAGTTCAATGCGATACTGATAGAGCAATGCCCGGCGCAATTCTTTCAACAGTTCTTTTTGGGCAGCATAGTCACGCTCACCCTGGAATTTCGGTGATGCCGTCTCGGCAATCCGTTCCAGGTGGGCAATACTGCGTGGTGGCAGGCTGGAATGGATGCGACTGAAAATAGCATCAAGGTCATCCTGGAATGGCGTCCCCCGCAAGAAGCCTAGCTGTCCGCGACACAGGTACAGTGTCATAAGCTCTTCGAGAGAAAACGTTATCGGCAAGATCTTCTTAAAACCGGTGATGAAACGGTAAACCGTCTGACCACCCTCTTCCGGCTCGGAAACAAGGGGATAACCTGCATCCCGGATTGCGTCCAGGTCACGATAGACGGTCCTGCGGGTCACACCGCACTCTTCAGCCAATTCGTCTACCGTGGCCCCGTAACGAACCTCGAGGATCCTGATCACATCGTGCAAACGTGCTGCCTGGCTATATTTTTTGGCAGGCTTGCCTGGCTTACTTGTGGTTTTTGTCATTTTTGGTGCCCCTGCATAAGACCTCGACATCTCTTGTTTAAAAACCAAGAGACACTGTATTGCATCATATCGTTTTCGCAAAAACACTGAGCGAATTGAAAGAAATCATGCGGTGGGCAAAAGTCCACGTGTGACGAATGGATGCGGCATTGAGTCCGGCAGGAAGCGATACATAAACCTATCATCAAACTGTCAACATCTCCGGAGCCACTTCCCCGATTCTGTCCAGAAAGAACTGCCAATCGCCCAGACTATTGTCACCGGGAACCTGTTTAGCCTGCCTGGCATAAGCGATCCGTTTTGAGACACTCTGAAAACGGCCCCGGCTGGCAATTTTGAATGAGTCTGCCGGTTGACGGTTGTCTGGGGTGGTACAACCACATTTACAGTAGATCTCGGAGGTCAAGATCTGATCTCTTTGCTCGATGGCCTGAGTCCTGGCTCTGACGAATAATTCCGGGTGAAGATTACTTAAGTATTGCAGGCCCTGCATCGCGTTATTGAAAATATTCATGCAGGGGTGAAAGAGGTCTGTGTACTCCCTGACGGCCCTGCTGATGACTTTTTCCTCCCAAACGATATCTTTGGGTAGTTTTAATGCTGTTTTGCGCCCCTTAGCCTTGGAGTATTCGCTTTCATCAAACAGTTCGGGTGCGGGACGATCAAGAAGTTCGAAAGCATATTGCTCAAAATCTTCAAGGAGTTCAGGGTAAGCATGTTCCATCGCTTCCAAAAACTGCTTCGCCCGGTACTTCTCCTTGGGGTTGCCTACCGTCAGAACAATTCGCTCCAGAGCGATCTTTTGTCTTATTCGGTAGGTCCAGACCGACTCGCGAGCGGTCAGTGTTTCAGTGGGTTTTGTCATCGATCCACTCCAGCCTTTTATATAAGATCTGTCGATTTCCCTCTGTAGTCCCCATACAGGATTGTGCAACAAAAGATTATCATAATAAATTGTTTTAAGAAATGGATGAGAATTCAACCGCTGAGGTGCCCCGGTATGAGTGACTAAAGTTGCGTCACAGGAGCTTTATTTCCGGGGTTCTCCGGGGTTTTGCGTATTATCGTGGGAAAAGTAAAGCCGCTGACCTTTTCAGGTGGCGACATGCGTTAATTCAACGCATTTGCAATTTTGCGACATTCGGGATGTCTTCTGCAATTTCTGACTGTAGACAACAGACAGAAAAAAACCGGAAGCCTTATCCGGCTTCCGGTTCCATGATTCGATTCATTTCATAGACCTACTCCCACTCTATGGTTGCAGGAGGTTTACTTGAAATGTCGTAGGTAACCCTGTTCACTCCACGGACTTCATTGATAATCCGGTTACTGATACGAGCGAGGTCAGCGTAGGGCATAGGATACCAGCCCGCCGTCATGAAATCCTTGGTTTCCACTGCACGCAGGGCGATCACATACTCGTAGGTGCGCCCATCGCCCATGACACCGACGCTTTTCACCGGCAGGAACACGGCGAAAGCCTGGCTGATTTTATCATAATGACCGGTCTGGTAGAGTTCATCGATATAGATGGCATCGGCCTGACGCAGGATGTCGCAGTATTCCTTTTTGATTTCGCCGAGGATACGGACACCGAGACCTGGACCGGGGAAGGGATGACGCCAGACCATGCGGTGTGGCAGGCCCAGTTCCTCGCCGATTGCCCTCACCTCGTCCTTGAACAGTTCACGCAGCGGCTCCAGCAGATTGAGGGTCATGTAATCGGGCAGGCCGCCGACATTGTGGTGACTTTTGATGTTGTGGGCTTTGCCGGTTTTGGCCCCTGCCGATTCGATGACATCGGGGTAAATGGTCCCCTGTGCGAGCCACCTGGCATTGGCCAGTCGCTTCGATTCCTCCTCGAAGATATCTACGAACAAGTTGCCGATGATCTTGCGTTTCTTCTCCGGATCGGTTTCGCCTGCCAGTTTCTTGAGGAAGCGCTCCTCTGCATCAACCCGGAGGACCTTGACACCAAGGTTCTCGGCAAAGGTGGCCATCACCTGGACTCCTTCGCCGAGGCGCAACAGACCGTTATCGACGAAGACACAGGTCAGCTGGTCACCGATAGCCCGGTGTATCAACGCCGCAGCCACCGATGAATCGACACCACCAGAGAGGCCTAGGATGACTTCTTCTGTTCCGACCTGCTCCCGGATGCGAGTCACGGCATCTTCGATAATATGGCCGGGCGTCCACTGCCCGGTACAGCCGCAGATTTTGCGTACGAATGTATCAATCAGTAGTTCGCCACGAGGGGTATGGTTGACTTCGGGATGGAACTGTACGCCATACAGGTTGCGTTCAAGGTTCTGGATGCCGCATACCGGGGCGTTGTCCGTCTCGGCAATTTCCTCGAAGCCACGGGGGACGACCTCAACATGATCACCGTGGCTCATCCAGACCGGGCTGTGACCATCGACAAAAAAGCTGTCAAAAAGCGGGCCGGGAGAATTTTTCGCCAGAAGGTCGGCATGACCATACTCGCGCTTGCCTGCCGGCACGACCCTGCCGCCGAAATGCTGACACATCAGCTGCATGCCATAGCAGATACCCAGCACGGGGATCCCGAGTTCGAAGAGTTCTTCCTCTATCGCCGGCGCGCCCCTGTCATAAACGGACTTCGGCCCCCCGGAAAGGATGATCCCCTTGGCATTGAATGCCTTGATCTCTCCCAGGCTCATGTCAAAAGGATGCAACTCGCAGTAGACATGCGCTTCACGCACCCGTCGGGCAATCAACTGGGTGTATTGCGATCCGAAGTCGAGGATCAGAATCTTTTCAGAATGGATATCCATATAAACCGGGGACTGGGGGCTGGGGGCTGGGGACTGGTAAAAGATTACGAATCTTTCAGCCCCCAGCCCCCAGCATCCAGCCACTGCCTCTAACTTGGTTTCTCGATCCGGTAGTTCGGTGCTTCATGGGTGATATTGACGTCATGGACATGCGACTCACGCAGACCTGCGTTGGTAATCCGCATGAACTGTCCGTTGTCCTTAAGTTCCCTGATCGTACGGCAACCGGTGTAGCCCATGCCGGAGCGCAGGCCACCCATCAATTGATGAATGTTTGCCGAGAGCGGACCGCGATAAGGCACGCGTCCTTCAATCCCTTCAGGGACAAGTTTGATATCAATCTCGTCGCTCTGGAAGTAGCGGTCCCTGCTGCCCTGCTTCATGGCACCGATACTGCCCATGCCGCGGTAGGACTTATAGGTCCGGCCCTGGTAGAGGATCGTTTCCCCGGGTGATTCATCGGTCCCGGCGAAGAGGGAACCGATCATGATCGTATCAGCCCCCGCAGCAATTGCTTTCGGCAGCTCTCCGGAGTACTTGATACCACCATCGGCAATCAGCGGCACACCGAGTTTGCGGGTTATCTTCGAAACATCGGCGATCGCTGTAATCTGGGGGACACCGACACCGGCAACCACACGAGTGGTACAGATCGATCCCGGCCCGATGCCGACTTTTACTGCATCAGCCCCGGCCTTGATCAAAACCTCTGCAGCGCTGGATGATGCAATGTTCCCTGCAATCAGGGACAGCTCAGGATAAGCTCTTCGGGTCTCGGCTACGGCGTCGATGACCGCCTGTGAATGGCCGTGTGCCGTATCAATGATGATTGCATCGACACCGGCCTTGACCAGCAATTCGAGACGTTCTTCGCGGTCATCACCGACGCCGAGCGCGGCACCGACCCGGAGACGCCCCATCTCGTCCTTGCAGGCGTTAGGGTATTTGCGGACCTTTTCGATATCCTTGATCGTGATCAGACCTTTGAGGGTAAAGCTGTCGTCGACCACCAGGAGCTTCTCGATCCGATGCTCATGAAGATGTTTCTTTGCTTCTTCAAGCGTCGTTCCCGGCGGCACCGTAACCAGCTTGTCCTTGGTCATGACATTTGCGATCGGCTGGTCCAGCTGTGTTTCAAAACGCAGGTCACGGTTGGTCAGGATACCGACCAATAGGCCCTTCTTGGTGATCGGAACGCCCGAGATCCGGTATTTTTCCATCAACTCCAGTGCTTCATAAATTTTCTGATCAGGGTCCATAGTGATCGGGTCAACGATCATGCCACTTTCTGATTTTTTAACCTGGTCAACCTGAAGGGCCTGCTCAACCGGCGTCATGTTCTTGTGAACAATGCCGATCCCCCCTTCCCTGGCCATGCAGATCGCGGTACGCGCTTCGGTCACCGTATCCATCGCTGCAGACAAGAGTGGAATATTCAGCTTTATTCGGGTCGTAAGGTAAGTGGTCAGATCAACATCGCGCGGCAGGACTTTGGAATGAGCGGGGAGAAGCAAAACATCATCGAAGGTCAAGCCTTCGCGGATCTCGGAATCGAGCATTGCCGATACCTCCATAAGGGAGCAAGGGGTGAATATTTAATCGCTGAATTTATTCTAGCGCAGAAGGCTAGTCAAGGATAATCGGTGGCAATCGAAGCCTTGGGGCCTGGCGGCATAAACGGTTCCCTGAGGCCAGGGATTCAGGTTGCCGGGACCTGCCCTCAATACCAGACTTGCTGCAGACACAGACCGCATGCCGGGGCCGTCTGGCCGCAGACCATTTTATCGGTCCCGGCAATCAAAATGGCTACATCCTCTACGGGTCGCCGACCCAACCCGACATCAACGAGAGTTCCGACAATCATGCGCACCATATTTTTCAGAAACCCTGAGCCCCTGACGTCGACATAGATAAATTCATCGTCGGTAGAGACATCAATGCTGAAGATTTCACGAACTGTGGTCTTGGCCACGCAGCTCGACGAGCGGAAAGCCTTGAAATCATGTTGGCCGACCAGAATTTCTGCTGCCGTACGCATCAGAGAAAGGTCTAGATTACCGCGCCGGTACCAGGCTGAGCGCGCGACGAGGGGGGAGCGAACTTCACCCCGGTAAATCGTATAGCGATACCATTTCCCCCTGGCTGAAAACCGGGCATGAAAATCTGCAGGCATTTCACGCACCTCTTTGATAGCGATATCATAGGGGAGAAAGGTGTTGACACCTTCGCGGAAGGCCTTCAGAGGCAGGTTGGTCTCTGTGTGGAAATGTGCAACCATGCCACGCGCATGAACGCCCGCATCGGTTCTTCCCGATGCATGAACATGCACCTTGTGACCGAGAATCTCTGCCAGGGCCTTCTCAACCACTTCCTGCACAGCGAGACCATTGGGCTGGCTCTGCCAGCCGACATATGCAGTCCCATCATATTCAAGAGTCAATACAATTGTGCGCATGGGTTATCCTGCAAACCAGTAACCGGTCATGATCAGCATCATTGCGGCAACGATACACCGATCGGGCAAAGACAGAGGCCAGATCGGCAGGAGTGCAGAAGGAGTTCGACAGGAATTGTCGCTCGCCGCAATCTGATGTGCCATGGTGTCGCCCCTGATCAGCATTCGCTCCGTAAAAGCCTTCATTTTCGTGCTGAATGCTGACCAACGGTCCATCCATCCCTGGTCTCGCACTGCAGAGCAATCGGCTTTACTTCGTACGGAAAGATGCATTTCTTCACGAACAACCGGAATGAAACCGAGTGCAAGCAGAACAATCTTCTGCCAATCGTCTGTGCGACAGCCCAGCAGGGACAGTGGCTTTACAAACCATCCAAACGCCGCCGAGAGGTCTTCAATTCTGGTCGTAATCGCCAAAATTGTTGTCGTCGTGGCCGCCAACGCTATTTGCACACAGACAAAAGCGCCCAGGCACAGCCCATCAAGTGACAACCAGCTGAGGCCCCACAGGGTGCGACCCGGGGATAAAAGCAGATGCATCAGCAGGGTAAAGAGTAGAAGCCAGCGCAACATCGAGCAGACCCGCAGGACGAGCCAGACATGAGGAGATATCACCAGCAGAGCGCCTGCCGCCACAACAAGGAGCATGGCAAGCTGGATCCAGTCGCTTGCTGCAAAGATCAGCACGACGAGGGTCAGTGAAGACAGGACCTTGATCCGCGGGTCAAGCCTGTGGATCAGGCTTTGCCCCGGCTGATACAAACCATTTTCAGTCTTCGTGATCAAACCTTCATTCCAGAAAGTTAAGGGGGGCCGTACGGCCCCCCGAGAATAGTACCATCAATATTGCCTGGTGCACGTTTTTTCAGCAGGATAACGACTTATGCCTCTTCCTTGAGGATGCGCAACATGCGCCGCAGCGGCTCCGCGGCTCCCCAGAGCAACTGGTCGCCACAGGTGAACGCCGAAACATACTGAGGCCCCATCTTCATCTTGCGAACCCGGCCGACCGGAATCGAGAGCGTTCCGGAGACAGCTGCCGGGGTCAACCCTGCCAGCGAATCGCTCTTGTTATTCGGGATCAGCTTCACCCACTCGTTGTCTTTGTCAATCAGAGCCTCGATCTCCGCAATCGGCAGATCCTTGTTGAGGCGTATCGTCAGTGCCTGGCTGTGACAACGCATGGCGCCAACCCGAACGCAGATACCATCTATCGGAATCGGTTGCTTATTGCCGAGGATCTTGTTGGTTTCGGCATAACCTTTCCACTCTTCACGGCTCTGGCCGTCTTCAACCTCGCGGTCAATCCAGGGGAGCAGGCTGCCGGCGAGCGGGTAACCGAATTCACTGGTCGGCAGCTGGTCGCCCCGCAGCATCTCGGTGACTTTTTGATCAATGTCGAGAATTGCGGAACCCGGATCATTCAGAAGCTCTGCAACAGAACCTTCCAGAACGCCCATCTGGCTCAACAGTTCACGCATATTCGGTGCGCCGGCACCAGAAGCCGCCTGGTAGGTCATGGAAGAAATCCACTCAACCAGGCCGGCTCGGAACAGACCACCCATTGCCATCAACATCAGGCTGACTGTACAGTTACCGCCGATGAAATCCTTGATCCCACGGGCCAGGGCATCATCGATCACGTCACGATTTACGGGGTCAAGGATGATAACCGCATCATCCTCCATACGCAGGGAACTGGCGGCGTCAATCCAGTAACCGTTCCAGCCAATCTCACGCAGTTGCGGATGCACGGCCTTGGTGTAATCGCCCCCCTGACAGGTGATGATCACATCGAGCTTGCTGAGCTCTCCGATGTCATCGGCATTCTTGAGAGTGCCTGCGCCCATTGGGGCGCTCTGCCCGGCCTGGGAGGTTGAGAAAAAGACCGGTTCCAGACCGGCCAGGTCATTCTCCTCCAGCATGCGCTGCATAAGGACCGAACCGACCATTCCACGCCAACCGACGATACCGACTTTCATTGTCATGTTCCTTTTCTATGTACGGTTATATATCGCCCCATGAAGGAGCGATCGGGTCTCTACAAGTTTGCGATAATCGCGTCGCCCATTGCGACAGTATTGACTTTTTTCTCGCCGTCCCGGCCCTGGAAGATGTCGCCGGTGCGATAGCCCTGGTTAAGGGTTTTTTCCACGGCTGCGTCGATGGCATCAGCAGCCTCGATCATGCCGAAAGAGTAGCGCAGCATCATCGATGCCGACAAAATCTGGGCAATCGGGTTGGCGATCCCCTGTCCTGCGATGTCCGGAGCGCTGCCTCCGGAAGGCTCATACATGCCGAATGAACCTTCGGCCAGGGACGCTGATGGCAGCATGCCCAGGGAGCCGGTCAGCATGGCCGCTTCATCGGAGATAATATCGCCGAACATGTTACCACACAGCATGACATCAAACTGTTTTGGCCAACGGACCAGTTGCATGGCCGCATTATCAACGTACATGTGGGACAGCTTAACATCGGGATACTCCCTGGCAACACGTTCGACGACTTCACGCCAGAGTATCGATGTGGAAAGAACGTTGGCCTTGTCTATGGAACAGACCTTATTGTCACGCTTGCGGGCAGCCTGGAAAGCGACATGGCTGATTCGCTCCACTTCCGCGTCGGAGTACTTCATGGTATCAAAACCCGTTCGATCAGCACCTTCACCTTCTATGCCCTTCGGCTGAGCAAAATATATCCCACCGGTCAGTTCACGTACGACAAGAAGATTGAAACCTCCCTCGATGACTTCTTCCTTAAGGCTTGAAGCACCGGTCAATGCAGGGAAAATAATAGCCGGACGCAGATTGCAGAATAAACCGAAGATCTTGCGCAGTGGCAGAAGCGCGCCACGTTCCGGCTGCTCGTTCGGCGGCAAGTTCTCCCATTTGGGGCCGCCCACCGAGCCGAACAGGATTGCGTCTGCAGCCCTGCATGTTTCGACGGTTTTTTCCGGTAATGCCTTGCCATCTTCATCGATCGCAATGCCGCCGACATTGGCAAAGTTGCACTTGAAGGTTACACCGTACTTGTCCTGTACTGCGTCCAACACCTTCAGAGCTTCCGCCATAACCTCCGGTCCGATACCATCTCCGGGCAGCACGGCCACCGTGTAGGATTTACTCATCTTTGATTCTCCTTTATTACCTGCATATCAGGGCGTTCAATTAATATTGAGGATAAAACCGGATGCCACTATAAGAAGGGAGTAACTCTTTGTCAAATCCTTTAAAAGCTTGCTCAAAAGCTCATTTAAAACTTACTTCCTCACAGGAGTGAGGCAACTGTTGACACCACGAAAATATCGAGCCCCGTGTTACATGACCCACTGTTTTCTGAATCTTAAGCGACAGGTCATGAGTCAAATCATGAGCCCATAGACATATATTTAATATTAATTATACTTTATTTTGTTTACTTATATTTTTTATTATATACCTATATTATCTTAATATTATTTATGTTTTTATTTATTTAATTAAAATATGTATAATTCCTTTTCCGTCTGGTTCAGAGTGACCCATCAAGGGGTTCGTAAGCTTCCGGCTGAACTCCTTGGGGCACAAGAACAGTCGCTCACCATGCAAAAAAACGGGAGGGGTATCTCTACCCTCTCCCGCCTCATATCGGAACAAACGATTTTGGGCCCCCCTCTATAATCCGAGATAGGCCGTCTTTACCTGCTCATTGTCCAGAAGTTTCTCAGCAGTATCTGTAATTGTAATTCGACCGTTCTCCATAACATACCCACGATGAGCGAGCTTCAGGGCCTGGTTGGCATTCTGCTCGACCAGGAAAATAGTAGTATTGTTATCGTTGTTGATCTTGCCGATAATATCGAAAATCTGCTTAATGATGATCGGGGCCAAACCGAGAGAGGGTTCGTCGAGCAACAGCAAACGGGGGCGTGCCATCAAGGCACGAGAGATTGCCAACATCTGCTGTTCACCACCAGAGAGAGTTCCTCCCATCTGGCCTCGGCGTTGGGCAAGGATCGGGAAAAGGTCCATGACCATGTGAATGTCCTGTTTAACCAGCATCTTATTGGTGCGCAGGTACGCTCCCATTTCCAGGTTTTCCATGACCGACATATTCGGGAATATCCTGCGACCTTCCGGGACCTGGATAATCCCCATCTGAACGATCTTGTCACCGGACAAGCCATGTACTGGTTTCCCCTGGAACAAAATCTCACCGGACCTGGGAGGGACAATCCCGCATAGAGACATCAATGTGGTCGTTTTACCGGCGCCGTTTGCGCCAATCAAGGTAACAATCTCACCTTCTTCAACTTCCAGAGAAACCCCTTTTAGTGCCTGGATATTGCCGTAATAGGTATTGATGTTATCAACTTTAAGCATCGTCGCCCCCCTCGCCGAGGTAGGCCTCTATGACTTTTGGATTACTGCGGATTTCCTGTGGCGAGCCATGCGCGATCTTCTTGCCGTACTCCATAACGTAGATGCGTTCCGAGATATTCATCACCAGTTTCATGTCGTGCTCTATCAGCAAGATAGAAATATTTTCCGTATCCTTGATACGCACGATCAGCTCATCAAGGTCCTTCGTCTCCTGCGGGTTCATTCCTGCAGCAGGTTCATCAAGAAGCAGCAGGAAAGGGTCCGTTGCCATCGCGCGAGCGATTTCGAGGCGACGTTGGGCTCCGTAAGGAAGATTCTTGGCAAATTCATCTGCAAAATGAACCAAGCCAATTTTTTCAAGGAGCTCATAGCTCCTCTCAATTGTCTCTCGTTCCTGGCGGTTGGTGTTCTTGCCGCGCAATATGGCACCCAGGATATTGGTCGTCGTGCGACAGTGCCGGCCGATCATGACATTCTCAAGGACGGTCATGTTTTGGAACAGGCGGATATTCTGAAAAGTCCTGGCCAACCCCATGGCTGTCACGCGATTCGGCTTAAAACCGTTGATCTTGTGAGTTTTTTGTTCAGGTGGGTGCACCAGGATTTCGCCCCGGGTCGGCTTGTATATTCCGGTCACACAGTTGAAGAACGTTGTCTTCCCTGCTCCATTCGGGCCAATCAGGGCCACGATTTCCCCGGTACACACCTCAAGCGTGATACTGTCAACGGCCCGCAAGCCGCCGAAATCCATGGTCAGCTCCCGGACTTCCAGCAGTTTTTGCGTATTCTCAGCCATTCGCTTCCTCCGCATGGACCTTCTTACTGTGTGTATAGGTCTTTCTTACGTTTGCAACCAGTCCCTGCGGACGGAACAACATCATCAGAACCATGACTGCGCCGAAGACCAGCATCCGGTAATCTTCAAAAGCACGCAAATATTCAGGCAACAGGTTCAACACCAAAGCTGCAATAACAACCCCGACAATAGACCCCATACCACCAAGAACAACCATCGACAGGACAATGGCTGAAAGCATAAAGTCAAAACTGGCCGGATTGATGTAAGTCGTTTGCGAGGCAAAGATCACCCCGACCAAACCGGCCCAGAAAGCGCCTAAAGCATAGGCCCCCAATTTGGTCTTTGCCATATCAACACCCATGGCAACACAGGCAATCTCATCTTCACGCAAGGCCATCCAGGCTCTGCCTATACGTGAATCCTTGAGCCGGTTTGTTACAAAAATTGTAAAGACCACCATGACCAGCATCAGGTAATAAGTAAATGTCGTGGCAGCGCTTATATCCATCTCCATACCAAAGAAACCAGGGCGGGCGATTTTTTCAATACCGCGGGCGCCATTGAAAACTCCCTCCCAGTTTTCGTACACAATTTTGGCAATAGAGCCAAAACCCAGCGTCACGATAGCCAGGTAGTCGCCACGCAGGCGCAGGATCGGAAAACCGAGCAGAACCCCGACCAAGGCACCGGTCAGACCACCGATCGGCAAGCAAATCCAGAAGTCGAGGCCAAAACGGGTGTTAAGGATCGCATAAGTGTATGCCCCGACTCCGAAGAAGGCGACATAACCGAGATCAAGCAAACCAGCCAGGCCAACAGTGATATTGAGTCCCAAACCGAGAACAACGTAAATCAGGGCAAAGACCCAGATCGTTACCTGGTACATCTCGGAGACCCAGGGCATCAACAGGGCTAAAGCCACAACAAGACCAAGTAATGGACGATAGAGTTTCGGGTCCTCCAATAGTCGTTCCCCAAGGCTTGGCTTTTTGTCAGAATCCGAACCCTCCTGCTCTTTCTGGCGGGCACCTCTCGCTCTGCGTTCCATGGCCCAGCGCCAGACTGCCGACAAAATGAAAGCGCCAATTGCAACCCAAAGCATATTCATCCAGCGCCATTCAACAGTGTTTTTGAGGGTGTTAACCTTGACAACCATCAACGGAAAGGTCAGAAAGACGAACCAGATGGCGGCAATCAAGCAACTTTTTAAATATGAGATCATCGCCATTACACCTTCTGTTTAACAGCCTTGCCGAGCAACCCGGAAGGACGAAGTATAAGGATCAGCACTAACACGCCGAAAGCGAACACATCTTCATAGGCACTCGAGATGTAGCCAGCAGCCATAGCTTCAGCCAGACCAAGGACAAGCCCGCCAAGTGCAGCTCCGGGGATATTGCCAATGCCACCAAGGACTGCCGCGGTAAAGGCCTTGACACCCGCCATAAAGCCGATGAAATAGTTGATCTGACCGATATAAGAGCCAACCAGAACCCCGGCGATGGCAGCCAGCACCGAGCCTATGATAAAGGTCACCGATATAACGCGGTCGACATTGATCCCGGTGAGACGTGCCATGACCATATCCTGCTGGGTGGCACGCATGGCCTTACCGATACGCGTATATTTGATGAGCAGGGTCAAACCAATCATGGTGATTGCGCTGGTAATCAGGATGATCAATTCAGCAGAACCCATGATATGGGCGATCGGCTCCATAAATTCAAATTCGGGGACCAACTCCGGGAAAGGCAGGAAGTCGGCCGTTTGTGCCAGCAGCACATAATTTTGCAGGAACAGAGACATACCAATTGCGCTGATCAGGGGCGAAAGTCGCGGAGCGCCGCGCAAAGGGCGGTAGGCTATTTTTTCCAGAGTGTAACCGTAAGCAGCTGAATAAATAATCGCGATCAGCGCTGCCAGGATCAGGATCGAGACACCCGAGAAGCCATAGATCGTCAAGACTCCGGACACAACCAGTGCCACGAAAGCACCGATCATGTAAATTTCACCATGGGCGAAATTTATCAGCTGAATGATGCCGTACACCATCGTGTAACCAAGAGCGATCAGGGCATAGATGCTGCCCCTGGTCAGTCCACTCAGGAATAATTCAAGAAAATAATCCATTGTGTGTTCCAGAACTCTCTAAATTAAATTAACCGGGCAACCGATCCGCAACATTGTGGATGTTGCTTCTCACACAAGCCAAAAGGGCTTCATGAGAGCTTGAAGCTTACTTTTACAAAAAATGCGGGGGACAGGCAAGCCTGTCCCCCGTTTATGATTATTCGTGCCCAGCCGGTTACTTCAGCTCGACGAATTTACCATCTTGCACCTGGAAGACAGAGAAGCCAACGCCTTCGGCGTCACCTTTTGCATCAAATTTTATCTTGCCGACCGCCGTGTCAACATAAGAGCCGCGCAAAGCTTTTTCCAGGCCGGCAGAATCGGTACCACCGGATTCTTTGATAGCATTCAGGATTGTCTGCATGGCGGCATAACCCTGGTCAAAGAAAGTGCCAGGCTCTTTGCCGAATTTGGCAACGTAGTCGTCCTTGGCTTTCTTGTTTCCAGCAAGAGCAGACACGTCCATCGGACCGGTTGCATAAACGCCTTCAGCGTCGTCGCCAGCGATCTCCAGGAAACCGTCGCCTTTAACACCGTCGGGACCGATAAAAGGAACGTTGACACGCTTCTTCTTCATCTGGCCGACCAGTTTGGACGCTTCCGGATGGTAACCGCCAAAGATCACAGCATCAGCACCTTCCCTGCGGATTTTCTGCACGACCGCAGAGTAATCCATGGCACCCGGGGTGACCCCTTCAAAGAGCACGACTTTGGCTTTTCCACCAGCTTCAATGGCAGCCTGGGAAAAATCAGCAAAACCTTTACCGTAATCACCTTTGTCATGCAGGATGGCGATTTTCTTGGCGCCAAGCTTGTCAGTCGCGAAGCTGGCAGCAAGCTTACCCTGGTCATCATCAGGAGCGATGGTGCGGTAGAAGTTCGGGTAGTCACCGCTCTGGGTCAGAGGAGGATTGGTCGCGGATGGAGAAATTGCAATAATATTTGATTCCTTATAGATACCGAGGGCCGCCTTGGTCGCACCGGAGCAAACGTGACCGATAACGATATCAACACCTTCGGAGACCAGTTTGGTCGCAGCACTGGTTGCGATTTCCGGTTTGCACTGATCGTCCATCGGCACAACTTCTATCTGCTTGCCAAGAACACCTCCTGCAGCATTGACCTGTTCAGCAAGCATCATCGCAGCATCTTTAGTCGGCAGACCATAAGGTGCGAGGTCACCGGTATGAGGGCCAGCGACACCAATCTTGATTGTATCTGCAGCGAAACCAACTGCCGGAACAATCATGCTCACCAGAGCAATAACAATAAAACTCTTCATAACTGACTTACGCATACTGCCTCCTTTTTTTGTGAGATCA
>Ga0210080_1000002_pt1 | contig 16623 bp, 13 predicted proteins | sample White_CordB_D2_FD_185588 | JGI IMG/M metagenome (GOLD analysis project Ga0210080, IMG submission 185588) | Wetland microbial communities from the San Francisco Bay, California, USA, that impact long-term carbon sequestration - White_CordB_D2... | ecosystem: Environmental > Aquatic > Marine >...
AGGCCCTGGCTTTCTATGTCATGATAGGTCATCACCAGGTCCCGCATGTATTCAGTCCGGCCCTGTTCAAAGAAGCGCAGATAATTGGCATAGTAAACCACCCCCGCGGCATCTGTATCCCCATAGAGCACCCGGCAGTTTGTTGTATGCACAGGTTCAGGCATGGACAGGTTCATACCCGGTCTCCGTTCCTTTGCAGCAGTTTATTGAAGAAATCACGGCCGCTAGTAAGGATGATGCCGGTCTTCTCAGCATTTTTCTCAGAATAAGGAAGCCCGCTTTGCGTGCCTTCCTGCCGGGAATCATAAAGCAGGACCGGTACCGGTTGGTCCGAGTGGGTCCTTATGCTGATGGGGGTTAAGTGGTCCATGCAGACAGCCAGGCGAAAATCGGGCCTGTTCTCCATGGACTGCAACCCTGCAAAGATGAGCTTTACAATCTTAGAGTCAAAATCTTCAATGGCGCGGATCTTTTCAGGTATGCTGCCCTTATGGCCCGCCTCGTCCGGCGCTTCCACGTGGACAAAGACAAAGTCCTGATGAACAAGTGCTTGCAGCGCGGCAGCGGCTTTGCCGGCATAGTTTGTATCCAGATAACCTGTGGCCCCTTCGACGTTGATGATATCGAGGCCCCCGTATATACCGATGCCTTTGAGCAGGTCAACAGCAGAGATCAGGCTGCCTTTCAGGCCGAATTGCGCCTCTATGGTGGGCATGATTGGCGCCTTGCCTTCTCCCCAGAGCCAGATGGAATTGGCTGCAAGCTGGCCTTTTTCTTGGCGCTGTTTATTAACAGGGTGATTCCCAAGGAGCCTGCAGGCTGATTCCAGCATCAATCGCAGTTCCGGGTATTGCAGGTAACGTTTCCAGTATTCTGCAACATTCTTGCTAATGTAGTCATGGGGTGGGACAGTAACAAGATCTGACAGATTGTTTTTGCATATCATCAGATGCCGGTAGCTGATGCCCGGATAAAAATGGAATAGGCCGGATCCCAGTTCCTCCTGGAGCTCATTGATTAAAATGTTTGCTTCGCCGGTAGGAATATGACCGGCGCTGAAATCAATCATGACCAGAGAATCGGGGCCTTGGTTTTCCAGGCTTACCAGGTTGCAGCGGTATGCAGTCTCTCCAGCAGCCAGTTCGATACCCATGCTGGCAGCCTCGAGCGGGGCGCGGCCGGTATAGAAATTTTGGGGTTCATATCCAAGAAGTGACAGGTTGGCAATATCGCTGCCCGGCTGCATGCCAGATGGTATGGTTTGCAGTCTGAACAGTTCGCCGTTCCGGCTGAGACTGTCAATGGTCGGCGTATTTGCGGCCTCAAGAGGAGTCCTGGAGTTCAGGTCTGACAGGGGCAGGTCACCCATGCCGTCACCCACAAGAATAATGTACTTCATAGATATTGTTTAGATAAAGGTTTCAAGGGACCGAGGCGTCAAGGTTTCAAGGAAAAATATTCCATAATTATGGCTTATCAAGTTCTTCGATTCACTAGTTTTTAATCTATGTCAGATGAAGATGTTTTTCGTAAAGACTTCTGCTTACAACAAAAAGGCTGTTATGCTTTAGCTATTACTATACAGCCAGTTTCTAGATTATTACTTGGATTTAGCTGCACTGCTTTTAACCTAGACCCCTTGAAGCCTCGACCCCTTGGACCCTTCTTTTACTCTTCTTCCCCGTTATTGGTCAGAATCCGTATCTTGACGGTTTTGTCAGTCACTATATCCAGTGCATCTATTTCAGCAACAGCCTGCTTGACTGCTGCCTCGGCGGCTTCATGGGTCAGGATGACAAGGGGGACGGCTTCTCTGTGGCCCCTGCCTTTCTGGATTACCGACTCTATGCTGATGCCATGGTTGCCAAGTATACCCGATATTGTTGAAAGAACGCCGGGCTTATCCAGGGCGGTCATCCTGAAATAATAAGGGCAGCGCAGATCTTCCAGGGGTGTGATCTTGCGGGCTTTAAAATGTTCAGGCAGGTAGGAAAGAGACGGAACCCGCTGCACTGCGTCAGTCAGAATGTCTCTTGCAATATCAACGACATCAGCCACAACAGCACTGCCGGTCGGCATCATGCCGGCACCGAGCCCGTACAGTAAAACGTTGCCGACCATGTCACCTTTGAAATGGATGGCATTGTATGCCCCATTGATATTTGCCAGTAGGTGTTCTTCAGGAACCATTGTGGGATGGACCCGGGCCTCGACATGATCGCCATGGTTGCGGCTGATGGCCAAAAGCTTGATACGGTAACCGAACTCCCTGGCAAAGTCTATATCAATGGGCTGTATACGGGAGATGCCCTCAGTGGTTACCTGGTCAAGATGAATGTATGTGCCGTATGCGATGGTCATGAGGATGACCAGCTTGTGAGCAGTATCAATACCTTCAATGTCATAGGTGGGATCAGCCTCGGCAAAGCCTTTCTCCTGGGCATCCTTGAGCACGTCCTCGAAAGGAGTCGCATGGTCAGTCATCTGGGTAAGGATGTAGTTTGCCGTACCGTTCATGATACCCATGATGGAGAGGATCCGGTTCCCGACCAATCCTTCCTTGAGTGATTTGATCACAGGGATGCCGCCGCCGACACTGGCCTCGAACCCGACTTCGACCCCCATTCGGGCTGCGGCTTCGAAAATTTCTTTTCCATGCAGGGAGAGGAGCGCCTTGTTGGCGGTCACAACATGCTTTCCGTGCTCGATGGCCTTTAGTATAAAAGACTTGGCCGGCTCGATACCGCCGATAAGCTCAACAACAATGTGGATTTCCGGATCAATAAATATATCGTTGGCATCCTTGGTGAGGACTACCTTGCCGTCATGTGCAATATGGTCCGGCAGGGACTCCACCATGATGTCGGCAACTTTGCTCAACCGTATGGTAGCCCCGACTCTTTTTTCCAGCCTGGTTTGTTGTTCATAAAGAACCTGGGCCAGTCCGCTGCCTACGGTGCCAAAGCCGATTAACCCTATTTGTATTTCCTGCATGCAAAAACTCCTGAATTTCAAAATGATTTTATAAAGGTCTGCAAAGAATGATTTTCGCAACGCTATATACAATTATTTTCTCTGCAAGGGTACAAGAAATACCTTCTTTATGCGTTGATGTCAAAAAGTTTAGTGCCTATAGTGAGCTAAAGTTACAAGTGTCTAAAGTGCCTACAGTTGTAGGGGAAAAAGAATAAAAGTAGCTGTAAATAACTTTAGGTACTTTAAACTGCAAACTTTAGGCACTCGTAACTTTAGGCACTTAAAACTTGAAGATGCCATATTTTATTTGCATCAAATTTCATATGGTATATATTGGCCTTTTAAAAAAAATGAATGGTGCTTCATTTGCTTGGTTTCATCTAAGGCTTTGTATATCAGGCAGTTAGTATATTTTTTTAACAAAATAATTGATAAAAAGGAGTAGCACATGAACATTTTGGTATTTGGACCAAATGGAAGCGGCAAGGGCACCCAGGGCGCCATTGTCCAGAAGAAATATAATATGCCGCATATTGAATCAGGCGCTATTTTCAGACAGAATATCGGCGGCGGCACTGAACTCGGGAAAAAGGCCAAAGAGTATATCGACAGGGGAGACCTCGTACCGGATGATATTACCATCCCTATGATACTGGATAGGCTCAAGGAGGACGATTGCAAGAACGGCTGGTTGCTAGACGGATTTCCACGCAACAAGGTGCAGGGCGAAACTTTGGCCAAGGCCTTGGCTGATGCAGGGATCGATCTCGATTATGTCATCGAGATCGTCCTGGACAGGGAAATTGCCAAGCTGCGCATCACGGGCCGCCGTCTTTGCGTCAATGATAATAATCATCCCAATCATATTGCTTTTGATGCCATCAAACCGGTGGAAAAGGATGGCAAGCTGGTTTGTCGTGTATGTGGCGGTGAACTGAAAACCAGGCCGGATGACCAGGATGACACTGCAATTAATAAGCGGCATAACATCTATTATGATGATGTTACCGGCACTATGGCCGCGGTCAACTACTTCAAGCAACTTCAGGGACCAAAGGTGATATCAGTGGATGGGACGCCCTCCATACCGGAGGTTTCTGAGGCCATCATGAAAGAATTTGCCTAAGATTTTTCAAGAGCGGCAGGGAAGAAACCCTGCCGCTCTTTTTAAATGTTTTCCCCATTCTTCCCTGAAAAACCCGCAGAGCATTGCAAATCATATCAAAATGATAATAGTGTCTTATTGTGTGTCCGGGCTGAACGACTTTCCAGCAACACTCTTTCAGAGCAATAACTTGACGACAGTTCTCCAATAGGGATATACTGCGTGATGGCCAATGATCCTGGCAGAGTTTCAATCAGTTTTGCATGGCTCAAGCCGTAAAAGCGGCTGCTGTGCTAATTTTTATTGAATAGGGAGAAAAGCAGATGCCTTTATTTGATTTTATCTGCCGCTCCTGCGGCAGGGAATTTGAAGCACTTGTCATGGGGAGCAGCAAGCCGAAATGCCCTGAATGCCAGAGCGAAGATCTGCAAAAGCAGATGTCCGTTTTCGCGCATAGGAGCAGTGGTGATTCTTCTTCATCAGGCGGGTCTGGCAGCGGTTCTGGTTGTTCCAGCTGTTCCAGCTCGAGCTGCAGTTCCTGCCATTAATCAGGAGCTATCGGCAAACAGTGTTCAGCTGTGGGTTTGAAAAGGTAAAGAGCAAAATAACAAGAAAAGGATTTCACGCATGAGAAAGCACATAAAGATTGGCACCCGCGGCAGCCTTCTGGCAACGACCCAGTCTACATGGGTAAAAAATCAAATTGAAGCCAAACATCCAGGGGTTTCGGTGGAGCTGGAAATAATAGTGACCAAGGGGGATAAAATCCTCGATGTCCCATTGGCCATGGTCGGCGGCAAGGGCTTATTTGTAAAAGAGATTGAGGAGGCCCTGCTGCGCAAGGATGTTGACCTGGCCGTTCACAGTATGAAGGATGTGCCGTCTGAGCTGCCCGAAGAACTTCATTTAGGTATTATTCCTTTGCGGGAAAATCCCCATGATGCCTTTATCTCAGCCCGGTATATAACTCTCGAAGACCTGCCGCAGGGAGCAACGGTTGGCACCAGCAGTCTGCGGCGCCGGGCCCAGCTTGCCGCCTTGCGTCCGGATCTGAAAATTGTCGATCTGCGCGGCAACCTCGACACCAGGCTGCGCAAACTTGATGAAGGGCAGTTCCAGGCAATCATTCTGGCCGCAGCAGGTCTGAACCGTCTTGGCTTGAGTTCCAGGGCAACAGGATACTTTACTGCCAAAGAAATGCTGCCTGCAGTTGGACAGGGAGCCCTTGGCATTGAGCTGCGTAAGGATGATGCGGAACTGCTGGCAGGCCTTGCCTTTCTCAATGATGCCAAAACAACTGTGGCGGTTGCGGCAGAAAGGGCATTTCTGTATCGGCTTGAAGGGGGCTGCCAGGTCCCGATTGGCGCTTTTGCCGAAGTGCACAATGGCCAGGTGGAACTGACCGGGCTCGTTGCCTCGATTGACGGCAAGGAGGTACTGAAGGATTCAATAGCAGGACCCAGTGAAGAGGCAAAGGAACTGGGAACCCAGCTGGCCAACAAGCTTCTCGAAAAGGGCGGCAGAGAGATTCTTGCTGAGGTATACGGCCAGGCATGAGTCAAGATCAGAAGGGGAATACCCCGGATAAGAGCAGCAGTCTGCCGGAGAGAAAAGCCAAAGAAAAACGTTCCGCTCCAATGGTATATCTCGTGGGAGCCGGGCCGGGAGATCCTGGCCTGATTACCATACGGGGCAAGCAGCTTTTGGAACGGGCCGAGGTCTTGATTTACGACTATCTGGCCAGCAGGAAGCTTCTCAAATATGTGCCCAGGAACGCAGAATTTATTTATGCTGGTAAACGTGGTGGAAGCAAGCACACCCATACCCAGGATGAAATAAACCAGATGCTTATTGACAGGGCCATGTCCGGGAAAAAGGTTGTCAGGCTGAAGGGCGGTGACCCCTTTATTTTTGGGCGCGGTGGTGAGGAAATAGAAGAGCTCGTGAAAGCCGGCATCCTCTTTGAGGTTGTGCCCGGGGTTACCTCGGCTACTGCCGCGGCAACCTATGCCGGCATTCCGATCACCCACAGGCAATACACCTCTACTGTGGCTTTTGTGACCGGCCATGAAGATCCGACTAAAGCGGACAGTAATATAGCCTGGGATAAACTTGCCACAGGTGTCGGTACCATCGTGGTGTACATGGGGATTAAAAACCTGGAATCAATCACGGAAAAGATCATCAGGTACGGGCGTGACCCGCAGACTCCGGTAGCCGTGGTGCGTTGGGCCTCCACTTCAGAGCAGCGAACAGTTGTGGGCAACCTTGAGAATATTGCCGAAATTGTGAGAAAAAACGACATTAAACCACCGTCACTTGTAGTGATCGGCGAGGTCGTCAACCTGAGGAAGACCATAAACTGGTATGAAAAAAGACCGCTGTTCAGCAAGCGGATCGTGGTTACCAGGACACGTGACCAGGCCAGTGAGCTGGTGAATCTTCTCGAGAATTTCGGGGCCGAATGTCTTGAATATCCGACGATCGCGCTCGAACCTGTTGCATCGTATGAAATTTTGGACCAGGCACTGGCAGAAATAGAGACCTACCATTGGCTCTTGTTCACCTCCATCAATGCCGTGCATTATTTCTTCAAGCGTTTGTTTGAAATAGGCAAGGATGTCAGGGACCTCAAGGGTCCTAAAATAGCTGCGGTCGGTAGAGTAACTGCAGAAGCTTTGGCCGGCAAGGGTATTAGGCCTGATCTTCTGCCGCAGGAATTTACCGGTGACGGTCTGGCTGAAAGCTTAACCGAAACGGGTGTTAAAGACCTGCGCATCCTGATCCCCAGGGCCTTGAAGGCCCGGGAAACTTTACCGGAGGCCTTAGGCAGGGTTGGTGCCGAAGTCACCGTTGCCCCTGTGTATCAGAACGTTTTACCTACAAACTATGCCGGTGAGCAGCTTCAAGAAGAGCTCCGCAGTGCTTTGCATGAAAAAAGAGTTGATATGGTTACGTTTACCAGCTCATCAACTGTAAAGAATTTTGTGAAACTTCTGGATATAACTACACCGGATGAGATGCAGAAGCTCATGTCCGGGATTGCGATAGCAACCATTGGGCCGATAACGGCAAAAACTGTTGAGCAATTCGGCCTGCACGTGGATGTACAGCCGTCAGAGTATACAATACCTGACCTGGTAGATAGTATTGTAATGTATTTTACTTCACAGGCTTCTGGCGGATGGTCTGAAGCCCGTTGATATAAGGAAAGCACTGTAAGGCCGGCATTCTAAACCGAGGCCTTATTAATTTCATGATAATAGATGCAAAACAACCAAGCGCAGGAACCATCCCCGCTGCCTATCAAACCTTATCATCTTTTGAGAGGTCAATTCTTCACCTCGCGTCGATAATCTATGAAGCGGTTAACCGCATCACCTTTGCCAACTGTCTGCGCCGGGCCAGAATAACAGGCCCTGATGGCGAATGGCTCACTTCAGCAACCCTGAGTCCCTATCTCAAAAAACTGCAGGATCTCGAACTACTTGACACTGACTGCCGCTGTCCGGATGAACTTGTTGAACTTGTAAGCAGGGATGCAGTTGCAACTGGGAATTACAGGGATATGACTGAAGCTGTACGGGGCGAAATTCCCTTTTCGCAATATCAGGCTAAGGGTCATCAACGTTGCTTGCGTGCCATGCGTGAATACCGCATCGGTTTGTACTCCAGCGACATGGTACACATGGAAAATATGCACCTTTTTCTCTTGAAATACTGTGAGGATGAGGTTGTCAAACGTTTCCCTGCTGTTCGATTCTGCAATAACCCGTTTGATGATAATTGGCTGAGGAAATTGGCGCCATCTTTGCAGTTTTATATACTGGGCCAGATGATGAACTATTCCCTGCATTACCTGTCCCTTCTTGAAAAACCTTTCTCCTACCTGCGAAGCGAGGAAACACTGTGGGCAATTCCTGCAGAAGAGAGGCTGCCTTTTCACCGCCTGCTGGCAGATATTCTCCTGTGGCGTGGCAATTTGCCAGAAGTTAAAAAACTTATGCGGGAAAACCCTGAATCATTTGTTGCCAGCGGCATGACAGGCTGTATTGATTTCATGCTGGGCACGAATGAGCTGGCCCTGAAGCAGTTTTCTGCAGATTTACAGCGCCTGAAGAGGATCGGGGCCAGGCGCAGGATGTTTTTCCCCGGTATTGCCGGGCTCTTATTCATACTGGCATTACTTAAAACAGGGGATATAAGTTATTTCGACAGGGTGCGCAAATTTATTGACACGGTACGGACGCAGCAGCCCGGCAATATGCTTTTGGGGGCCTATGAAATGGTGGGCCATTTTCTTTCGGCCCAGGAAGACGGTACAGTTGACCTTCCCCTGGATTCCCCTGTCTGTAGTTCAAACAGCATTACTCTTTTATTTGCGGCACTGTTGCGCTTCTGGTTGAGTGGCAGCCTGCCTGCATCGACAACCAAACCGGAGGGCCATGATGCTCTCAGGCTGCTTTGGAGCAGGGCCCGGGAAAATGGATTCCAGTGGATTGCCATGCTATTGGCCGAGTTGATCGGCAGGGTTGATCAGGATCAGAAAATGCTCGATTTTGCAGCAGGGGTTGGCATGAAAACGGGAATGGCATCTGTTGCCGATGCGGTAATTCTGGAAGAACTCTGGAAGCGGAGGCTAAAGGCGCTGCTCAGTATCAGCGGGGATTCGGAATCGCTGCAGGCAAAAATAGCGGGCAAATGCCGAATGATCTGGCTGGTTGGGTATCAAGGCGGCTTGGTTACCCTGTCGGCCAGGGAGCAGAGGTATGCTCCTGAAAATGGCTGGAGCAAGGGGAGGCCAGTAGCACTTTCCAGGCTCTATTCCGGCAGGAACCTTGATTTTTTGACGGACTATGATCGCAGAATCTGCAAGACATTGAAACGTGAAGAGAATAACCAGAAAATTACGTATCACTTTGACCTGAAGCAAACCTTGCCGGCAATGGTGGGCCATCCCCTGCTCTTCCTGGAAGAATGCCCGGAAATTTCAGTAGAGTTTATCAAGGGTGAGCCGGAGCTGCTTGTCGAAAAATTTGAGGACCAGCTGCATGTCAAGCTTTTAAAGGACTTTTCCCAGGAAGGTATCTCGGTTATCAGGGAAACACCCTCCCGTTTCAAAATTATAGAGGTGACTGAAAAACATAAGGATATAGCCAGAATAATATCCCGTAATGGATTGCGGGTTCCCGCAACTCACAGCAATGAGGTCATGGCTGCCGTGGGTAATCTTTCCTCCTTCATGACAGTGCATTCAGCCATTGCCGTTGACAATAAGGCAATAAACATCTTGAACGGCAAAACAGATATTATGAAAGGGGTTGCTGCCAGTCCGCAGATTTATATTCAGCTTATCCCCTTGGGGGAAGGTTTCAAGATGACCATGTTTGTAAAGCCTTTTGGTCCTAAAGGTCCGTATCTAAAGCCGGGACAGGGCGCTGAAAATGTAATGGCTGAAGTTGACGGTCAGAGGCTTCAGATCAGGAGGGATTTGGTTAGGGAGGAAGAAAATGCCAGGATGGTTGAGGAAGCGTGCCCGATTCTGGCAGAAATTGAAGAAAGAGGCAGGGAATGGCTGCTGCAGGAGACGGATGGTTGCCTGGAGGTATTGCTGCAGCTTCGGGAGATTATGGATAAGGTGGTAATTGAATGGCCCGAAGGCGAACGTGTTGCAGTGCGGCAGCTTGCTTCCCTGGACAAGCTCAGTCTGCAGGTGCATAGAATGAAGGGCAGCCGGGGGTTTTCATGGTTTACAATGACCGGATCCCTGTCCATTGACGAATCCCTGGTCATTGATATGAAAAAACTTGTGGAACTGGCACACATGAATTCCGGCAGGTTTCTGCCTTTGGGCAATGGAGAGTTTCTTGCACTTACCGAGGAGTTCCGCCGCCGCCTGGATGATTTTTCTTCTATTGCAGATTTGTCTGCCAAGCCGGACAGTGTTGACCGCTCTTTGCGGATACATCCCCTGGCAGCAATGACCCTGGAAGAAATCATCCAAGGCATTGGCAGCCTGGAAGCCGATGAGACATGGACGGCGCAATTGCAGCTGATCAGGGAGGCACAGTTACTGGAACCCAAGGTGCCCTCTACGTTACAGGCTGATTTGCGGGATTACCAGGTCGTGGGCTATAAATGGCTTTCGAGGCTGGCACACTGGGGAGGAGGCGCCTGTCTGGCAGATGACATGGGGCTGGGTAAAACATTGCAGGCCCTGGCAATTATCCTGGAAAAGACCCGCAATGGGCCAATACTTGTGGTCGCACCAACCTCGGTTTGCATGAACTGGCTGCAGGAGGCCAACCGTTTTGCCCCGACCCTGAACATGCACCAGTTGGGGAACAGGAACAGGAAAAAGCTGGTCCGCTCTCTGAATGATTTTGATGTGCTGGTGACAAGCTATACCCTCCTGCAGCAGGAGGCAAAGCTCCTGGCCGCAATAGACTGGCAGGTTATTGTCCTTGATGAGGCACAGGCCATAAAAAATATGGAAACCAAGCGTTCTCGTGCTGCAATGTCGCTTAATGGAAGATTTAAGCTCCTGACCACAGGGACACCGATTGAAAACCATCTCGGTGAGTTATGGAACCTCTTTAATTTCATTATACCGGGCCTTTTGGGCTCTCTGCAAAGTTTTAATCAACGCTTTGCCATCCCCATCGAGCGTCACGGGGACAAGGCAGCCAGGAGAAAACTGAAGAAGCTTATCCGGCCTTTCATATTGCGGCGCAGCAAGGCACAGGTTCTGGAGGAGCTGCCGCCGCGCACGGAAATCACCCTGCAAGTGGAAATGAATGATAATGAGCTTGCATTGTATGAGTCCATGCGGCGTCATGCTCTCGAAAACCTCACAGTTGACAGGAACCTGCCTGCGAGACCAGGGAAAAGAAAAATCATAAATGGGGTGTCTGTCGCAAAAAAGAATGGCAAGGGATATGCTGTCAAAATTCTTGCAGAGATAATGAAGCTGCGCAGAGCCTGCTGCAACCCGAAGCTGGTTATGCCTGATTCTGACATTGAGAGTTCAAAACTGCTTCTTTTTGAGAAGGTGGTTGATGAATTGCTGGAAAACAGGCATAAAGCCCTGGTGTTCAGCCAATTTGTGGGGCATTTACGGATTATCCGCGCGTTTCTCGATAAAAAAAAGATAGAGTACCGTTATCTTGATGGGGCCACACCCGTGAAGCAGCGGCAAAAGGAAGTGGAGGCCTTTCAGGCGGGCCAGGGAGATCTGTTCCTCATCAGCCTCAAGGCCGGTGGGCTGGGTCTTAACCTGACTGCTGCAGACTACGTTATCCACATGGATCCCTGGTGGAATCCGGCTGTGGAGGACCAGGCGTCAGACCGGGCTCACCGGATCGGCCAGGTACGACCAGTGACCATTTACAGGCTTATCACCAAGCATACTATTGAAGAAAAGATTGTCAGGCTGCACCAGGAAAAAAGGGATCTGGCAAACAGCCTCCTTGCTGATACTGGAATAAGCAGTAGAATATCAGTTGAGGAGTTGTTGAATCTGATAAGGGAGCAGTAATTGATATTGAAAATTGAAGATCGAAGATCGAAGATTTTCTACCATAAATTTTCATTTTTCAATTTTCATTTTTCAATAAAAAAGTTGAGTTGCATAAGTCGCAACCATTATACCTTGTATCAATAAAGTTTTACGCACCTATAAACATGCCATCAATTTATCTCGTCCGCCACGGCATCACACCTGCCAATTTAGAAAACCGCTTTGCCGGCAGAACCGGCGAAAGACTCCATGCCAAAGGCATCGAGCAGATGCGGCAGGTGGGGGAGCGTTTGCATGATGAAAATATTGCAGCCATATATTGCGGCCCGGCAAAACGGACCCTGCAGTCAGCTGAAATTATCGGATCGCTGCTCAATATACAAGTCTTTAGCCTTGCAGAATTCGATGAAATCAAAATCCCACACTGGGACGGCTTGACAAAAGATGAAATCAGACAACAATATGGTGCGCAATATCCTACCTGGCTTTCTACACCTCAATCGTTTAACCAGCCAGGGTGCGAGACTCTGGCGCAGGTTCAAAAAAGGGCAGTAGGTGCCATGAACCGGATATTGGCGGGAGTGCAGAGGCAAAATCTGCTGCTGGTGAGCCATCTAATCGTTCTACGTTGTCTCGTGCTTTATTTTCTGGAGCTGGAGATCAAGGAATTCAGATCAATAAAAATAAACAACGGCGCCATCCTCAAGGTTTCAGGGCTGGGAAAGGGCAGGGTTTCGGTCAGTTCCCTCTAGGACAGGAACTGGAACAGCGAGCGCATTCCCCGTGGCTCGGATTCTCTGCTTATCTGCCTCGAGGAGCTTCAATCCGTGAAAAAAATGCTGTAACCAGGCCAAAATCGTTATTGATGAGGCGTTGCAGGTTTTTTTTGGCAATAAAAATGTAGATTACCCTGAAGCCCGCCCGGCGAGGATACTAATACCGCAGGGTTCTTTCGTGCATAAGGGTGTCGTCAACAGCTACTGGATTAAGGCAGGAGGCTTACATTTTTGGTTGGCGTCTGTGCTTGACAGGCAAAATCCCAAGTTGTTCGCGGTACTTGGCAACTGTGCGGCGGGCGATTTTGATGTTTTTCTGGGCCAGGATCTTGGAAATGGCGTTGTCAGTCAGCGGTTTTTCAGGTGGCTCATTTTTAATCATATCTTTAATGCGCTGCCTGATGCTCTCGGCTGCCAGAGAATCCCCGTCTAGCTGGGGAAGGGCAGTGGAAAAGAAGTATTTGAGCTCAAATATGCCTTGCGGGGTATGCATATACTTGTTGTTGGTAACGCGGCTGACTGTTGATTCGTGCATCCCAATGTCTTCAGCCACATCGCGCAAGACAAGAGGCTTCAGGTGTTGTACTCCCTTTTCAAAAAAGTCTTTCTGGAACTTGAGCAAACTATCCACTACCTTGTATATTGTGCGTTGCCGCTGCTGCATACTTTTGATGAGCCACATCGCATCCCGAAGTTTTTCCTTGATGTAGACCTTTGTCTCTGTTGATGCGTTTGTATCGCCAGCTATAATTTCCTCGTAGGCGGAGGATACTTTCAGGCGAGGCAAACCCTCATCGTTTAAAACTATAAGGTAATCATCCCCTACCTTGTGAACGAAGACATCCGGGATAATATAGTGTACATCACGCTCAGCGTATTGCTCCCCGGGAAAGGGATTGAGACGGGTGATAATTTCTATGGCGGTTAGTACTTCCTTGATCGGTCTCTTGCAGGCTTTGGCAATGTCGCCATAATTCTTCAGTTCCAGGCTGTGCAGATGCTCCTTGATTATTTCTGCGGCCAGGGATTCTTCGAGATCAAGGCGTTTCAACTGCAGCAGTAATGACTCCTGGACATCAGTGGCTGCCACACCTGGTGGATCCATCTCCTGGATGATAGTAATGGCATGGATTGCAGTGTCTTCATCGCAGCCAATTTCTCTGGTGATGCCCTCAACGGTTACCTCGAGAAAGCCGTTCTGGTTCAAATTGCCGATAACGAAAAGACAGGTATCCTCAAGTACATTGGTCATTTCCGTAAACGAAAGCTGCCATTGGAGATGCGACTGGAGATTTGTCTCTTTGGTGAGAAAATCAATCTGGGTTAAGCGGTTGCGCTCAGGAGTTTCTTTGGAGAATGAAAACCCGGCATCATAATAATTGGCATAATCATCTTCCCAGTTTATTTCCTGCATGGAGGAAACATCGTCCATGTTGACTTCACCGGTTCTTTCCGGCTCCGGCGTATCTGGGGTTTCTTCTGTGGCAGACAAAGAGTTCTCGCTGATTTCATAATCAGCATCAGCCGGGCTGATCTCCTCAAGCAGAGGATTCTGTTCAATTTCCAGGCGGATAGTGTCTGCAAGCTCAAGCCTCGAAAGCTGCAACAGTTTGATGGCCTGCTGAAGCTGGGGGGTCATCAGCAATTGCTGCGTTAATTTGAGCTGTTGTTTTAAAGCAAGAGACATATTCGGCAGCAGCCTTTTTCTGAATTCGTACTAAGTTGAAACATACTGTTTTTCAAGAAAATCATTTTTACCAATATAATTGGTAAAATGCAAAAATGAAATTGTTGGTACCTTTTTTGCATGCACCCCCATTATATCATATTGCGAAATTTTCGCCCAAATAGATTTTTCTGGCTTCTTCATTTTTGACTATTTCTGCTGCGCTGCCGCTGGTAAAAATTTTGCCTTTGCTTATAATATAGGCATAGTCGCAGACCGACAGGGTCTCACGCACATTATGGTCTGAAATGAGGACCCCAAGCCCTTTGTTTTTGAGCTCGATAATTATCTGCTGCAGATCTGCAACTGAGAGAGGGTCGATGCCGGCAAAGGGTTCATCAAGTAAAATAAAGCGCGGCTTAATGGCCAGGGCCCGCATGATTTCGACGCGACGTCTTTCGCCACCGGAAAGGGTATTGGCCTTGTTGTCGGCAAGTGCTTGAATTTTCATATCTTCGAGGAGGCTATTGATTCGGTAGTCGATTTCATCTTTCTCCAAACCCAGGGGCTCAAGCACGATCCTGATATTTTCCTCCACGGTAAGTTTCTTGAACACAGACGGTTCCTGGGCAAGATAAGATATTCCCCTTTTAGCCCTTTTATGGATAGGCAAACCGGTGATATCTTCATCAGCGAGGAGCACTCTGCCTGATGTAGGCCTTACAAAGCCGGCAATCATATAAAACGAGGTAGTTTTACCTGCACCGTTGGGGCCGAGCAGACCGACAACGGAACCGTTTTCAACCTGCAAGCTGACTCCATCAACTACTCTGCGCTTATGGTATTGCTTTGCTAATTCCCTGGCTTCCAAAAGTGCCATACTTTCTCCAACTCCAAGAGCTTTTAATACTCCTAAGGGTTTTCGGGTTCCTTTTTTCCCTGTGAGGACGGGTAGATAAATGCCTTGACCCTTTCGCCCTCAAGGGAGCTCCTTTCCACGACGCTTTTCCCCTCATCAAGGTACAGGACGATTTTTTCTCCACTGACCATGTTCTTGTCCTGCCAGGCCTTGGCATTTCCAGCAAGGATGACGATTCTGTCATCAGCATTGAAATCCATGGTCTCTCCCGCAGCAACCCAGTTGCCCTGAACAATTTTAACATTACCTTTTGCCATGATTTTTTCAATTTTCCGGGTCAGGTTCTCAGCTGTCCCCGCAAAAGCATCTTGCCGGGAGCCGACCTTGGAATACAGTACTGTCATCTCGTCTGCCTGGATATTGAGGTCACCCTGTTTCGCCTGGACATTGCCGGAGAATAAAACGTCACCATTCTCCTGGGATGTCTCCATGCGGTCAGCTTCAATCTGGATAGGTTTGGTACTCTCCGTTTCTTCCTGGCTCATGGCGCCGGAAGTCCAGCAGAAAGCGCAAATAAGACTTATGAAAAAGGTTAATAACCGCATACTGGTATGCCTGCTCGATAGATTTTATGTGGTTTTTCCAAAATAACATTCTTGCCGAATGATTTTGAGTCCAATCTGTGAGCATACTTTTTGTTGAAGAGATTGTAAAGTGCCTGCAGTGGTGGTTGAAAGCAAAGAGACCTTTACATAACATCTAGGAATCATTAAGATGGTTGGCTGATATTAAAGCAAAACCATAACTGTTCGAAGTTGCACGGTGAGTACAATGAAAGAATCCATAGAAAAGGCAAAAATTTTGATAGAATCCCTGCCATACATCAGGGCATTCTACAATAAGACAGTGGTGATCAAATATGGCGGACATGCCATGGTGGACGAGGAATTGAAAAAGAACTTCGCCCTGGATATCATCCTGATGAAATATATCGGCATAAATCCCGTGATCGTGCATGGCGGCGGACCCCAGATCAACAAGGTTCTGGGCAGGATGCAGATCAAGCCCAGCTACGTTGAGGGAATGCGGGTTACTGATACGGAAACCATGGATGTCGTGGAAATGGTGCTGGTGGGCAAGGTCAACAAGGAAATAGTCGGATTGATCAACCACCATGGCGGCAAGGCCGTCGGTCTGTCGGGCAGGGATGGAGACCTGATCAGGGCAAGGAAGATGACAATACAGAAAAGCCAGGCCAAAGATGCCCCGCCCGAGTTGATCGATCTTGGCCGGGTGGGAGAAGTGACAAAGGTCAATCCTGATATCCTGCAGACCATACAGGTACAGGATTTTATTCCTGTTATCGCGCCGGTGGGCGTAGGAGAGGACAATTTCTCCTACAACATCAACGCTGACCTGGTTGCCGGGGCAGTGGCAGGCCACCTTAAGGCGGCAAAGCTTATCCTGCTAACTGATGTTGCGGGTGTGCTTGATAAGGATTCCAGGCTGGTGGGATCATTGAGCAGCCAGGAAGCGGACGAACTCCTGGCATCTGGTGCCATAGCAGGCGGCATGATCCCCAAGGTCAAGTGTTGTCAATCGGCTCTAATAGCAGGAGTTGCCAAGACTCACATCCTTGATGGACGGGTGGAGCACGCAATTCTGCTGGAAATGTTCACCCACGAGGGGGTCGGTACGGAGATAGTGTTATGAGCGGGGGTA
>Ga0210080_1000004_pt1 | contig 14563 bp, 13 predicted proteins | sample White_CordB_D2_FD_185588 | JGI IMG/M metagenome (GOLD analysis project Ga0210080, IMG submission 185588) | Wetland microbial communities from the San Francisco Bay, California, USA, that impact long-term carbon sequestration - White_CordB_D2... | ecosystem: Environmental > Aquatic > Marine >...
GCAGTGGTTGCCGCAGCCTAGGATCTTTTATTAAACTTTTTGCAGAATTATCAAACATCTAAAAAAATAGATGTCTGTCTCGACCGAATGCCGCGACATGGTTATAATGGGTTGGACAGACAAATTAACATTTAGCTAATTAAGGATAATCAAACAGATGAATCGATACATTACGCTGATCTTTAGCCTGCTTCTGGTTTGCTTTCAGGGCGTGGCCCTTGGTAGCACCGTACTTGAGGACAAGGTGTTTGAACACCGGTTTGACAACGGGCTCAAATTGCTCGTGGTTGAGCGGCACGACACGCCGGTCGTCTCGGCCTACATCACCATCGGCGTCGGCTCGGTACACGAAACCAGCGAGACCCGTGGTGTGGCTCACCTGCTCGAACATATGCTGTTCAAAGGGACCAAGACTCTGGGAACCACCGACTACACAAAAGAAAAACCTTTGCTCGAGGAAATCGAACGGGTCGGCAGTCAACTTGACGCACAGCGCCTGCAAAATGGTGCCGACCCAGCCGAGGTTGCCGCACTGGAAAAACAGCTGAGCGAGCTGCAGGCAGAACACAAGCAGTACGTGGTCAAGGATGTATTCTCCAATCTTTACTCGGAAAACGGCGGCGTCGGCTACAATGCCTTCACCAGCAAAGACCTGACTACATACCTGATCTCCCTGCCGTCCAACAAGCTGGAACTCTGGGCCCTGATCGAATCGGACCGGATGAAAAACCCGGTCCTGCGGGAGTTCTACACCGAGAGGGATGTCATCCGGGAGGAGCGTCGCCGGTCCTACGATACAAACCCGGCACGCAAGCACTATGAGAGCCTCGTGACCAATGCCTTCAAGGTGCATCCTTACCGCAATCCAATCATCGGCTGGCATTCCGATATTGCCAACTTAAGCCCGCAGAAGACCCGCGGGTTCCTGGAGAAATATTATGCACCGGTCAACACCGTGATCGCGCTGGTCGGCGATATCAGGGCGGCCGATGCCGTTGCCCTGGTCGACCGCTATTTCGGGGATATCGCCCCCGGTACTCCCGCCCCTCGAGTGTCGGCTGTAGAGCCGGTTCAGAAAGGGGAAAAGAGAATCCTCGAAGTGTTTGACGCCGAGCCAAGGCTGGCAATTGCCTGGCACAAGCCGACCATGCCTGACAAAGACGATTACGCTTTCGACCTGATCGACCAGATCCTCGGCAGCGGCCGCACCTCAAGGCTCTACCGTTCCCTGGTCGAGGAGCAGAAGCTGGCGACCTCGGTCTCTGTGTATGGCGCTCCGGGTTCCCGTTATCCCAACCTTTTCGTTATAGAGGGAATCCCGCGCCATCCGCATACGGTTGAAGAGCTGGAATCGGCAATTTACGCCGAACTCGACAAGCTCAAGCAAGAACTGGTCGAAGAGGAGGAACTGACCAAGGTCAGGAACCGTCTGTTGACCGACCAACTTCGGCAGCTGAGAAGCAACTCCGGTCTGGCAAGGCTGCTGACCAGTTATCAGTCCCTGGCTGGTGACTGGCGTTACGTAGCGAACTATGCCGTAGAAATCGACAAGTTGTCAGCTGAGGATCTCAAGCAGGTTGCCAACCGGTACTTGACAAAATCCAACCGTACGGTTGTGGTGCTGCAAAGAGAGGATCAGACGCTATGAGATACTCCCGACCGGTCGGCGTTCTCTCGGTCTTTGTTGCGGTCCTGTTCTTGTTGGCCGGTTGTGCTGCTCCGTTACCGAGCGACCCCGATCAACTGCAATATCCGGCGCTCGAATTTCAACTCCCCGAAGTGGAGACCCTGGTCCTGGACAACGGCATCCGCCTTTACCTCAAGGAAGACAGGGAATTACCCCTGGTGCAGATTACGGCGCTGATTGGCGCCGGTGGTATCACAACACCAAAAGAGAAAACCGGTTTTGCCGATCTTTTCGGGAGTGTCTGGCGGACCGGTGGGGCAGGGGACCGGTCCCCTGAGGAACTGGACGAATTCCTGGATCATCTCGCAGCCGACCTGGGTGCCGGCATGGGTCCCTATACATCGCAGCTTGACCTGTCGATACGAACACAGGACCTGGAACAAGGCGTTTCGGTTCTGGCTGACATGCTGCGTCGGCCCAAGTTTGCTTCTGAGCGGCTGGAACTGGCACGCCTGCAGGCCCAGGAGCAGGTGCGACGCCAGAATGACAGTCCTGGAGCGATCTCCAGGCGGTTGTTGATGGCCGCCCTGTATCCGGACAGTTCCCTTGGTTATACGCCAACCCATGATACGCTTGCGAGTGTATCACGCCAGGACATGGTTGATTTCCAGCAGAGGTATTTTGCTCCGAATGAGCTCTGGATGGCAGTCTCCGGCGACTTCGATCGCGACACGTTGATGCAACTGTTGCAGCAGAATTTCGGCGACTGGAAGCAGCGGCAGGTTCCTGACCAGGTCATGCCGACTGTTGCCCGACCGAAGTCAGGGTTGATTCAGGTTGTCACCAAGGACCTGCCACAAACCACGGTGGTGATCGGTGATCTGGGCCTGACCAAGGACGATCCCGACCAGTATGCCGTGCGGGTCTTCAATTACATCCTCGGCGGTGGTGGCTTCAACTCCCGCATGATGCGAGAGATCCGCTCGAACCGTGGCCTGGCATATTCGGCATATTCCTACTTCCAGGTCGGTCGGCGTTTGCCGGGGCCGTTTGTAGCCGGAACGGAAACCAAGAATGCCTCGGTTGTTCCAGCGGTCACCCTGACGCGAGAGATCATGTCGGAGTTAAGGGACAATCCGGTCGATCAAGACGAGTTGCAGTTGGCCAAAGAGAGCCAGATCAACTCATTTGTATTCAGCTTCGAGAACACCCATTCGGTGGTCAACCAGCAGATGACCCTGATGTTCTTCGGTTATCCCGAAGATTACCTGGCCAGCTACCGTGATCGCATCGCTGCGGTTACGGCGGATGATGTGCAGCGGGTTGCGCGAGAATATGTCGATCTCTCCCGACAGCAGATTGTGCTGGTTGGCGATCCTGAACAGTTCAGGGATGAACTGGAGCAGATCGGCCTGCCGGTGACAGACGTCGAGCTGGATGAGAATCCTGAGACCGCGAGGTAAGAGTGAGTTCATTGCGAACATTCATTGACCGCAGCCGCAATTTCTTTGCACATGACCTCTGGGAAATTAGTGCTGCCGACCGGGGCTGGTGGCGGAGATTTCTGCTCAATCAGGGGCAAATCCTGACCCTGGTCGTTCGTGGCTTCTTTGCCGACGGCTGCATGTTGCGCGCTTCTGCCCTGACGTTCACGACCCTGCTCTCGCTGGTGCCGTTGCTTGCCCTGATGTTTGCCGTGCTCAAGGGCTTTGGTGTCCAGAATGAACTCGAAACCCTGCTGCTTAAACAATTGGCCGTCGGTGGTGGCACAGTGGTCACCTATATCGTCGAGTATATCAATAATACCAACGTCGCACGGCTTGGCACCTTCGGTCTGCTCTTTTTGGTGATTACCGTGCTGACCCTGCTGTCAAACATTGAAAAGACCTTCAACCGGGTATGGGGGGTCAGGGAGACCCGTCCCTTACTGCGGCGCTTTACCGATTACTTTTCGGTGGTGACGATCGGCCCGATTTTCGTCGTCGTGGCCATCTCCATGACCAGCACGGTCAAGAGCCAGCGCCTGGTCCAGGCGCTGATTGAGCAGCAGTATGTCGGTGAGGCGCTGCTCGCACTCTTCGAGGTCCTGCCGTTCATGGTTATGTGGCTGGTCTTTGCCGGCCTTTATCTGTTTATGCCGAATGTCAAGGTGAGCCCCCGCGCAGCACTGATCGGTGGTGTGTTCGGCGGCACACTCTGGCAGATCAGCCAGTGGGGCTACTTGAGCTTCCAGGTCGGTGTGGCGCGCTACAATGCTATTTACGGAACCCTGGCTGCCCTGCCGGTGCTGATGGTCTGGATTTACTTCTCATGGATGATCGTCCTGCTTGGTCTGGAAATGACCTATGCCACCCAGAACCTGCGCAGCATCCGGCGAGATATCCGTGGTGCGCAGGTCAACTTTGCCAGTCGCGAATTTATTACCCTTATGGTGCTGCTCTGTGTTGGCCGCCGCTTCTACCTTGGTCAGCCCGCCATAGGCAAAGATGATCTTATCGAGCGACTGGATGTCCCGTCACGTCTGCTGCGCAACATTCTGGATGAACTGGTCCGGTTGGGATTTATTGCCGAGACCGTCCAGGATTCTGAAGCCACCGGCTATCAACCGGCCCGTGCCCTGGAGAAGATCAGGCTGCATGATGTGATCAGCAGCCTGGCGGCTGATGGTGCCGATTACAGTTCTCTGCGCAATACCCCTGAGCGTATTGCCGTCGCCGAAGTTGCGGAACTCTTGAGTGATGCGGAACAGAAGGCCCTGGAAGGGATGACCTTGCGCGATCTGGTGCTGCAGGTTGAGGAACTCAATGACCAGGGCGAAGATCAGGCTGTCGAGCCGCCCCCGGCCGTTGTTGCCTGATAACTGGTCAAGATGAAGGCGTGGTCTTCATAAATGGCGTAGGAAAACTGCGTGATCCAGTCACCCAGGGCGATGAGTTCTCCATCGCCCAGTTTTTCGTGAAAAGGTTGATGAAAATGCCCGGTAACAACTGCTTGCTGACCGGTTGCGAGAATCGCTTCGGCGTAGGGTATCAGGACCTCCCTGGCGGGCCATCTGGCGCGCTCCCCTCGGTAATTCTTTTTGCTTTCGTAGCCGGCCCGGGCTCCGATCCTTAACAACAGGAAGTTAGGCAGAGTCCGGATCAGGATGCGGACCAGGCTGCTCCGGAAAAACTTGCGGAGCCGCCGGTAACCGAGATCGTTGGGGTTGGCCAGGTCTCCGTGGGCGAGAAAAACCTTTTTTCCGTCAAGTTCAATGCTGCCACCGTCAGGAAACACCTGGCATTCCAGCCGCCTGGTGAAGACCGGGCCGAGGTGAAAGTCGTGATTGCCTTCAACGTACACCAATTTCGTGCCCTGCTGATGCAACCGCTCCAGGGCATCGACCAGCGGGACGTAATCCGTGATCACGCTGTTCTTGCCGATCCAGAACTCGAAGATGTCACCGAGCAGGACCAGTATGTCCGTTGTGCCGCACTGTTCGTCGAGAAAGTCCAACATCATCCGGTAGTTATGGTCGCCGGGTTTGCGTAAATGTGCATCGGCAAGAAAGATCGCTCTCATGGCCGTCACTATAGGGGCCGCATGTCGATATGTCAACTGCACCGGAAGTGATTAACACATGGAAATAACAGAGAAAGAGCAGGTTCCACCGGTCTTCGAACGTTTACGTACCGGTATGGTCGACGGTTGGTGGACGGTTTTCCGGATGCTCAAGTTTGTCCTGCCTCTCTACATCATCGTCGATTTATCTAAGAGCTCCGGCCTGATCGACAGCCTGGGCAGTTGGTGTGCGCCGTTTATGGGCCTGTTCGGGCTGCCGGGTGAGACCGCTTTCGCTTTTATTGCTGCGGCTCTGATTAACCTCTATGCGGCGATTGCCGTTCTTGCCCCTCTGGACCTGACCCCCTGGCAGGTCACCCAATGCGGTGTCATGATGGGGATTGCCCACAACCTGGTCCTCGAAGGGGGCGTTTTGAGCAGTACCGGGGCACGTGGTGGCATCCTCACGCTCTGCCGCATTTTGCTCGCTGTGATTGCCGGCTGGCTGATGATGGGCCTGCAATGGTTGGGAGTGGCAGGATGACAGCCTTGCTAGATGCAACTCTCGGCGGGCTGATCCTGTGTAGTAAACTGGTCCTGATCGTCGTCCCCCTGGTGACGATCTTTGAGGTTCTGAGACATGTGCGGATTTTTCAAAGCATCGGCTCGAGGACCGAGCCGGTCATGCGCTGCCTTGGTCTGGGACGATCGGCCGTCTTGCCACTCTTCACAGGAATCTTTCTCGGCATAGCCTACGGCGCCGGGATTATCATCCGTTCTGCCGCCACAGGGCAGATGGACCGCCGTGAATTGTTCCTGACCGGGCTTTTCCTGGCGACCTGCCATGCCGTGATCGAGGACGTCCTGATCTTTGTCGTCCTGGGTGGTGACGGAGTTGTCATGCTCGGGCTGCGGCTGTTGCTGGCAATCATCCTGACGGTTTTGCTGGCCAGGCTATGGCCCCGCAACACGATTTGACTAGATATTCAGTCGCGGCCGCTTTTGCAGAAGAGCTCAACGGCGGTCTTGCTTTTATCTGTTGCCGCGTACTTGCCGAGTCTGCGCATTTGATCAAGCCGGCCGCCTGCTGTGCCGAGCCGGGAAACAGGGAGACGCCAATGCTCACGGTCACTGAGAAAAGTGATCTCCCTATCAATACATACGCCGGAGGGCGTTGCGGAGAGTCAAAAGGTGGCGATCAAAACTGAAATAACGATTCCTGTTTACGGGATGAGTTGCCAAAAATGTGTTGCCAGGGTGACCGCTGCGTTACGAGATGTCGAGGACGTCATCGAGGTTGAAGTCTCTTTGCCGCAACAACTCGGCAGAATCACTGTCAGAGAGCATGGGCCGAGCCGTGATCAGCTCCTTGAGGCTGTCGTAAAAGCCGGTTTCCAGGTTGTTGCACCCGTCGCCGATGATATGTCGGCATCGGCGGGTCAAGCCTTTGGAAAGGAGATAACCAAAGATGCCGTGCGGGAGACCAGGGTTTTTGCCATAAGCGGTATGACCTGTGCCAATTGTGCCCAAACCATCGAAAAGGCCGTCGCAAAGATGCCTGGTGTCGCTACGGCGTCAGTCAACTTTGCTGCCGAAAAACTCTCTGTTGAATTTGATCCCGCCCGGATGAGTTCTGAACAACTCATCGCCAAAGTCGACGCTCTTGGCTATCAGGTCGTGACAGAGGGCGACGGTGATCTCAAGGAAGGCCGTGCTCAATTCTACTGGCTGATCTTTGCCGCCAGCCTGTCGATGCCGATTATGCCCTTGATGTGGCTCGCACCGTTCGGCAAGGCGACCATTTACCTGATTTGTGCCTTGTCGACCGTGGTGCAGTTCAGCGCCGGGTTAACCTTCTATCGCAGCGCCTGGGCATCACTGAAAAACCGCTCTGCCAATATGGATGTGCTGGTTGCCATGGGGATAACGGCCGCCTACGGTTATTCCCTGCTGGCGCTGTTCAGAATCTTCGGCCTTTCGGGGGATGTTTTCTTTGAGACCAGCGCCATGCTGATCACCTTTATTCGTTTCGGTAAATGGCTTGAAGCCAGGGCGAAGGGGAAGGCCGGGCAGGCGCTGAAGGCCCTGTTACATTTACAGGCTGATAAAGCGTGGTTGCTGATTGATGGCCGGGAAGAAGAAGTACCGGCTGATCGACTCAGAATCGGTGATCATGTTGTCGTGCGGCCGGGAGAAAAGGTCCCGGTTGACGGCGTTGTTATACAGGGAGATTCGGCTGTTGACGAGTCGATGATTACCGGAGAGCCCCTTCCGGTTGACAAGGCCCCTGGTGCAAAGGTGACCGGGGCAACGATCAACACCGGCGGCCGCCTGGTGATTAAGGCGACTCGGGTCGGCAGCGAAACGACCCTGGCGCAGATTGTGCGCATGGTTGAAACAGCCCAGGGCGACAAGGCCCCGATTCAGAGATTGGCTGATGCCGTCTCAAGCTGGTTCGTCCCCGCAGTGATCGTGATTGCCCTCCTGACATTTATCGCCTGGTATGGCCCGGCCCAGTCGGGTTTCCTGTTTGCTTTCAAGATGTCGATTGCCGTGCTGGTGATCGCATGCCCCTGCGCGCTTGGTCTCGCAACACCTACTGCGATCATGGTCGGCAGTTCGGTTGGCTTGTCCTCCGGCATCCTTTTTAAAAAGGCGTCAGTGTTGGAAAACATCTCCCGCCTGCAAGTAATATTGCTGGACAAGACCGGCACCCTGACCAAAGGTGAATTTGCCGTGACCGACCTGCTGACGGCTGATGGTGTCAGCAAGCAAGAGCTGCTCACAGTTGCCGTGGCACTGGAGTCAGTCAGTAACCATCCCCTGGCACGGGCGGTTGTGGCGTATCAGCAGGGCAGTGAGTTTGTTCCCCTGCCTGTTAATGATGTCAAAGAGACCGGTGGCTTTGGGCTGACCGGCACGATTGATAATTTACCGGTCCTGGCAGGGAACCGGCGCCTGATGGCGCGTGAGTCGATCTCTGTCGAAGCTTATGACCAGCGGATTGAGGCATGGGCTGCCGCGGGCAAATCCGTTATTTATGTCGCCAGGGGCGGGTTGTTGTTGGGGGCTATCGCTCTGGCAGATACCATCAAAGATGGTGCCGTCGAAACAGTTGCCCGTCTGCAACAGCTTGGTTTGCAGACGATTATGATCACTGGTGACCGGAAGACTTCCGCTGACGCAATTGCGATGCAGCTTGGCCTGTCCCAGGTTGAAGCCGAGGTGCTGCCGGAAGACAAGCTGGAGGTTGTTAAACGTTATCAGCAAAAGGGTTTCTTCACCGGCATGGTCGGTGACGGTATCAACGATGCCCCGGCGCTGGCCCAGGCCGATATCGGTATCGCCATTGGCAGCGGTACGGACGTCGCCAAGGAGACCGGTGACCTTGTCCTGGTGAAGGGCGATATCCGCGATGTTGAGCGCGGCATACGTCTGGGACGGAAAACCCTCGCCAAGATCAAACAGAACCTCTTTTGGGCGTTCTTCTACAACGTCGTCGGCATCCCGATTGCCGCAGGACTTTTTTATCCCGGTTTCGGAATTATCCTCAAGCCTGAGTTTGCAGGTTTGGCCATGGCCTTCTCCAGTGTTTCAGTCGTGACCAACAGCCTTCTTTTGAAAGGCTCTGCGAGGAAGTTTTGACGACGATAGCCCGGCGACAAATTGTCCTCACAGTCAAATATTTAATCTTCGATTTTGCGTTTTCACGCGTAATGAGGTTTAATACCTCCTGATGTCGCTGCCCTGCATCGTGGTTATGAAATCTTATGACAACCCGACGTAAAACAATCATTGGCGTTATTGGCGCCTCCCAGCCTTCACCGGCAGGGCTTGCTCTGGCCGAATCAGTCGGCCGCGAAATTGCCCGGCGCAGTGCGGTCCTGGTTTGCGGCGGGCTTGGCGGGGTCATGGAAGCGGCAGCCAGGGGTGCATCCCAGGCCGGAGGTGAGGTCGTCGGTATTCTCCCTGGACCGGCAGGCGATCTGGCCAATCCATTTGTCACAATAGCGGTGCCAACCAACATGGGGCACGCCCGCAACGTGATTATTGCCCATACGGCGGAAGCTTTGATAGCGGTTGAAGGAGAGTACGGGACGCTTTCGGAAACTGCGATCGGTCTAAAGCTCGGCAAGCCGGTTGTTACACTGCCCGGTGCCCAGGAGGTTGCCGGGACGCTCGCCGCCGATTCAGCGGAATCAGCAGTCTCCATTGCATTTGAGAGTTTGAATAGATGAATCAAAAAGTTGGTTGCAACCTGAGTCATTCAGAAGAATTTTCAAACGGGATCATCGAATGGTTGCGCGGCAAGGGGGCGATTCTGATTGTCACCCATGACCATCCTGATCCTGATGCTCTTGCCGCATCGTTCGCTCTACAACATCTGATTTTGATCAAGACCGGTCAAACCGCGACGATTGCGTTCGGTGGGGGAATCGGGCGACGTGAAAATCTGGTCATGGTCAAGCAGCTGGAAATCAAGACGAAGACGATTGACGAACTCGACCTGGACGCATTCAATGCGGTCTGTATGGTTGATACCCAACCGGAAACCGGTAATAATTCATATCCGGCAGACCGACGCATCGACCTGGTCATCGATCATCACCAGATCAAGGAACAGACCCAGGCTTGTCGGTGGGTCGATGTCCGCCCCGAATACGGCGCATCGGCGACGATCCTCTTCGAATACCTTCAGGCCCATCAAGTGAAGATTGCGACCAAGTTGGCGACGATCCTTTTCTACGCCATCAAGTCCGAAACAGAAGACCTCGGCCGCGACTGGAGCAAATCCGACCGCGATGCCTATATGAAGCTGATGCCGTTGTGCAATAACCGGATCCTGCATGAGATCACCCGGCCAAAGTCATCGCGGATCTACTTCAAGTATTTTGAGACCGGCCTCAGGAATGCGAAGATTTACGACAACACCCTGGTCTTCAACCTCTACATTATCGATCACCCGGAGATCGTTGCCGAGATTGCCGATTTCCTGATGCGGGTCGAAGGCGTCGAGGTTGTTCTCGGCCTGGGGTGCTACAAAGAAGAAGGCGTCCTTTCCCTGCGGACCAGCCATCAGGAGACCCACGCCGGGATACTGATGCAGACGATCATCAAGGGGCTCGGCACCGGCGGTGGCCACAGCATGACGGCTGGCGGTCAGATCCGGCCTCTTGAGGCCGTGCGCGGCAGCCTCGGGGCTCTGGAATACGAGCTAGCCGGGCGCCTGCTGGCAGCCTTGGGGCGGGAACATACCGAGCCAACACCACTTGTCGAACGCTAGCTGACAATCGTTTCGTCGGCGTTGACAGCCTGACACATCTGGAGTATAAAACGCGCCATGCCCCGCTTAGCCATGCAGTTCTTCAGTCTCCTGCTGTTACTCCTGGTCCTCGTCCCTTGTGCCTCGGCCCTCGTTGAAATCGGCCGTCCCGGCGAGGCCCCTCTGGTCGTCGAAGATGTTTACCTGCGAGAAGGAACGGCATTTATCTCAATTGATGATGTCCTGGACGCGCTCGAACTGGAAGGCAGATGGGACTCCGTCGCTCACATCTACACGATCCGCACGCCACATGGCCGGGCGATTATTTCTCCGGGCAGTCAATTCCTCAAAATCGGCGATAATTTCATTCCGATCAGTCACCGGCCACGTTTTATCGACGGCAAACTGCGCGTCTCAGAGGTTTTCCTGTTGCGCCAACTTGCCCCGCTGCTGAGCGAACCAATCTATTACCGCAACCACAATCCGCCCGAACCAACCGGCAACGAGGACCCACTCGACCGGCTCTTTGCATTTCTGCTGCGTAAGAAGGAACCGGTAGCAGATGGCAGCAAGTGGGTTGTTTCGATAGATCCCGCTCACGGTGGTGAAGATTCCGGTTCGCTCGGCACGGATGGCAGTAAAGAGAAAGACCTCTCGCTGGCGGTCGGTCAGAGACTGGAAAAGCTCCTCAAGATGCACCAGGACGCGCCTGTCGTGATGACGCGCGATGGCGACTATGCTCTCGACATGGAGCGTCGACTGGAAATTGTTGCAGAAGGCCAGGCTGACGTATTGCTGTCACTGCACGCCGGGGCGTTTTTTTCTGCCGGGGCTTCCGGTGTCAACCTTTACGTGCAACCTCAAACGGAGCGTGACGTCCCCGATGGCGTGATCCAGGAAAACTCCAGCCTTAAGTTTGCCGAGATTCTGCGTCAGGAGTTGAAGCGTAAAGGGTTTGACGTCCACCAGGTCAAAGAACTACCGGTTTACCCGCTCGGCCGCGGTGACCTGCCCCGTGTCCTGGTCGAAATGGGTAGCCTGAGCAATGGTGTTGATCTGACCTCGCTGCAGGACCCGGCCCGGCAACAGGATTTTGCCCGTGCCCTCTTCGAAGGGCTACAGGCTTTCTTCGACACTTTCTCAGGAGTCTCACAATGAGTTCATCCCCGCAGCCCCGTCATGATGGCCGTGCGCCGAACCAGCTTCGTTCGTTCAAGGTTGAGAGGGGGTTTACCCGCTATGCCGAAGGCTCCGTATTGATCTGCTTTGGCGAAACCCGGGTTCTGTGCAATGCCTCCGTTGAAGAGAAGGTGCCTCCCTTCCTGCGCGGAGAGGGCCGTGGCTGGGTGACCGCTGAGTACAGTATGTTGCCCCGGGCGACCCATACCCGTTCGGTGCGTGAGGCTGCCCGCGGCAAACTCGGCGGTCGCACCATGGAGATCCAGCGCCTGATCGGGCGGGCGCTGCGGGCGATTGTCGATTTTGAACTTCTCGGTGAACGTACGATCGTCGTCGACTGCGATGTGCTGCAGGCTGATGGCGGCACCCGGACCGCAGCAATTACCGGCTCGTGGATCGCGCTTGCCGACGCCGTTGACAAACTGCTCGCCGACAAAGTCCTCCATAAGTCACCGCTCAAGGACAGTGTCGCTGCAATCAGTTGTGGCATTGTTGCTGGCCAGGCGGTGCTCGACCTCGACTATGTCGAGGATTCTGGTGCGAGCGTCGACATGAACTTTGTCATGACCGGCGACGGCAGGTTCGTCGAAGTGCAGGGCACCGCCGAAGAAGAGCCTTTCAGTCACGCCGAACTCGATACCCTCCGGGGATTGGCTGAAGAAGGCTGCCGGGAATTGGCCCGCTTGCAGAAAACGGCAAGAAACCGGTTGTGATGGAACTGGTGGTGGCAACGAGAAATGCCGGCAAGCTCAAGGAGATCCGGCGGTTGCTAGAGTCCCATGGCATCCGTGTAAGGGGCCTCGAAGAGTTCCCCGGGGTCCCGGATGTGGTGGAAGATGGCCAAACATTTGCTGAGAATGCCATAAAAAAGGCGGAAGCTGTTGCGCAGTTTACCAGTCTGCCGTGCCTGGCTGACGATTCCGGCCTGGTCGTCGATGCGCTGCAGGGCCGTCCGGGCGTTCATTCGGCCCGTTTCTCCGGTGCCGAGGCCGACGATCAGAGTAATAATCGCAAGCTTCTCGATGAAATGGCCGCCGTTCCGGAAATTCAACGGCAGGCGGCGTTCTGCTGCGTCATGGCCCTGTGCATGCCAGGGCAATCGCCGCGCCTTTTTCAAGGCCGGGTGAATGGCGCGATACTCGAGCGGCAACAGGGAGACGGCGGCTTTGGTTATGACCCGCTTTTCTGGCTGCCCGGCTACAACTGCACAATGGCGGAGCTGCCTCTTGACACCAAGAACCAGGTCAGTCACCGTGGCCAGGCACTCCGTCAACTTGTCGATTTCCTGACGACCCTGCCAGCGTAAGTTCAATCAATCTCCCGAAAAAATCCTGAAAGCCGTTTTCTTGGAAAATTTTACTTTATTTTTTCTCAAACGGTGTTTAGTATACGAAGGTCATTGTATACAGTATGCAGTAATATGTGCGGCGGAACGTGAGAGAGAAGTGGTGTCGGAACGTCGCTCGATGTAACAAGGGATATCAATATGGGTTTGACAAGTCGTTGGCGGGGACCTCCTCAGTAGGCCGTGCAGGGCGTGTCATCATGCTTGGCCTGTCGTGCCGGTCTTGGCCGGTTTTTGAGCAGGTTTTCATTCTCGGGTTCTTCTCCACAACATCATTTGAGTAAGGGATCAAAATCATGCAACTGACGCAAAGTTCTGTGGGCAGAAAGATCATCATGGCCGTTACCGGCATCGTGTTGGTCGCGTTTGTTTGTGTGCACCTGCTGGGCAACTCGTCCCTGTTTTTCGGTGCTGACGCAATCAACGCTTACGCGCAGAAGCTGCACAGTCTCGGACCATTCGTCTGGGTCTTCCGGCTGGTTATGCTGGCAGCTTTTGCCATTCACATCTTTTTCGGGATTCAGCTGACCTTGGAAAACAAGGCCGCGACTCCTGAAAAAAACGTCCAGGTCAAGCGCCTGAAGACCGGTTTCGGCGCCGAAACCATGGTTATTTCGGGCCTGATCCTGCTGGCGTTTGTCATCTACCACTTGCTGCACTTCACCGTTCGGGTGCCCGGTATGGGTGTCTACGAGATGAACGAGGCGACTCAGATGGTCAACGTCTATACCATGGTAGTCACAGCGTTCATGAGTTTGTTAAAAGTGGCTATCTATGTTATCGGAATGGTCTTTCTCTTCCTGCATGTTGGCCATGGTTTCCAGAGTTTGTTCCAGACGATTGGTTTGAGCAACGACAAATCACTTCCGGTCATGGGACTGCTCAGTAAGCTGGTTGCTTTTGTCCTCCTTCTGGGCTACATCTCAATTCCGCTGCTGATCGTCTTCGGCGGCATAAAGTTATAGGGGGTCGATTCAATGATACTCGACGGCAAATGTCCTACCGGACCAATTGAAACTTCTTGGGATCGTCATCGCTTCGAGTCGAAGCTGGTGAATCCTGCAAATAAACGTAAATACAAAATCCTCTGCGTCGGCACCGGCCTTGCCGGTGGTGCTGCTGCGGCTTCCCTGGGCGAGCTCGGCTACAATGTCGAGGCGTTCTGTTACCAGGACAGTGCTCGCCGCGCCCATTCGATTGCAGCACAGGGTGGCATCAATGCCGCCAAGAACTATCCGAATGACGGTGACTCGGTCTACCGCCTGTTCTACGACACCATCAAGGGTGGCGACTTCCGTGCCCGTGAGGCAGACGTCTGGCGTCTGGCTCAGGTGTCGAACAACATCATCGACCAGTGTGTCGCCCAGGGCGTGCCTTTCGCCCGCGACTACGCCGGCTACCTGGATAACCGCTCTTTCGGCGGCGCCCAGGTCTCACGTACTTTCTACGCCCGCGGCCAGACCGGTCAGCAGCTGCTGCTCGGTGCCTATTCGGCCCTCTCTCGCCAGATCAAGGCCGGTACGGTCAAGCTCTTCGAGCGTCGTGAAATGCTTGATCTGGTCGTGGTTGATGGTGTCGCCAGGGGGATCACCTGCCGTAACATGGTCAC
>Ga0210080_1000007_pt1 | contig 13426 bp, 16 predicted proteins | sample White_CordB_D2_FD_185588 | JGI IMG/M metagenome (GOLD analysis project Ga0210080, IMG submission 185588) | Wetland microbial communities from the San Francisco Bay, California, USA, that impact long-term carbon sequestration - White_CordB_D2... | ecosystem: Environmental > Aquatic > Marine >...
AGCTGGATGCCAATATTACGGCACAGCGCCCGTTGCGAATCTTCTGCTACGGAATCGGCCGCATGCAGGGCGCTACGACCAACACCCAGGTCGAAACCTTGCAGCACCTTGAAAAACTCGGCCTGCGCGTCAACCTGAAAGACACGACTGTCGCCCTGGGTGCAGATGCGGTCATTAACACCTTCAACGACCTCCAGGAACGCCGTGAAACCCTTCCTTTCGAGATCGATGGCGTGGTCGTCAAGGTCAACGACCGGGCTCTCCAGGAAGAACTCGGCATGGTCAGCCGTTCACCGCGCTGGGCGATTGCCCTCAAGTTTCCGCCGCGCCAGGAGCAGACGACCGTCGAAGATATCGGCCTACAGGTCGGCCGTACCGGCGCCATCACCCCGGTCGCCCATCTCAAACCTGTGACCGTCAGCGGCGTCACCGTCTCCCGGGCCAGCCTGCACAACTGGGACGAGATCAAGCGTCTCGATATACGTGTTGGTGATCACGTCATCGTTGAGCGCGCCGGTGATGTCATCCCCGACGTTGTCAAGGTTCTGACGGATAAACGTACAGGCAAAGAGCGGCAGATTCCACTGCCCACGGAATGCCCCGAGTGCGGCACGCCAGTGCAGAAGAACCCGGACGAAGTCGTGCCGCGCTGCAACAACCCGCAATGCCCCGCCCAGGTTATAGAGAGCTTCAAGCATTTTGTTTCACGCGATGCAATGGATATCGAAAGCCTCGGCGTAAAGCAGCTCAAACAACTGCTGGACACCGGCAGGATCAGGGATGTCGCAGACCTTTACCTGCTGAGCAAAGAAGATCTGTTCACCATGGAGCGCATGGGCGACACCCTGGCAGAGAAACTCTTACGCTCCATCGAAGCGAGCAAGAACCGGCCGCTCTCAAGGCTCCTCTTCGGTCTCGGCATCCGCCACGTCGGCAGGAACACTGCCAGGATTCTGGCCAAACGTTTTGCGTCATTGGATGAACTTGCCAAGTGCACGGCAGGGCAGCTGGTTGCCATCCACGAAATCGGCGACAAGGTCGCCGAATCAATCGTCGACTACTTCAGCAACCCGGAGAAGAAACTTCTGCTGCGGAAACTGCAGCAGGCAGGGGTTGAACCACAGGGCGAAGTTGTCATCCGGCAGGATGGCCCCCTGACCGGCAAAACCTTCGTCATCACTGGAACTCTATCGAAATTGTCACGCAAGGCAGCGGAAGAGCTGGTTGAACAGCTCGGTGGACGGGCGTCAGGCTCTGTCAGCAAAAGAACCGATTACGTCGTTGCCGGAGAAAATGCCGGCAGCAAGCTGGCCAAGGCACAAAAACTGGGTGTTCAGATTCTGGATGAAGAGGCCTTCGCAAAACTGACCGGAAGTGTGTCATGAGCAAAATCAGGGCAGAAGTCATTGTCCATGGTCGTGTCCAGGGCGTGTTTTTCCGCCAGTCGACCCTGGAGACGGCAAGGGCTCTTGAGTTGACCGGGCGGGTCAGGAACTGCCCGGACGGCACGGTTGCGGCGATCTTCGAAGGTGAAGGAGACAGGGTAAGGGAGGCCGTGAAATGGTGCCATCACGGCCCGCCGGCGGCCCGGGTGAACAACGTCGACGTCAACTGGCAAGACTATCGTGGTGAGTACGACTGTTTCAAGATAGGCTATTGAACAGGCCTCCTTCGAGACCTAAAGAAAAGGGCAGCCAAACGGCTGCCCTTTTCTCGACCCATGATTGAGGGAGGCAGTCAATCAGAAGCGGATCATAGCTCCGGCGTGCGGACCGGAGAATTTTGCATCAAGCAGAAGATCATCTTCGTCAATGTCCATATCCAGATACCGGTAACCGGCAAAAATACCTACCAAGGGGATCGGCGAATATTCAACCTGGGCGTCTATATCGGTTAAGCTGTTGCCTTCGAATTCCAGGTAACCAACCCGGCCGACCACACTGAGGTAATCGGCGATTCCGATGCGAGCTCTCGCTCCGAGTGAAGGGATCGGCACCCCGACGCTCTCCGACTCATCGATGCCAAAGCCCTTGTCCTGCATTTCAATCCTGGTGTCGATGTACTTAACGGCCACTTCCGGACCGAGCTGAATCCGCAGCGGCAGATCATCAAAGTTGATCAGGAACCAGGCCAGACCGGCTTCGTAGATATCGATATCCAAATCGCTGTCGATGCGCCGCCCCTCGGCAAAAGTCTCACCATTAAATTCAATGTCACTGGACAGCACGCTTGAGCCACTGAAACTGATCGGCAGATAGCTGGTAAAGAGCCGAAAATCGCCCAACTGCAGAGCGGCCTCGGCGAAGAAGCCATCATCGTCGTCAATCCCCAGGTCGTCTTCGATATCAACCGTATCTCCTCTGACACCAACCTTACCGGACGGCTCCAGATTGTAATAGCCGCCCTTCAGCGAGATAATTTCATCGGCCAGTAACGGAGATGCCAGGAAACCCAAAAGTGCAACGATGATCATGACTCGTTTGGCGAAAAACATAACACATCTCCTTGATTGACCGGCCCTCGGTCCTGCAGCTCTGTGATTTTCTGTTTAGTAAGGGGATTAAAAGCAAGGGGCGTTCCAATTCAGCGGTACGGCTGTTAAGTCATGCAGAAATGATTAAATTCCAGCGAGTTGTAGAGACGTGTTTTGGGGAGGGAATGCGCGTGTCAACAATCGGGCACGGATATGCTGACAATCCTCGGCAGGGGCTTATGTGAAATGACGATGCCCGGTTCATCTCGTGGCAGAGGGGCCACGGTCGGGTGAACCTGGGAATTGATAGGCGGCATCATCAGACCTTCATCAGACTTCTCTGTCTTCTTCTGTGAGGCTGAGGCTTTCCCGGTAAACATCGCTGACAGGCAGACCATACTCCCTAGCGACCATTTTAACCGCATCGCGGCGCGACAAGCTGCTGTCTCCAAGCAGGTTTCGCAAGGCATCCCGCGCATTCATCTGCGGGCCATCGGAACCAGGCGGCAGGATCAGCACGATCTCGCCTTTCACCGGTTTACGTGAAAAATGTGCAATGGCGTCATCGACCGTACCGTGGAAAAACTCCTCGTGCATCTTGGTCAGTTCCCGGGCAACGACCAGGTAACGTTCTTTACCAAACACTTGCATCAGGTCGTTGAGGGCGGCGATCAAGCGGTGGGGGGTTTCGTAGAACACCAATGTGCGCTGTTCACCAGTCAGACGTTTAAGCAGATCGGCCCGCGCCTTGGCGCGCGACGGCAGGTAGCCTTCAAAGGTAAAGCGATCGGTCGCCACTCCGGAGGCGCTGAGCGCCGCGACCATGGCCGACGCACCGGGGATTGGCACGACCGGCACACCGGCGGTCCGGCAGGAGGCGATCAGGCGATAACCGGGATCCGCTATGCAGGGCGTTCCGGCGTCGCTGATCAGGGCAACATTTTCTCCAGAGCGCAGACGCTCAAGGATTTCTTCGTAACGCTGTCGCTCGTTATGATCATGGTACGACAGGAGTGGTTTACGGATACCGAAGCGATCGAGAAGCTTGCGGCTGTGACGGGTGTCCTCTGCTGCAACCAGGTCAACTTCACCGAGGACCTTAACCGCCCGATAGGTGATGTCATCGAGGTTGCCGATCGGTGTTGCCACCACATAGAGCGTTCCCGATCTCTGCTTGTCCTGCCCTTCCTGCATGGTTGTCAGGAACCCTTCTTTCTCTTCCCTGCGGCGGCCTGTTCCAGATCTGCAAGCCACAATGCAGCGCTGGCGTCACTCGGCATGCGCCAGTCTCCTCGGGGCGACAGGGACACCGTGCCGACCTTGGGGCCGTCCGGCAGGCAGGATCTCTTGAACTGCTGGGAGAAGAATCGGCTATAGAAAACCCGCAGCCATTTCAGGATCTCGTCGTGTGAGTAATCTTCCGCAAACACCCGTGCAGCCATGACCAGGATCTTGCGCGGGGCAAACTGGTTACGGACCACATGGAACAGGAAGAAGTCGTGCAGTTCATAGGGGCCGACATGGTCCTCGGTCTTCTGGCTGATTTCTCCGGATTCATCCGGTGGCAACAACTCGGGTGAAACCGGGGTCGCGCAGATATCGCGCAGGACCTCTGCGGCTCTGCCGCTGAACTCGGCCTCGGCACACCATTCGATCAGGTACCGCACGAGCGTTTTCGGAATCGACGCATTGACCCCGTACATCGACATGTGGTCGCCGTTGTAGGTCGCCCAGCCAAGTGCCAGCTCCGACAGGTCTCCGGTGCCGATGACCAGGCCGCCGATCTGGTTCGCCAGGTCCATGAGAATCTGGGTTCGCTCGCGGGCCTGGGAGTTCTCATAAGTAACGTCATGGGTTCCGGGGTCTTGGCCGATATCGACAAAGTGTTGATGGACTGCGGCATCGATGCTGATCGTGCGGAGACTGACGCCAAGCTCATCGGCAAGGGCTTCTGCGTTTCCCCGGGTCCTGTCGGTGGTGCCGAAGCCGGGCATGGTTATGGCCAGGATATCGTCCCGGGACCAGTCCAGGCGGTCAAACGCCCTGACCGTCACCAGCAGAGCCAGGGTTGAGTCGAGGCCTCCGGAAATTCCCACCACGGCCTTCCGGCTGCCGGTGTGCATCAGGCGTTTCATCAGGCCGGTGGTCTGGATGGCAAAGATCTCTTCGCAGCGGGCCTGCCGCTCGGCGACGCCGAGCGGAACGAAAGGGGTTCTGGTCATTGGCCGGAGCAGCTTGTCTGCATCACGCACCGTAACCTCGACCGGCACCAGGAGAAAGTCCTGCTCCGCATGGCAGGCAGCGAAACTGTTGTTGCGCAGGCGCTCGTGGACCAGCCGCTGGATATCAATATCGGCAATGGCGATCTGGCTGGAAAACTGGAAGCGCTCGGTTTCGTCTAGGATCTGACCGTATTCCGCGATCAATGAATGTCCGGAGAAGACCAGGTCGGTACTCGATTCACCCGGCCCTGCCGAGGCATAGATGTACGCGGCCAGGCAGCGAGCCGACTGCGCCTGGACCAGGGCCCGGCGATATTCGCATTTGCCGAGAATCTCGGGGCTCGCGGACAGGTTGATCAACAGGGTCGCTCCGGCGGCGGCCATGGCCCCGCTCGGCGGGCTGGCCACCCAGGCATCTTCACAAATTTCGACGCCGAACAGGCAGTCTGGCATACCGTCGATATCGAACAGCAGATCGGTGCCGAACGGCGGGGCCTCTTCGAGCCAGGCCAGCTGGTCGTCAACCAGGTCAAGGGCGCTCGAGAACCAGCGTTCTTCGTAGAATTCCTGGGTATTCGGCAGGTAGGTTTTCGGCACCACACCGCAGATCCGTCCATGGCTCATGACAACCGCGGCGTTGAACAATCGACCGGACTGACGGACCGGCGCACCAACAATCAGGATCATTCCGGTCTGTTCACTCAGGGTGGTCAGGGTGCTAAGTCCCTCGCGGACCTGCTCCAGAAGACTCTGCTGGTAAAACAGGTCGCCGCATGAATAACCGGTCATGGACAGCTCGGGGAAGACCACCAGCTGCGCGCCCTGGTCAGCGGCCTGCAGGGTTGCCTCCTCGATCGCCGCGAGGTTGAAGGCAACGTCGGCAACTTGCAACGACGGTGAGACCGCCGCAACCCGGATCATACCTATTTCCCGCAGCAAGATTGACACTGGCAGCTCCTTGAATCGACACGTCAGGTAATGGAACTAATTGAAAGAATTATTATTTTAATTGGCTAAAGGGGGAAAAGCAAACAGAACCAGCGAGCGGGCTTATTTAGGGGTCGTTGGCGAACGGCGGGATCAGGCCTCGAATGCTCCCGGGATATGCTCGATCTCCAGGTCGCTGCCGTTGACCAGGATCGAAACCACGTCAAAACGCGGCTGTAAGCCCTTTCCCGGTTTGTCATTCAGGTACCACTTGGCCGCCCGGATGATCTGCCGCTGTTTGCGCAGGCCGACGGCTTCGGCGGGAGGGCCGAAAGCCGAACTGCGTCGGGTCTTGACCTCGACGAAAATCAAGGTGCGCCGTTGACGCGCGACCAGATCGATCTCTCCGACCGGGGTGTTGACATTGCGTTGCAGGATCTTCATGCCGAGGCGCTGCAAGTACCGCGCGGCAGCATCTTCACCCATACGCCCCAGGCTCAGCCTTGCTTCAGTCATGAGCTTCACAGTGCTCTTTGACGCCGGCAAAGCTACGCCGGTGACAGACACACGGCCCATGCAGAGCCACCGCATTGCGGTGCTTCTCACTGCCATAACCCTTGTGGCCGGAGAAACCGTACTCAGGGAAAAGCCGGTCGTAGGCGAGCATGATGCGATCCCGCACGACTTTGGCGATCACCGATGCCGCAGCAATCGAAAGGGAACGGGAATCACCCTTCTTCAGAGTCTTCTGCTTTATACCCAGGGGAACGGGAGTAATGCCGTCGACCAGGAGGAAATCGGCAGCGACCGGCAGGCGCATCACGGCGCGAGACATCCCCAGCAGGGTCGCCTGGAGGATATTGATCCGGTCAATTTCATCGGCCCGGCTGACACCGATGCCGACCGCCAAGGCCTGTTCGTAAATCATCGGAAAGAGTTGATTGCGCTTTCTTTCGGAAATCAGCTTGGAATCATTCAGCCCGGGCAGGTCAAAATCTTCCGGCAGAATCACCGCGGCAGCGACAACCGGGCCGGCCAGAGGGCCGCGACCGGCTTCATCAATGCCAGCGACAGCACGATAGCCGCGACGCCGTGCCATGTCCTCGAAGAAGAGTTGTGATTGTGAATTTTCCGGGAAGAGTTCCATTGACCCAAACCTTGCAGGATTGGTCAACAGTATTCATGAATTGACAGGGCAATTCAACAAAAACAAGCAGCTGACATCCAAGAACGGGACGCCCGGCAAGTCAGGTTTTCAAACGGCAGCCCTGCGATCAGCAAGCGCAGGATAATTGTTGTCTTTCTCCAAATCTCTCAATGGATCCGTGCCGACAACGATCCAGCCTTCGGAACGCCTGAACCTGACCACCCTGTCCAAAGACAGAAAAACATTAAACGCCTGCTTGGCCATCTGGCAGACAGCACCATCTTTCAACTCTACATTGACTTTCATCGACATGAAACGTGCTCCATACTTCGCAGACCTAAAAAACCTCGATAAATTAATATTTTAACAGTTTACACCAGTACAGTCTCAGGTCAACAGAAAGGATGGATTAAAAAACGGCGCATTATCCGGTAAAGACAGATAATCGTGGCTCAAAGGAAACAGTATAGAGTCCTTCAATGGAGATCAGGCATAAAAAAGCCCCGACTGGTCAGCCGGGGCTTGGGTAGTTTATTCCAGTGTGAAGCTCTAGCGCTGGCGCACTTCCTTGATACGAGCGGCCTTGCCCTGCAGGTTACGCAGGTAATACAGCTTGGCGCGGCGGACCTTGCCGACCATCATCACTTCGACTTTGTCGAGGACCGGAGCATGCAAAGGGAAAACCCTCTCAACGCCCATGCCGTTGGAGACTTTACGTACGGTAAAAGTCGAACCGACACCATTGTTGCGACGCTTGATGCAGACACCCTGAAAAACCTGGATACGCTGTTTGTCGCCCTCGGTGATTTTAACGTGCACACGCAGAGTATCCCCCGCCTTGAACTGGGGGATGTCTTTCCTCATATTTTCCATGCCGATGTAATTGACAACGTTCATCGTTTTAGCCTCCTCAGATAAGCGAACCGCTTATTTACCGTATTATGGCGAAAAGTGTCAAGATAAAAAAATGATTTTTATCGTTCAATCTGGGCTCGTAGAGCATAATCAAGGTCCCCTCTCCGGGCCAGTCCCTTGCAGCTCACATCATCTCATTTTTCGACAATACGGATCGATGCATTGGCGAGCATCGATTCCATCTCCCTGAGGAGCTGAGGATCATCTCCAGGGGCTGTAAAATAGAGAAAGAACCAGTGGCGTTCAACAGTACCGACGTAGCCCCGGAAAACCATCGGACGACCATGTTTAAGAAATTTTGCCAAGAGCAGGTACGTGTTCCTGGCACCGGCAATGTCGGCCGCCCTGACATCCCATGTAGCATCCGTCACATCCTTCTCTTTAGCCAGGCTACGGGCGGCGTGCTCCGCAGAACTTTTCAACGCCCCTGGCCCGGGGACCGAAGCCCCCTCATCGAACGGACTGAAATCGATGTCGAGGTGTGCACCGCTGGCTGCATGAAAGACAATGACTTCATTCGCCGCCAGTCTGTTGCGGGCAACCCGTTCAATCTGTTCTGGGGTCGCCTTGGCCGCGGCAGCTTCATGGGCGACATGACGGGCCGTGTCCTTCACCAGCGCCTGAGGCGGACCTGTCGGATGCACCGTCCAGCCGTTGACAGGGTCGATGGTAAAAACCAGGTGCTCGGCAACGGTCAAATCGGCCGCAGCCGAGGGGAATGCAGACAGGCACAACAGCAGACTGGCAAGCAACAGATTTCTCGGCATTTTAAGCTCCAGCTTCATGGGCTGATCAATTGTAACGCATGCAAAAGGCAATGCACGACGCATAAAAAAAATCTTGATCTATGCCAGAGGCAAAACCGAGCCATCTTCGCCGAGCAACCGGTCGAGGACAACTGCCGCGGCAGTACGCACAGAAAGGTGGTTGTAGTGGCCGGCGCGAATCGGTTTCAGACAGGGGCGTTCCGGCGTGTACAGTTCGGCGGCCAAACCATGTCCGGTACCGAAAACCAGTAACACCGGCTGTTGCGTCGCCAGCTCTTTCGCATCTGTGTAGTCGATGCCGTCTTCATGGCGGGCACCGGTCAGGACGGCGACACCATCCCCTTGGTTCAGGGCGCGCCAATCGGCAAGGGCATCATCAAAGCTGTCGACTACCTGCAAGCAGTCGAGAGCCCTGCACCGGTCAGGATTATAGCTGGCGCCAAAACCCTCCTGCCAATGCTTGGCAATCCGGGCGGTCAGGATTTGCTGTTCAGCTGCGGGGGTGACGATGTAGTAGCGACACAAACCGTAAGTCGTCGCCAGGCGGGCAAGGTCGTGGATGTCAAGGTTGGTCACTGCAGACGTCACCACGTCGCCGCGCCGGTCAAGCACCGGGTGGTGCACCAGGGCAATCGCCATCGGCTTGAACATTACGGATCCTGCTTTTCTGTCACGGCCTGCAATTCTTCGAGGAATCGTTTGTCTTCATCGGTCAAGGGCGCTGTATCGAGAAGTTCCGGACGACGTTCCAGGGTACGCCGCAACTGCTCACGGCGTCGCCAGCGGGCGATGGCCTGGTGATTGCCGGAAAGCAGAATTTCAGGGACGCGTGTTCCGTTGAATTCTGCAGGGCGCGTATATTGTGGGTATTCGAGCAGGCCGTCGCTGAAGCTGTCTGTCAGGGCGCTGCCCGCAGCGCCGAGAACGCCCGGTACCATGCGTGCCGTCGCATCGAGCACCACCGCCGCCGCCAGTTCGCCGCCGGTCAGGACAAAATCACCCAGCGAGACCTCTTCGTCGACCAGCGATCGGATCCGCTCGTCGTAGCCCTCATAACGGCCACAGACCAGAATCAGCCCGGAATCGCGACTATAGCGTTCGGCATCAACCTGGCGGAACGGTTTGCCCTGCGGCGACATGAGCAGGACGCGGGATTGCGGACTCTGCTTCTTCAAGTCGGCCAGTGCAAAGGCAATCGGATCGACCTTCATGACCATACCGTCACCGCCGCCGTACGGGGTATCATCCGTCACCTGGTGCCGGCCTTCAGCCCAGTCACGCAGGTTGTGCAGGTTGACGGTGATCAGTCCCTTGTCAACAGCTTTGCCAAGGATGCTCGCCTGAAGAGGACCTTCAAGCATGCCCGGGAATAGTGTCAGGATATCGAAACGCATAAGTTCATCACACTTACAAGCTAATTATTGACTGGCGCCACCACGACACGAAGACTCCAAGAAAGCCCGTTGGGCTGAGAAGGTTACTGTCTTCGATTTTTATGGTTCGGCCACTCTAATGTGTTGTTTTCGTGTCTTTGTGACTTGGTGGCCAGATTTACGATGCATCGACCTGGATATCAGGGGCTGTCATCAGAATTCGGGATCAGTCCTTCCGGCAGATCAACGTGCAGATAATCTTTGTCGCGATCAAGTTCTACCAGGAAAGGTTCGACAGCCGGAACCAGGATTTCCCCTGCCGGGCCATCGATTTCAAGGATGTCGTGTGCCGGAGTACTGAACATGCCCACGACCCGGCCGATCTCGCCGTGCTGGCGATCAACCACGGTCAGACCGTCCAGGTCGGACCAGTAAAACTGGTCATCGTCAAGCTCCGGAAGATCGGCGTTGTCCATCAGTACGGAAGCCCCTACCAGGCCTTCCACTGCAGCGAGGTTCTCCAACCCGGAGAGTCTTAACAGGATATTCTGCTTGTGGGGAGAGGATCGGACAGCTTCGTATCGGACCGGGAGGCCCTCGCTGTTTCTCAGATAAACCGTCCGGGCACCCGGCAAGGCCAGGTCGCCGGTCGGCAATGGTCGAATTTTCAGGTCCCCTTTGAGACCGTGGGTGCCGACAACGACGCCCACTTCCAGCAGATCTTTCGACTTGTCTTTCATCATTCCAGGATCTGCAGCACGGCTCTCTTGTTCTCGCGGGTTGCCTTGGCATTCAGCAGGGTACGCATGGCCTTGGCCGTTCGTCCCTGCTTGCCGATGATGCGTCCCATGTCTTCCTGGGCGGCAGCCAGCTTGACAAGAATCGTACCGTCGGCGTCCACCTCTTCAGTGACGGTGATCGCGTCGGGATTGTCCACCAGAGCGTTGGCGATGAATTCGATGAGCTCTTTCATGGCGTCCTTCCTTATGTTGACAAAAGTCAACGTCCACGGGCGCCGCAAAAGCTCAGGGATTTAAGCCTGCTTGAATTTGGCCCAGATCCCCTGCTTGCGCAGCAGCTGACGAACCGTGTCGGTCGGCTGAGCACCTTTGTTCAGCCACTCAAGGGTCCGTTCTTCAACAACGTTGAACATCGGGGGGTCCTGCCTCGGATCGTATTGCCCCAGTTTTTCAATAAAACGGCCGTCACGGGGGAACCGCTCGTCCGCAACAACAACCTGGTAAAAAGCTTTTTTCTTGGCGCCACCACGGGCCAGCCTGATTTTTACTGCCATTGACTTCTTTCCTCCTGAGCCTGCGACTCTTGGTAATTTATAGGGTAAACCCCAGTGTTATTGATTGTTATCTATCATGCCGCCCGACTCCGGGCCGGGCAGCGGCTTACATCGGAAAATTGCCAGGGCCCATCATGTCACGCATACCTTTGGGGCCCATCTTCTGCATTTTTTTCATCATCTTCTGGGCTTCGGTGAACCGTTTGAGCAACTGGTTGACGTCCTGCACCCTTGTCCCGCTGCCGTTGGCGATACGCAAGCGCCTGGAGCCGTTGATAATTTTATGGTTGCGCCGTTCCTTGCGCGTCATCGAGTTGATGATCGCCTCGATCTTTTTCAGCTCATCATCGGGGAGCTGCATCCCCTTCATCTTCTTGAGTGCCTTGCCCGCCCCCGGAATCAGCGAAAGCATCGACTCCATCGACCCCATCTTCTTGATCGATTTGAGCTGCTCCTTGAAGGTCTCCAGGGTGAAGCCATCATCACGGAGACGCTGCTCCATGCTGGCGGCTTCCTTCTCGTCGAAAGCCGCTTCAGCCTTCTCGATCAGGGAGAGGACATCTCCCATCCCCAGAATCCGCTGCGCCATCCGTTCAGGATGGAAGGTCTCCAGGGCCTCCAGCTTTTCACCCATACCAACCAGCTTGATCGGCTTGCCCGTGACCGCCCGTATCGACAGCGCAGCACCACCTCGGGCATCGCCGTCCAGCTTGGTCAATATGACCCCGGTCAGGTCAAGCCGCTCATTGAAGGAGCTGGCCACGTTGACTGCATCCTGACCGGTCATGGCATCCGCCACCAGCAGGATTTCACGCGGCTCCACACTGGAGCGAATCCTCTCCAGCTCCTGCATCAGGGTATCATCGATATGCAGGCGTCCGGCAGTATCGAGTATCAGTGTATCGTAACCCTGCCGGTCGGCAAACTCGAGGGCCTGGCGACATATCTCAACCGGGTCCTGATCGGCACGGCTGTCATACACCGGAATATTGATCTGGCGGCCCAGGGTTTTCAGTTGTTCTATAGCAGCGGGCCGATAAACATCGGCCGGGACCAGCAGCGGATTGCGCTTTTCCCGGCGCAGCTTGAGGGCCAGCTTGCCGCAGGTTGTGGTCTTGCCTGCACCCTGGAGGCCGCAGAGCATGATCGGCACCGGCGGACGGGCATCCAGGTCAAGCTGGTTGTTTTCCGAGCCGCCCATCAACCGGCCCAGTTCGTCGCGGACGATCTGGATGACCTGCTGACCGGGGGTCAGGCTCTCCAGGACATCGTGACCGACGGCACGCTCGCGGACCGCGGCAACGAAATCCTTGACAACCTTGAAGTTGACATCCGCCTCCAGAAGGGCCAACCGCACTTCACGCAGGGCCTGCTGGATATTCTCTTCACTCAGGCGCCCACGACCGCGCAACTGCTTGAAAACGCTGTCAAATTTCTCGGTTAAGGTATCAAACATCTGTCAGTCACTTTATTGCCCGGATTTCATTGTGGACAAATGATGCACTTTAGTGAACCGGTAATGACTTTGTCAAGCGAAAACAGGGCATCTCCAGGCTTCGCAGCCGCATGTCTCAGCCGGATTCAACCACCAGGTAGTTGCCTTCCCTGCGCTGGTGCAATTCAACCGGCGAGAGGTTCTCCGCTGCAAGCACAGCCAGCAGTGCCTGCTTGGCTTCGGGAGAGAAGCGCAAGGCAAGTCCGCAGTCCGAGGTCAGTTGCCTGGGAACGGGGATCAACAGGAAATCCACCTTCGCCAACTTGAGAATCTTCTCTGCCTTGAGGACCCGGTGGATCGAGTGGAATATGGCAACGTAGTCGTTTTCTTTAACCATCCGAACATCCTCGTTCTGAAGGGGCGGGCATCATGCCACGTTTCAACCGGCATGGCAAGGCTCACTGCTGCAAAGAGTCGGGTCTCGGCCGACGGCCGCGACCAACAGGAAAGGCCACCCCTTATACAGGTGGCCTTTGACAACTCGCCGTGATGTCGTCCGGCTTAGAAATGGTGGACGAGGCGCATGTTGTAGCGCTCCCCTTCCGGGCGGCTTTCCGCGGTGGTCTCGACGTAAACGTTCATGAACAGGTGGGTGTCCTGGGAGAAATGCCAGACGGCGCCGGGACCGATGGCAAACACCTTCTCCTCGAGGGACTTGTCCTTGTGGCCGTCCACCTTGGTATCGGTGATCTGGTCGAACCAGTAGCCGTTGATGCCGAGTCGCAGCTGTTTCGGCAGGACTTCATAGGCCGCCGTGAAGTTGGCGTGCACGGCCTGTCCCGGCTCCAGGTCGACCTCTTCCGGCATCATCCC
>Ga0210080_1000008_pt1 | contig 13006 bp, 10 predicted proteins | sample White_CordB_D2_FD_185588 | JGI IMG/M metagenome (GOLD analysis project Ga0210080, IMG submission 185588) | Wetland microbial communities from the San Francisco Bay, California, USA, that impact long-term carbon sequestration - White_CordB_D2... | ecosystem: Environmental > Aquatic > Marine >...
AAAGAGAAATATTTACGCCCGGCCATCGAGGGCAAAATCCGGACCTGTTTCTCCATGACCGAAGTGCAAATGCCCGGCTCGAACCCGACCATGCTGGAAACAACCGCCACCAAAGACGGTGATGATTACGTCATCAACGGGCACAAGTGGTTTACTTCTTCAGCCGATGGGGCCGAGTTTGCCATCGTGATGGCCGTCACCAACCCGGATGCCGGTCCCTACATGCAGGCGAGTATGATTCTGGTGCCCACCGACACGCCGGGTTTTAACCGGGTCCGCAATATTCCGGTCATGGGACACGTCGGTGAGGGGTATTTCAGCCACGCTGAGATTCTTTACCAGAATTGCCGGGTGCCCCAAAAAAATTTACTGGGACCCGAAGGCCACGGATTCATCATGGCGCAGGACCGTTTGGGACCGGGGCGGATTCATCACTGCATGCGCTGGATCGGGATCTGCAACCGGGCTTTTGATCTGATGTGCACCCGGGCCCGTGACAGGACAATCGCACCGGGGAAAACCCTGGCAACCAAGCAGATTATTCAATCCTGGATTGCGGAATGCGCTGCCGATATCCAGGCCGCGGTAAACCTGTCGTGAGTCCGCCGAGATAATCTCACCGTTAAGGTGGCGGGCGGCCTGTACCGCAAGATGAGTTTTACCTGAGGCCGTCGGCCCGAGGATAACCAGAAGATTCATAACCGGGCCAGATCCCTTAGGCATTGTGATAAAAACCCGACAGTCAAGATCAAGTTATAACCGGATCGTTGCGTGATGACAACGCGTATTCCTGGTAAGCTTTCCTCGCGACGGGAAATCTGCTATACAGTGTTGACTTTAATGACCCGATGATTAATCAAATCACGCATATCCCGGAACCAGATGTCTATTTCCTCACCAGGCCCGGGGGCAGACCCTGATAGCGCTAGGCGACTGTCCCGATCAGAGCACAAGATCTCCCGCCGCCGGATCGACGAGAACACCCTCAAAGTTCTCTACCGGCTGCACCGCCACGGCTACAAAGCCTACCTGGTCGGTGGCAGCGTCCGGGATCTGCTGCTGGACAGGACTCCCAAGGATTTCGACATCGGCACCGACGCGACTCCACAACAGGTCAAGCAACTGTTTCGCAACTGCTTCCTGGTCGGGCGCCGGTTCCGACTCGCCCATATCAGGTTCGGCCGCGACCAGGTTATAGAAGTCGCAACCTTCCGCCGCCATCCCAAACCTGAAGAATTCCCGGAGGACCCTGACGAACACGGGTTTTTCATGCAGAACCAGTTCGGCACTCCCCGGGAGGACGCTTTCCGTCGCGACTTTACCATCAACGCCCTGTTCTATGACATCGCCGACTTTTCGATCATAGACCATGTCGGCGGCTTAGACGACCTTGAGAAGCGTCGACTCCGCGTCATCGGCGAACCGAAGATTCGGTTCGAGGAAGACCCGGTGCGCATGCTGCGCGCACTTGAGTTCAGCGCCCGTCTGGACTTTTCTCTCGATCACAGCACGCTTACGACGATCACCGAGCAGGCACCGTTGATTGCCGAAGCAGCAACGGCCAGAATCCGCGAGGAGCTGCTGGAGCTTTTCCGTCACGGCGTCGGCGCAGAGGTACTGCAACAGGCCCAAACCCTCGGACTGATGCATCCGATGATGGGCGGCTATATGCCGGGAAAAGTGACCTTCAGATTATTGCAGGAGCTCAACCGGTATTTTCAAAAACTCGGCAAGGTCGACGAAGCGGTACTTCTTGCCGCCCTCTTTATCGATCACTTCTGGCAGAAATGCCCGGTCAAGGCGTCACTTCCGATCAACGAGGTGGTGCAGTCCGCCGGACATCTGATGACCCCCTACTGCGCCCACTTTCACCTGGCCCATGGTCTGCGCCACCAGGCCCGCGAGCTGCTGGTCGGCTGTTATCGCTTTGCCCGCGGCCTGGGTCATCGTGGACAGAAGCGCTTCCTGCAAAACCCGGGGACGCCTCTTGCCCTGGAAATGTTTCGCCTGTGGACAGAAGCCAGCGGCGACGACAGGGCGTTGCTGGCCACCTGGCAGAAGGCGCTGCATACCCGTGACGAAGTATCCCGTCAACCTTCCAGAGACGCCACCCGGCGCACCCGCCGGAGGCCCCGGCGGCGACGCCAGAGCAACCCGGCATAACGACAAGTCTAGATTTTTTTCAGCAGTTCCTTCAGATATGCCCGTTCCGTTTCGCTTAACGGTCGATCTCTGAAAACCGCCCCCTGGTACACTTTCGCAAAGTCACGACACCGGTCATCATCAAGCCGCTCGCCGAGCTCGGTCAACCCGCTTGCCGGAGAAGCCGTATCCTTGCCGTAACGCTTGCGTACCCGGAGCCTGAAATCTTCCAGCAGGCGGGCCTCGGCAGAGAGCCGCTTCCTTCGTCGCAGCAGAACCACCAGAATCGTGCCGGGAAGCAACCAGGCAACCCAGAGGTATTGTTCGACCTCGAACTCTCCGGATCGAATGCCGCGAAATTTCTCACGGGTTTGATTGAGGATCTCCACCTGGCGGGCAAAATCAAACAGCAGAACGGTCTGCACCCACCGGTAGTTAAGACTGTCTACCAGCCGCTGCAGATCGCCCAAGCTGGCCACCCCGCGACTATTCAGGGCACTGCCCGCATTGACCGCCCACTGACTTGGATCGATGCGGACCCAACGGTTATCTTCGGTCAGCACCTCGACCCAGACATGGGCTGTGTCTTCGGTCACCAGGTAATAACCTCCAAAGGGATTGTATTCACCTCCGTAATATCCCCCGACCAGTCGTGCCGGGATTCCCGACAGTCGCGCCAGCGTGACATAAGCCGAGGCAAAGAACTCGCAATAACCGCGTTTCTTGTCGAACAGGAATTCATCGACCGGGTCCGGCCCTCCGGGGAGATCGTCCTGGGCATAACTGAGCTGCTGATTGCGGAAGAAATCCGCCAGGGCATCGAGTCGGCCCTGCCCCTTTTTCGTACTGGCCATGATGCCTGCAGCGACCTGCCGTACACGTTCGGAGACCTGCTCAGGCAGGGTCAGATAAAAACCACGATCGATCAGGTTCTGGACCTTAAGATCAGCGCCGGGGTGACTGACCTGCTCTACACGGTATGGGTGGTCAAGCGCGGACCTTGAGACAAACACATAATCGTCGTTGCTTACATTTCGGGGACCGGAGAGCTGGGACGGCCGATCCAGGGTGATCAGATAGCGGTCAGACCTTGCTTCCGGATAGATTGTCAGTTTGACCGTGCGGTTGCCTTTAGTGATCCTGGAATTCTCTTTCGGCGGCTGAACTCTGACCCACCTGCTCCCTTCGGGCTGGTTGAGCACCAGCGCCCGCCAATAGAGATTGTCCTGGGAGATCTCCCCAACTTCAGCACGGAAAGCAAGTCTCTTGTTTGCCGAGATTTGCGCATAGGCTCCGGGTTGCACACTTTCCGCCAGGCCAACATTTGCAGTGCCCCCCGGGTTGAGAAAATTCCAGAGCGGGTGGCGGGTCCGTGGCAGAACGAAAAAGAAGACCAGCATAAGGAGCAGCGAGACGACGGGCATGATCAGGCTGACCTTCACCAGCTTGTAAAGATCTTCCCGGGGCAGAGCCAGGCGCTTGTCAGTCACGAACACGGTCAGCAGAACCAGGCCGAGTGTGACGCAAAACACCATCAGCACCAGGTAAGTCAGGAAGCCGAAGCCAAGGCCAAGGTCGAGACTGATCAACGATGACGCGGCAAGGATGAACAGCCCGAGGACAAAGATCTGCAGGTAGTCGCGAGATTCTTTTGGTGTCAGCAAGCGAATGGCCAGCAGAACAATCATGGCCTGAGCAACCGGTGTCGCCACATCGGCCCTGGTAATCTGGATTCCATAATATGCGATCCCGGCAACTGCGACCATTGTGGCCGTCAACGTGTTGAGAGGATAACGTTCATAACGGTCGCACCATAAGCCCCCGAGAACACCGACCACAGCAACCCCGATTACAAGAGGTGACAGGAATGGCAGCACGGGTGCCAGCGCAAGCACGGCAACGCCGCTGCCGAGCAGATTCAGAAGTGTTTTAATCCGTACCATAGAGAGCCAGCGTCTTGAGCAGCATGAGTTTGTGTTGTCGGGTGGCCCCGGGGGGGATCTCCATCGCTGCCGATTTGAGACCGACCGGTCGACCGGAACGCAGCAGACGGGTGACCAGGTAAGTGCAATAACTTAACCTCTGCTCGAGACCTGCTCCCGGAATCGCATCCAGGTCGATGGTAACCGGGGTATGTGAGGCGGCGGAGAGTTCCTTAACCTTGAGGCGGTCGTGTCGCGCCGAGAGCTTCCAGTGAATCAGCTTGAGGGGTTCGCCGCCCCGGTAGTCGCTGATATGGCTGACGTCACCTTCCTGGCCTTTCATCCAGTGCGCATGAGCCCCGCGCAGACCACCGGGGTCCGGCTGCTGGAGATCGTTGCAGGGCAGAGGCCTGGGGAAGACGGTAACCTGCCGATCAATCGGAAGGACCAGGCTGCGGATAAAAAAATTGATCGGGAATCGTGACCTGACTGTTGCCGTTGCCAGCAACTGCTGACCGCGACCGTTCAGAACGGCTTCGAGGCTTTTGCTTCTCGACTGCCCCGGATCTACCAGCGGGAAAAGAACGACCTGTTCCCCGAGAGCGACCTCCATCAGGAAAACCGGCAACCAGCGCCGGTTGTTCTTCAGGTTGATGCTGAACAGGGTAGGCAGGCCATCGTAGACTTCTTCGGGCGGGGTGCAACTGATCCTGATCTTCGACAGGTTCCACTTGCCGAGAATTCCTGAAATAGCCATAAAGCCAAGCAGGGCGGAGGCCATCAGGTAGATCAGGTTGTTGCCGGTGTTGACTGCTGCAAAACCGAGCAACAGGGTGATCACAATATAAAGGACCCCGGCCCGGGTCAGCTTCAGGCCAAAGGAACCGGAACTTCGTCGAGCAGCGATTGCAGTAACTCCTTGCGATCCAGAGTTTCGTTCTCCGGGTACATAATCAGGCGGTGAGCACAAACCGGCACGAAGAGTGACTTGACATCCTCGGGGATGACGTGGTCGCGGCCGGCCAGGAAAGCGTGACTGCGGGCCGTTTCAGCCAGGTTGATACCGCCGCGGGTCGACACTCCGGCGAGCAGCATCGGATGTTCGCGGGTCGCTGAGACGAGCAGATAGATATATTCCGTGATCTTCTCGGAAAGCTGGACAGTGGTACGGATCGCCTCGCGGGCACGCAGCAGTTCGTCGATCGTCAGCAACGGTTTTATCTCGCGGATCCCCTCTCTGATGCTGCCGGTCTGGATAATCTTCTTTTCCATCGCTTCCGGAGGATAACCGATCCCGGTCGTAACCAGAAACCGGTCGAGCTGTGATTCCGGCAGCGGGTAGGTGCCGACCTGCTCGACCGGGTTCTGCGTGGCAATCACCATGAACGGATCGGGCAGTCGATAGGTCTTCCCTTCAATCGTCACCCTGTGCTCCTCCATTGCTTCAAGCAGTGCACTCTGGGTCTTCGGCATAGCCCGGTTGATTTCATCGGCCAGGACCAGGTTATTGAAGACCGGCCCTTCCATGAAATTGAACCGGTTATTGTTGCGATCATAGATCGAAAGTCCGGTAATATCCGATGGCAACAGGTCACTGGTACACTGGATGCGCCCGAAAGATAGCCCCAGGGCGTGGGCCAGGGCCAGGGCCAGAGTCGTCTTGCCGAGCCCCGGGATATCTTCGAGGAGCAGATGACCGCCGGAAAGCAGTGTCATCATGGCCAGCTTCAAGGCCTTGACTTTACCCTTGAGATAACGATCGGCGAGGGTCTCGATGACGTTCAGAATAGGCAGACGCGGATCATTCGACATGGAGATACGACTCCTTGAGTTTGATATTAACCAGGCATGGAACGCCGGCGAAGGTACTTGAAGACTTCCATTGCCACCAGCAGAAAACCGGCCAGGCCCAGCAAGCTGAACCAGGCGCTGAGACTGACCGGTGCAACACCGAGGATCCGTTGCATGAACGGCCATTGCATGATCAGGATGTGCAGGCTCTGGGCAATCAGCACCCCACCGATTAGCAGCGGGTTACGTCTCAGCGGTACCCTGAAAGCCGAAACCCGCTCGGATCTACAGTTGAAAACGTGGACGTTTTCCAATAACACCATCAATAATAGCACAAAGTTACGTGCTTCATGTACCCCCACACCCTGAGCGAGCAGCCAGGCCCAGGTGGAAAAGGCCAGGGCCCCCATGGTCAGACCCGAAATGACTGTCTGCATCACCATCAACCGGTTAAACAAACCCTCACCGGTCGGTCGGGGCTTATGCGTCATGACCCCGGGCTCGCCGCTTTCAAAGGCAAGCGCGACATCCTGTATGCCGTTGGTCACAAGGTTCAGCCACAGCAACTGTACCGCCCCCAGGGGAAGCGGCAGGCCGGACACCAGGGCCAGGCTGAACAGTACGATTTCGGCGCCGCCTGTCGATATCAGAAGATAGACGACCTTGCGGATATTGTCATAGGCGAACCGACCTTCTTCGATGCCGGCCACCAGGGAGGCAAAGTTGTCATCAGCGATGATGATTGATGCCGTCTCCTTGGCAACATCGGTACCGGTCCCCATGGCAACGCCGATGTGGGCCTTGCGCAACGCCGGGGCATCATTTACCCCATCGCCGGTAACCGCCGTGAAATGCCCCCGCTGATTCAGGGCCTCGACGATCATTAACTTCTGCAACGGCGTGACCCGGGCAAAAACTCCGATCCGATCAAAAGCCTCCTGCCATTCAGGAGCCTCCAGATCTATCGACTCAAGCTGCTTGCCGCTCAGCATGTCCGCCTCACTTGCCGCCAGCTCAAGCTCCCGGGCGATGCCGAGAGCTGTCGCCGGATGATCGCCGGTCACCATGACCACACGGACTCCGGCTTGGCGACATCTGGCAATCGCGTCCCGAACGTCCTGACGCAGCGGATCGATAAAAGCGACCAGGCCAAGCAGGGTCAGGGGTGGCACCTGCTCAGGACTGGTCAGAGGATCGAGCACAGCTGTTTCAAGCGGTCCTTTGGCAATCGCCAGGACCCGGTAACCTTCACGCCCCAGTCGCAAGGTCTCACCTTCGACTTCCAGGGGATCGATTGGCACCGGCCCGTCAGCTCCGGCCATCGTATCGCAAAAATCGATAACCTGCTCAACCGCCCCCTTGACAATGCAGGTGGCATCTTCCTCCCGGACAAACCGTGCAGCGTAGCGCTGCTCCGATTCAAAGGGGATGTCCCCAAGGACGATATGCCGGTCGATTTCCGCTTCCGGGTCAAGTCCAAGCTTATGGGCCAGGGCCAGCAGCGCCACATCCATGGCATCACCCTGATGCAGCCACTCGCCAAAGACGAAGCGCAAGGACGCCTCATTGCACAGGACGCCGGCCAGGGCCAGCTGACGCAGGCGATCCATCTCGAGGTTCTGCGGCATCGAGCCATCATTTCGACTGACCTCCCCCGCCCCGGCGTAACCTTCACCGCTGACCCGGTAAGAGAGCCCTTCCGGCAGCCAGATCTGGCGAACCGTCTGTCGGTTCACCGTCAGGGTCCCAGTTTTGTCACTGGCGATACAGGTGCAGCTTCCCAGCCCTTCCACAGCCGTCAACTTGCGCACAATAACGTTGCGGCGTGCCATCCTGGTCGTCGCAATCGACAGAGCGACGGTCATAGCCACCGGCAGCCCTTCCGGGATGGCCGAGACCGCCAAGGCGACAGCCATCAGGAAGACCTCGTTGAACGGCGTGCCCTGTGAGAAGGCAACAACCGCCAACAAAACAACAAAGCCAACCACCAGGTAACTGACCTGGCGGGCGAACTGCTCCATACGGATCACCAGCGGCGGTTTGGCCACTGCAGTCGTGGCGACCGCCGCTGCAATTGAACCGACCTCGGTCTGTTGTGCCGTTGCGACCACGACACCGACCCCTCTCCCCTGGGTTACGCTGCTACCGGCAAAGGCAAGGTTACCACGCTCACTCAAGAGTGCCGCTTCCGGATAAACGCCCACATGTTTGACAACTGCCTGGGATTCACCGGTCAACAGCGACTCATCGACAGACAGGTTGTGGATATCCAGCAGGCGGACATCAGCCGGAACCCGGTCGCCCGATTCAAGGACAACGATATCACCCATGACCAGGTTTTCCGCGTCAAGATCTTGAACCTGGTTATCACGCCTGACTCGACAGTTAATTTTCAGAAGTTCCTGAAGAGCCGCGGCGCCACGCTCGGCTTTCCATTCCTGGAAAGTGCCCAACAAAGCGTTCAGCAGGATCACGGCAAAGATAAAGCCGGCATCAGTCCATTCACCAATCGCTATAGAGACCAGGCCGGCGGCAATCAGAATATAGATTAAAGGGCTGAGGAACTGGTGGATAAAGATGGTGGCGAGACCGGGCTGCGGCTTGCCGGGCAGCAGGTTGGGCCCATATTGATCCAGACGAACTGCCGCCTCGCTGCTGGTCAAACCCTGCCGGCAACTTCGTGTCCTGGTGAGGACTTCGGAATCCTTCAAAGCATGCCAGGAAACCTTCGAGGATGTGGTCTTTGCCACGGCCCTGGTCATCAGCTCCTCCCGACGACTGCAAAACCCGATCACAGATATATGTTCATGGAAAGCCTTGCAGGTGAATTATATCAGGTTGTACAGGGCTTCGAAGCAAAAGGAGCCTCATGTGTGGTTGACGCACTTGTTTCACTATGGTTAAATCCTACCGTTGAAAGGGAGTCTTACACGTCATGAATACAGCCTACCTCGGGCTAGGCAGCAACCTCGGCAACCGGATGGCTTTCCTGCGCAGCGGACGCGACACGCTGGTCGATCAATCTGGGATCGTACTGATCCGTGCGGCCGGGGTATACGAGACCGAAGCCGTGGGCGGCCCTCCGGAAAACCCTCTTTTTCTGAACACGGTCTTGCAAATAGAGACCTCGCTGGAACCACAGCAATTGCTCGCGACCTGCATGGCGGTCGAGGATGAGTTCGGGCGCTCCCGCCCGGTGCGCTGGTCTCCCAGAACCCTGGATATCGACATCCTGTTTTATGCTGATCAGGTTATTTGCGAAGAGAACCTGATCACTCCACATCCCAGGCTCCAGGAACGCGCTTTTGTCCTTGCACCACTGCGGGAAATCGCCCCCGATCTCAGGCATCCGTTGCTTGAGCAAACCATTAACGTGCTGGCCGCCGGATGCGCCGGCGTCGAGGAACTTGTGCCGATGCGCACAAGCTGGTGATCGCAATGCTGGTGCGTCTGTTGATCTGGCTGATTGTCGGCTTCCTGGTTTACACGGTCTTCCAGATGATCAAACAGGCCATGCTGAAGCCACCCGGAACACCGCCGGAGAAAAGCAGCCGCGGAGAAGAAATGATCCGCGATCCGGAATGCGGGACCTACGTGCCACGCAACGATGCGATCAAAGCCCATGCCGAGGGCAAAACCTGTTATTTCTGCTCGACAGAATGCCGGGACAAATACCTGGAACGCAGCTGATGGCTGCATTCCCTTTGCATAGCGCTGACAATAAGGAGAGAATAGATGAAATTTTTTATCGATACAGCCGACGTCAAGGAAATTGCGGCGGCAACAGAACTGGGCCTCGTCGACGGGGTGACCACCAACCCATCGCTGGTCGCCAAAAGCGGCCGGGATTTCCACGATGTTCTCAAAGAAATCATCTCGCTGGTTGACGGGCCGATCTCAGCGGAGGTCGTGGCAACGGACGCAGCAGCCATGATCAAAGAAGCCGAGGTACTGGCAAAGCTCGACGCCGAGAAAATCGTCATCAAACTGCCGTTGACTGAAGAGGGGCTGAAAGCGACCAAGGCATTGAGCCAGAAGGGGTTCAAGACCAACCTGACCCTGATCTTCTCGCCTTTGCAGGCATTGCTGGCCGCCAAGGCCGGCGCCACCTATGTCTCGCCCTTTGTCGGCCGGCTCGATGATGTCGGTCATGAAGGGATGGAATGCGTCGAACAGATTCGCACCATATTTGACAATTACGGTTATGGCACCGAAATCATCGTTGCCTCGGTGCGCAGCCCGCAACACGTCCTGCAGGCCGGGATGATCGGTGCCGATATCTGCACGATTCCTTACAGTGTCATGCTGCAGCTGGCGAAGCACCCGCTGACCGACATCGGCCTCGAGAAGTTCCTCGCCGACTGGCAGAAGCATGTTGCGAAATAGGCATGAGTCCGGGCAGAGGAGTCGCCTTTCATATCAACGGCGCTCTGAATTAATTTGCTGCTGACATCAAAAGAGGAGAAATGATCATGAGATCGATTCTGGCCAGTTTTTTAGTCGTTACTTGTCTTGTTGCCCCCCTCTCCGCGAAAGAGCTGACCGGCACCCTGCAGCAGATTCAAAAGTCCGGTAAAATCAAGGTCGGCTATCGCTCGTTCGAACCACCCTTGTCTTTTTTGAACAAGAACAACACTCCCGTCGGCTACTCGATTGATCTTTGCCAGGAAATCGCCTTTGCGGTAGGAGAGGAGATCGGCGCCGGCATCAGTGTCGAATATGTCCCGGTGACCGCTGTGGACCGCTTTGACGCCTTGACGGAAAACCGGATTGACATCCTCTGTGGCGCGACGACGAAAACCCTCTCCAGGGCCGAAAAAGTCGATTTTACGGAACTGACCTTCGTCACCGGCGGCTCCTTCATGTCCCTGAAAAAAACCAAGATCATGAACAACTTCGAGGGGAAGAAAATCGGCGTCGCCAAGGGTACGACCACCGCTGAGAGCCTGAAAACGCTTCTCAAGGAAGCACGAACGAAAGCTGAAATCGTGCTTATGGAATCCGCAGAGGACATCCTCGAGGCGCTGAACAAGGGGGAAATAGACGCCATGGCTGCGGACCAGGTAGTTCTCATCGGGCTCGCCCTGACCTCGGGCAACCCCGGCAACTACTCGGTCCTTCCTGACCTGTTCTCCTACGAGCCTTTCGCCTTGGCCGTACGGCGCAATGATGCGGACTTTCGTCTGGTCGCCGATCGCGTGATCGCCGAGCTGTACAGGACCGGGAAGATCATGGACATTTACGACCGCTGGTTCGGCGTCTTCGCCAAGCAGAGGTCCACGGCATTCGAAGCGCTGATCCAGCTTGGTGCGATTCCGGAGTAACCGGATTTTTACTTTCATCACCTATTAGAACAGGAGGTTGACATTAAGAACACTTTTCATGGGATTTTGCCTTTGCTTTTAGTAGTCCTGATTCCAACCCTCTGTTTCGCAAACGTATCAGCCGCAGGTGAGACCATGGACGAAGCCGAGCTGTGGGCGGATATCTCCGAAGAGATCAACGAGGCTCCGGTTTATGATGACGCCGAGGCCGATAAGCGTAAATGGTCGCTCAGCATCGGGCTTGGCGGTGGTGTCTCGCCCGATTATGAGGGCTCCAATGACTACAAGTTCGGCTTTGGCCCCAACATTTCCGCTACCTGGCGAGAGACGATCTTCTACAGGGGCAAATCCCTGGGCGTCAACATCATTCGGCAAAAGAATCTCAAAGCCGGCCTGATCGCGGCCCGGGCGGCAAAGCGTAAAGAAGATGACAACGACAAACTGGAGGGCCTCGGTGACGTTGACAGCGGCATCGAGGTGGGCGGGTTCGTTTCCTACAGGAACAAGCCCTGGCGTTTCATGGCAGAAGCCCGACAGGAAGTCGACTCCGGGCACGAAGGCGCGCTTCTCGAACTGAGCGCCGGTAGGGACCTGCCGCTTGCCACACCGCTGGTGTTTGTCGAACTCGGCACGACCTTGGCGAGTGACGACTACATGGAGAGCTTTTTCGGCGTCGATGCCCAACAATCAGCAAACTCGGGCCTGAAAAAATATAACGCTGACGCCGGGATAAAAGATGTCAACCTCAGCATCTCGGCCGGCTACCCGCTCAGCGATCGCTGGCGGATCGCTGCTATGGTGGAATACAAGCGGCTGCTGGGCGATGCGGCAGACAGCCCTATCGTCGATGACAAAAACCAGTTTGTTGCCGGGCTGGGCCTTACCTATCGCATGGGCTCCAAGTTCCGCGCAGACGAACTTGAATAGTTGGCAAGAAACATCATCTACATCCCGGAAAAAGAGAAAGAGGCCGGCTTGGCGCAAACTTCATCGTCAAGTGGGTCGCCCGCGAAGAGGTTAATGAACCGATCATAGACTGCGTTATGGCCGGCAATCAGGGACGGGCGTTTGTTACGTCCGGCCGGGTTATCAAAGAATTGACAAGATAAAACAGGGTGACTGGAAGTCCGCCAATCGTCCATCGGTTTACTGTCAACCCGCCGCTGGAGAATGGGAGCCCTCCGAACAGCCGGTGCCCTGTTTTGCACTCCTATCAAGAAGAGGGCCGTATTCTAGACCCTTATATGCCCTTTATGGTCAGGACATTCACGATGCATCCTTAAAAAACCCTGCTATAATAACCATCATTCTTCACTGTTCACTCACATCAATCATCATGGAGACATCAGCATGAAAAAATTGTTCGTTCTGTTAATCGTTATCTTGTTCCTCGCCGGCTGTGCAGCGCCGCAGAACAATCAGGAAAAAGGGACTCGCTACGGGGCCCTGGGCGGCGCTGCCGCCGGCGCCCTGCTTGGCCAGGTGATCGGCGGCAATACCAAGGGCACCTTGATAGGCGCGGGCGTGGGCGCCTTGGCTGGTGGCGTAATCGGCAACCAGGTTGGCAAAAGCATGGATGAGCAGGAGGCGGCCATGCGCCGCGAGCTGGCTTCTGTCGAAGCCGCCAATATCCAGCGTACCGCCGATGTCCTGGCCGTCACCTTCAGGTCGGACTACCTGTTTGCGGTTGGCTCTGCCAACCTGAACGCCGGATCTTTCAACGAGATCAGCCGGGTCAGCCGGGTTCTCAACCAGTATCCTGACACCACGATCCAGGTCGCCGGTCACACTGACAGTACCGGTTCAGAACAGTCCAACCAGACCCTT
>Ga0210080_1000010_pt1 | contig 12750 bp, 16 predicted proteins | sample White_CordB_D2_FD_185588 | JGI IMG/M metagenome (GOLD analysis project Ga0210080, IMG submission 185588) | Wetland microbial communities from the San Francisco Bay, California, USA, that impact long-term carbon sequestration - White_CordB_D2... | ecosystem: Environmental > Aquatic > Marine >...
TTTTCGAAACAGAAGAGGAACAGGTCCCGGTCGGGATCATCCATCTGCATGATTTACTCAAGGCCGGGGTGATCTGATGGCTGTTGACCTGAACAGGATCAAGCTGCTTTTGCTGGATGTTGATGGCGTTATGACCGACGGCCGGATTATTTATCTTAATGACGGTGGTGAAGCCAAGGCGTTTGATGTCAAGGACGGCCACGGGTTGAAACTGATCCAGCGTGCAGGAATCAAGGTCGGCATCATCACTGGCCGCCAGTCAGACATCGTTGCGCGTCGGGCCGCAGAACTTGGAATCGAACTGGTCTACCAGGGTGCGAAGGACAAGATGCGGCCGTTTATGGAAATTCTCGAAAAACTTGGCCTGAAAGCCTCTGAGGTTGCTTATGTGGGCGACGATTTGGTTGATTTACCGGTTATGCGGCTGGTTGGGTTTTCCGCAACCGTGGCCGATGCATCTGATGATATCAAGCCTTATGTCGACCTCGTCACAAGCAGACCCGGTGGGCGTGGCGCGGTAAGGGAAATCTGTGATCTCCTGCTCAAGCAATCCAGTCTCTGGACGTCGGTGACAAGCCGTTATTTCGAAGATTAATACTCATACAATTCTCATGCCAACTTGCCACATTGAGCTTTACAGCTCTCGCGCCCGGGTGCTATAGTGACCCACATCAATGAGCTACTTCAGACCTCGCAACCTTCTCCTTGTCCTGGCCCTGATCCTGGCTGTAATCCTGCTCGCAGTGATTGCAATGAGGTATCGCCCGGAGAACAATCTGCGGACGATTGTCAAGGCTTTGCCGGAGGGTATTGATGTTTCGTTACAGGATATTGACTATACTCATATCGAAGATGGACGGGCCCGCTGGCGACTCGTGGCCACGCAGGTGGAACGCCAGGCCAAGTCGAGCATCCTGGTTGTCAACAGTCCCCAGATGACTTTTTATGACGAGCAGGGTGAAATCAAGGGTTCTCTACAGGCTGTCACCGGTGAGGTTAGCGAGGACTACCGGAAGGTTCAGTTGAACGATGAGGTGGTTCTGAAAAACACGTCGGGATACACCCTGTACACTGACCGGCTCACATATGATCACGATACGCAGACTGCCACCACAGACGCCCTGGTACGACTCGAATCGAGAGGTCTGCATCTGCAAGGGCGGGGCTTGGTTTTTCACGTGCAGACAAAGCAGCTTCAGCTGAAGGAACAGGTTGAAGGTGTTTTTGAGCCTGAATAACGGCAAGGATATCTTCATGACGAAATTGATTTTGAGCCTCTTTCTCACTGTCGTGTTTTTCCTGCCCGTCTCGATTTCTGCCGCGCCTGTCGATTCGTCGCAGAGACGCGGCCCGATTCATGTGACCTCGGATCGCCTCGAAGCGGATGATCAGGCACAAACTGTAATTTTCTCCGGAAATGCCGTCGCGACCCAGGATGATGTGACGATTCACGGGGATCGCCTGACCATTAAGTATGTCGGAGAAGAGCGCGAGATCGTGCAGCTGATTGCCGATGGGCATGTCCGAATCGTGCAACAGGAAAAACTCGCCACAGGGGAAAAAGCGGTTTATTACAAAGATGAAGAGCGTGTTGTCATGACCGGATCGCCAAAAGTCACGGAAGGTGAGAATTTTGTCGAGGGACAGGAGATTACGCTTTATCTGAACGAAAAGCGCAGCGTCGTTTCCGGCGGTACCGGAGGTAGAGTGAATGCTGTTTTTACTCCCAGGTCGGAGGGAAACAAGTGAACCACACCCTGAGTGCCAGGAACCTGTCCAAGACCTACAAGCAACGGCAAGTGGTTTCCGGGGTTGACTTCGAGCTCCATTCCGGTGAGGTCGTTGGACTGCTTGGCCCAAACGGTGCCGGGAAAACCACGTCGTTCTATATGGTCGTAGGGTTGGTCAAGCCTGATCAGGGCAAGGTATGCCTGGATAAAGACGACCTGACCAGCCTGCCGATGTATCAACGCGCCAGAATGGGGATCTCGTACCTGCCACAGGAAGCATCGGTCTTCAGAAAGTTGACCGTTGAGCAGAACCTGCTGGCGATTCTCGAAACAGTGGAGAGATCGAAAGCGGTTCAGCAGCAGCGCAAAGATCAGTTGCTGGAAGATTTTCGTTTGACGCATGTCGCAAAATCTTTTGGCTACGCTTTGTCCGGCGGTGAAAGACGTCGGATTGAGATTGCCAGGGCGCTGGTTCTCGACCCCAAATTCATTCTTCTCGATGAACCATTTGCCGGAATAGATCCGATTGCGGTCCTGGATATCCAGGAGATTATCGGCAATCTGAAAGAGCGCCGGATCGGTGTCCTGATATCCGATCATAATGTTCGCGAAACTTTGGGCGTATGTGACAGGGCCTATATCCTCAATCAAGGCTGTATCCTCGAGCATGGTGCGCCTGATGTAATAGCTGAAAGCCCGAAAGCAAGGGCCATCTACCTTGGAGAGAAATTTCGTCTTTAGTCCGCGCTTTACAACGGCCATTGGCCGGACTTGACTTGCGCAGGCGCTTATTCGTTATGATGGTGACATGGCTTTAGAAATCAGACAACAACTCAAACTCAGTCAGCAGCTCGTCATGACACCGCAGCTGCAGCAGGCGATTAAGCTGTTGCAACTGTCGCGTATGGAGTTGATGGATGTTGTAAGAGAGGAGCTTGAGGAGAATCCTGTCCTCGAAGAGGGGCAGGAGACCCTTGAGGAAAAGGCCCAGTCAGAAGAGGAGCTGGCGTCAGAAAATACTGATGAGGCCGCACCCGAAGCCCTCAAGGAAATAGAAGGCGACGGCGATGGCATGGCCGACATCGACTGGAAGACTTACCTCGAGAGCTACAGCCTGGGTGGAACCACGGCCGACAGCTATGAGGACGACGAAGACCGCCCCTCCTATGAGAACCTGCTGACCAAAAAACCTTCGCTGACCGACCACCTGATGTGGCAGTTGGGTCTTTCGCGGCTGGAAAACCGGGAGCGAGAGGTCGCCGCGGAAATCATTGGCAACGTTGATGATGATGGTTACCTGCAGGTCTCGATAGAAGAATTGTCCGCTCAGATTGGTTGTGAACCTGAGCAGGCTGAAAAAGTCCTTACGGCAGTTCAGGATTTTGACCCCCCCGGGGTCGCCAGCCGCAGCCTCCAGGAGTGTCTGCTCAAGCAGGTCGAGCAGCTGGGTATGACGGAAGATGCTGTCGGCATTATTCTACGTGATCACATTAACGACCTGGAGAACCGTCGCTACCAGGTGATCGCGAGATGCCTCCAGATTCCGCTGGACGATGTCTTCAGCGCGGCCAAGTTCATCAGCAGCCTTGACCCCCGCCCCGGCAGCCAGTTCGGCCAAGAGGATGTGCATTACATTATTCCCGATATTTTCGTCTACAAGATCAGTGATGAATATATCGTGGTCCTGAACGATGAAGGTCTACCCAACCTGAGGATCAACTCTTTTTACCGCAATGCCTTGTCCGGTGCTGAGCACTTGGATGAAAAAGCCGGCGAATATATCCAGGAGAAACTGCGTGGTGCACTCTGGCTGATCAAGAGTATTCATCAGAGGCAGAGAACAATCTACCGGGTGACCAAGAGCATCGTCAAGTTCCAGCGGGACTTCTTTGAACGGGGTGTTGAACATCTCAAGCCGCTGGTACTGCGAGATGTTGCCGAGGACATCGAGATGCATGAGTCGACCGTCAGCCGTGTGACCACCAATAAATATGTTCAGACTCCGCAGGGCCTTTTCGAATTGAAATACTTCTTCAACAGCGGCATCAACACGACGGGTGGCGATTCGGTCGCCTCGGAAAGTGTCAAGAGCAAGATCAAGGAGATTATAACGGCCGAAGATGCGCGCAAGCCTTTCTCGGACCAGAAGATCGTTGAAATTCTCCGCGGCCAGGGAATCGACATTGCCCGACGCACCGTGACCAAGTATCGCGAGATGCTGGGAGTCGGATCTTCAACACAAAGGAAACGCTTGTTTTAATCTTGCCATGGCGTTCTCCACGCCAGCGGGTATAATTGAAACAGCCGATCTTTTTCATAACCTTTATTCAGGAGGTAAGGAAACTATGCGCATTAATGTGACCTTTCGACATATGGAAACGAGTGAGCCGGTACGCAACTATGTTGAAGAGAAACTGCCAAAGGTCAAAAAATACATTGATGAACCCGTTGAAGCCCAGGTGGTTTTGTCGGTCGAAAAGAAAATACGCCACAAGGCTGAAGTCACACTGACAGCCAAGGGAATCACCATAAAGGCGAGCGAAGAGACTACGGACATGTATGCCGCGATTGATGGTGTGCTGGACAAGCTCGATCGTCAGCTCAAGCGTTACAAGGACAAGATCAAAAAACATAAACCACTCGGCGGCCGCGAGCGCCGTGTAGAGGAAACGGTCTACGCTGCAGAGAGTATCGATGAAGGGCTTGCCGAACCAAGCATCATCAAAACTGACAGCTTCCATGTCAAGCCGATGTCAGTGGATGAAGCGGTTATGCAGATGGACCTTCTGGATAAAGAGTTCCTGGTCTTCACTGATTCGTCTTCCGAGGAGATAAATGTCGTTTATCGTCGTAAAGACGGTAATTATGGCTTGATTGTTCCGCAGGCCTGAGGCTATCTTTTACGGCAGGCGTTTTTCTGACGCCTGCCGTGGTTATCAATATTGAAGGGCGCGGGTTAATTGCAAGATGAAAATTTCGGAGTTGCTTGATCCTGCGGCGATTGTCGCAGAGCTGAATGGAACGGGCAAGAGAGACGTTCTGGCAGAACTCACAGATGCTCTGTTAAAGACGGATCCGAGCCTGTCCCGGGATGATGTGCTGAGAGTTTTGATGGAACGTGAACGCCTCGGCTCCACTGGGATCGGAGATGGTGTGGCGATTCCCCACGGTAAGCTGAAGGATATCGATCGACTCCTGATTTCGTTCGGTCTGAGTCGTCAGGGCGTCGATTTTGATTCCATGGATGGCAAGCCGGCACATCTCTTTTTCCTGTTGGTCGCTCCGGAGGAGTCTGTCGGTGTACACCTGAAGACCCTTGCCAGAATTTCCAAGCTGCTGAAAAGCACGGCGGTACGCGAACGCCTGCAGTCAGCAGTCGACAGCGTAGAAATCCACCGCATTATTTCTGAAGAAGAAGAGCACCTGTAACGGTTGGAGCTATGCCTCGTCTGAGCATTTCAGAGTTGCTGTCCGAGACGGAGGCCGGGCTTGATCTGGAGCTGTTGGCCGGAGAGCGTGGCTTGAGCCGCGTTGTGCAAGTGCCGAGGATTCAGAAACCGGGACTGGCCCTGGCAGGCTACACCAAGAACCTGCACCCTGATCGCATCCAGGTTCTCGGCGACACCGAGCTCAGCTATCTGGCTGAGCTGCTGCAAAGAGACCCGGCTAAGGCGAATGAGAATATCAAGACTCTCTGCTCACTTGGTATCTGCTGTTTCATTATCACCAAAAGCCTTGTCCCCCCTGAAAACCTCGTGCTCGAGGTGGAAAATCACGATATCCCCCTGCTGCGCAGTCATCACCAGAGTTCCACATTCATATCGCTGCTGACCCAGTACCTGGAAGAGCGCCTGCTTGCCCAGACCAATGTGCACGGCGTACTTGTCGATGTGCTGGGAGTGGGCGTGCTGCTGCTCGGTAAAAGCGGCATTGGCAAGAGTGAGTGCGCTCTCGATCTGATCATACGGGGGCATCGTCTGGTCGCTGACGATATCATCAACGTCCGGTTAAAACTGCCGGCTGTCCTGTTTGGCCAGGGCAATGACCTGCTGCATTATCACATGGAAATCCGTGGTCTGGGGATTATCAATATCAAGCACCTGTTCGGTGTCGCGGCAATTCGTGAGCGCAAAAAAATCGACCTGGTTATCGAACTCGTCGAATGGCAGGATGGTCATGAATACGATCGGCTCGGGCTCGAGGAAAAGACCTACGAATTGTTGGGTGTCGAGCTGCCCCTGCAAACCATACCGATTCGCCAGGGGAGAAACATCACGACGATTGTCGAGGTGGCGGCCCGCAACCAGTTGCTGAAGGAAATGGGTTACCACAGTGCTGTGGAATTCGAGGAAAGGCTGGAGCAACGCATGGCCGAAACGGCCCGAATTCATGCCCAGTCGATTATCGGAGACAACCTGGAATGAAGCGACAACTGGTTCTTATCACCGGGCTATCAGGGTCCGGCAAAAGCACCGGGGCCCGCGCCCTCGAAGATGCCGGTTTTTTTGTTATCGACAACCTGCCACTGGTCATGTTGCCTGATTTTATCGCACTGACCGGGCATGGTTACGAAAGAGTTGCGACCGTGGTCGATGCCAGGAGTTCGGATTTCCTGGGTGATTGCCATGAAGTGTTACAGCGAATCAAGGATCAGGGCATGGCTGTTGAGGTCCTGTTCTTTGAAACCGCCGACCACGATCTGGTCAAGCGTTTTTCCGAGACACGCCGCCGCCATCCCCTGGCCCAGAAGGAAGGACTCCTGGCCGCAATTCAAAAAGAGCGACAGATCATGTCCGATCTTCGCAAGCTGGCCACTGTGATCTTTGATTCCTCCGGCTTGACCGTTCATCAACTGCGCCAACAGGTCCTCGGCGCAGTTCTCGGTGCCGAAGAACAACATGGTCAGATGCAACTGCATGTCCAGTCCTTCGGTTTTAGGAACGGTCTGCCGTTGGCGGCAGATCTGGTCTTTGATGTCCGCTTTCTGGACAACCCGCATTTTGTCGAGGAGCTTCGCCCCAAAACCGGGCTCGATCCTGAAGTCAGCAGCTTTGTCCTGAATCAGGCCGACTACAAGTCTTTTCTGGTTAAGCTGAAGGATCTGCTTTTTTTCCTGGTCCCGCGCTATCGAGACGAGGGCAAGACCTGCCTGACAATTGGCATCGGATGCACCGGTGGCCGCCACCGGAGCGTTGCCATTGCAGAGGATCTTGCACCTTACCTGATGGGCACCGGATGTGTCGTGCAGGTTAACCACAGAGATGTTGACGGGGAATAGAGCATGATCGGTTTGGTTGTCGCAACACACGGAAACCTTGGTTCGGAACTGCTGCTGTCCGCGCAGATGATTATTGGCCCGGTTATCAATGCCCGGTCTGTCAGTATCACCCATGATAGTTCCATGGAGGCGATTCGGGATGCGATCGCCGAAGCGGTCACAGAGGTTGGCAAGGATGGTCACGGTGTGATTATTGTTACGGATATGTTCGGTGGGACGCCGGCGAATGTCAGTATGACATTCCTTGAGCCACAAAGCGTTGAGGTTATCACGGGTGTCAACCTGCCCATGATACTGAAGTTTTTCAACAGTCAGGAGAGCCTCGGTCTCGACGAACTGGCCGGGATCCTGAAGTCGTATGGTCAACAAAGTATCGCCCTGGCAAGCGAGTATCTGCAGCGTTAGGAGACCCTGTCCATGAGTATCGTTCTGGCACGCATAGACAGTCGTCTGGTCCACGGGCAGGTTCTCGAAGCCTGGGTTCCGTATGTGAATGCAGACTGTATCGTTGTTGCCAATAACAAAGTCGCAGGGGAATCCTTCCAGCGTATGGTTATGCAGGCAGCCGTGCCCAGTTCGATCAAGCTGATTATTGGTACCCTCGAGGAGACGGCCTCAATCCTTATCTCAACGGATCTGCTCAGAAAACGCGTGCTGCTGCTGTTTGCCAATTCAGATGATGCCCTCAAGGCGCGGCAGCTTGGTGTCGAATATCCGAAGCTGAATCTCGGCAACATGCATTCCAGCGCTGGGAAAGACCGTTACACCTGCACGATCGCCCTTGATCAGCAGGATATTGAGGTGTTGCAGCAGGTCGAAGACCAGGGCGTCACAATAGTGTCCCAATGCGTACCTGCTGATCGTGAACAGAACTGGCACAAGCTGATCAGGGTTGGAGGCCGATAAGTGGTCGCTGTCGACTATCTCCTGGCCGGAATGATATCCGTGCTGACGGGCCTGGACCGGGTCGCACTCGTCCAGATCATGATCTCCCGCCCGCTGGTTGCCGGCCCTTTGACCGGATGGGCCCTCGGCAACCCCCTGGTCGGTCTGGAGATAGGCATGCTGCTCGAGCTGCTCTGGTTGGGGCGCCTGCCCGTGGGTGCGGCGATTCCGCCTGACGATACCCAGGTGGCGGTGGGTGCAACGGTTCTGGCTGCGGGCACTGGACATTTCGTCGGGCTGGACGGTATGCCCCTGGTGCTCCTGTCGGTCCTGATTGCTATCCCTCTGGGTAAATTCGGCCAGGTTTTCGACAAGCTGGCCCGCCATGTCAATGATCGCCTTGCCATCTCCGGCTACAACGCACTGATGTCCGGCAATACTGCGAAGATGGAACGGTGTCATCTGTTGGGGTTGGTCAGCTTTGGCCTGGCGAGCCTGGCAACCGCGCTGGTTATCGTCCTGGTCGGGACTTTTATCCTGTTCTCGTTCGCACCTGTGCTGATTGGCGCCATTCAGGAAGCAGGCTTGAGCCTGCAATACAGTCTCATCCTGGTCGGTGCCGCGGTATTGCTCGGGACGACCAACGTGAATCGTGGTATCTCGCTGTTCTGCACGGCTTTTATCGGCACTCTTTTGGTTCTTTGGTTAAGATGAAGATTATGCATAGACCAAAATTGAACTGGCTGACATTTTTACGTATGTACCTGCGCTCTTTCCTGCTGCAGTCAAGCTGGAACTTTGAAAAGCTGCAAAACCTGGGTTTCTACTTCATGATCCTGCCGGGTCTGCGCGATATCTATGGCGAAGAAGTCCCGGAGGATGTCCGCGAGCGGCATATGGATTACTTCAATACCCATCCCTACTTTGCCACTTTGGTAGCGGGGACCACGTTGCGTTTGGAGGCGGGGAGCCGTATCGGTGAGGAACCTTCCGTTGATGCTGAAACTTATAAAAGCATGGTGATGGCGCCATTTGCTGCGATGGGTGATGCGCTCTTCTGGGGCGGTGTGCGCCCGCTGGCGGCCTTGATCGGCCTGCTGATTGCCAGCCAGGGCTCGCTCTGGGCGCCGATTGTTTTTCTGCTGATTTTCAATCTGCCTCATCTTTTTTTCCGAGGCAGTGGCTTGATGCTCGGCTATTTACAGGAACTGCATGCAATCGAAACTGTCCAGAAATGTCGCTTGCCGGACCTGGCTATCCGGCTCAAGGAGTCAACAACGATCCTGGTTGGTGTGCTTTGTGCCTACCTGTCCTTCAAGGGTTGCGAGCATCAGGAGCTTCCCGCGGTGTGGGGCTTTGTTATCCTGCCGATCGTGCTGCTTTTTGCCTGGCTGGCCCATAAAGGCGTGTCCAGCTTGTTTCTTGTGTTATTGACGACTTCCAGCCTGTTATTGCTGGCGCTTTTGTTCTGATAGAGGGGATGGTAATGACGACGGAGAATGTTGAATTCAGAATTGTCAACCGTTTGGGCCTGCATGCCCGTGCTGCGGCACAGCTTGTCCAGACGGCCAACAGGTTCCTGTCGGATGTAACGATCGAAAAAGACGGTAATCAGGTCAACGGCAAAAGTATCATGGGTTTGCTGATGCTGGCGGCCCCACAGGGGTCAACCATAAATGTTTCAGTCTCCGGAGAGGACGCTGAAGAGGCAATGAAAGTTATTGGAACTCTGATCAATGATGGCTTCGGTGAAGATTGACATAGCTGAAGATACGATTCTCGTCGGTATCGCGGCAGCGCCCGGGATTGCCATATCCCGCAGTTATCTGGTCAGCCGGGATCGAATGGCCGTTATCGAGCGCCGTATCTCTGTCGAAGAAGTTGAACCCGAGGTCTCAGCATTCAAGCAGGCCGTGGAAAAGTCCAAGGCACAGCTGATCGAAGTCAGAGAACAGGCGGATGACAAGGAACTCTCCGAGCATCTGTATATTATCGACACCCATCTACTGATCCTGCAGGACGAAATGCTGATCGGAGAAACCCTCAGGCTGATCAGCGATGAGTTGATTAACGCCGAAGGCGCCCTGAACCGGGTGTTGCGGAAAATTCGCCGGGTTTTTGACAAGATCAACGATGAGTATCTGCGTGAACGACATTCGGATATCGACTCGATCGGTGATCGACTGATGCGCAACCTGCTGGGCGAAACCCGCGAGTCTCTGGCCGAAGTCGATGAACAGGTGATTGTCGTTGCACACGACCTGTCGCCGGCTGACACGGTGCAGATTGACAAGACCAAAGTAGTCGGTTTCGTTACCGACATCGGCGGTCGCACCTCGCACACAGCTATCCTGGCCCGCTCAATGGGTATCCCCGCGGTGCTTGGGCTGGAGACAGTGACCTCACTGGTCCCCAATGGCATTCCGATGATCATCGATGGCAGCACCGGGACCGTGGTCCTGAAGCCGTCGCAGGAAACGTTTCGTGATTACCTCCAGAAGAAGCGGGACTACGATTATCAGGAAACAGAACTCCACAAATTCAGAAACCTTGCCGCAGAAACCCTCGACGGCTTCTCCCTGGCCCTGCGCAGCAATATTGATTTTGTCGAAGAAATTGCAGCGGCACGGGAACATGGTGCACAGGGAATCGGGCTGTTCCGCACCGAGTTCCTGTTCATGTCCGGTGAAGGCCCGCCATCAGAAGACGAGCAGCTTGAGGTCTATCGCTCAGCAGTCGAACAGATGGCGCCTTACCCAGTCACCATCAGGACACTGGATGTCGGTGGTGACAAATTCGTTCCTGAGTTCAATCTCTCCGATGAAGTCAACCCGGCCATGGGATTGCGTGCCGTACGTTTCTCGCTCAAGGAAGTTAACCTTTTCAAAACACAACTGAGAGCCATCCTCAGAGCCTCAGTGTCCGGACCGATCAGGATTATGTTTCCGATGATCTCCGGTATTGCCGAAGTCCGTGCCTGCAAGCAGTTCCTGGAGCGGGAACGGCAGGACCTTCTGGCCACTGGTATCCCCTGTGGAGACCAGATTGAAGTCGGGATCATGGTTGAGACACCTGCTGCAGTACTGATTGCCGACCTGTTGGCAAAGGAAGTCGATTTCTTCTCGGTCGGAACCAACGACCTGATTCAGTACTGCCTGGCAATCGACCGCGGCAATGAACATGTTGCCTATCTTTACGAGCCGATGCATCCTGCCGTGCTTCAGGCGTTGTTACGTGTCTGCAAGGCTGCAAAATCTGCCGGTATAAAGGTAGGAATGTGTGGTGAGATGGCCGGCGAGGACCTTTATGCTCTGGTGTTGATCGCGCTCGGTTTTGATGAGCTGTCCATGAATGCTGCCAACATCTCACGTGTCAAACGCATCATGCGCCAGGTCAAATATACAGAAGTACAGCAGATTCTGGAGAATCTGCTGACCCTTGCTACAGCTGACGAGGTCGCCACTGCCCTGGAAGTGGAAATGCGCCAGCGTTATCCGCAAGTGTTTGCTGAAAGATATCTTTGATCAACGCAAATGCTCGTAATTTGCCCCTGCTTTAGCCCGTCAGGCACTGAAAACTTGACAGTGATATGGTAAAAGATTAATGTTCCGCTTTTGCAAAGACATTCCTTAGGAGAAAAAATCATGGCAATGACAGACTTTCTGTTTACTTCCGAATCCGTTTCCGAGGGCCACCCTGACAAGGTTGCGGACCAGATTTCCGACGCGGTCCTCGATGCGATAATCACCCAGGATCCCGTAGCCAGGGTGGCTTGTGAAACTCTCGTCACGACCGGCATGGCAATGATTGCCGGTGAAATCACCACCAGTGCGTATGTCGATATGCCGGATATCGTCCGCCAAACCATCAAGGAGATCGGCTATGATGACTCTTCGATGGGTTTCGACTATGAGACCTGTGCCGTTTTGACCACGATTGATCGCCAGTCTCCGGATATCTCCCAAGGGGTCACAGAAGGCCAGGGCATGTTCTCCGAGCAGGGTGCCGGTGACCAAGGCCTGATGTTTGGTTACGCCTGTAACGAAACGCCGGAACTGATGCCGATGCCGATAACTTTTGCCCACAAGCTGACCAAGCGGCTGGCCGAAGTACGCAAAAGCGGCTTGCTTAACTTCCTGCGTCCTGACAGCAAATCACAGGTGTCGATTCAGTACATCAACGACAAACCGATCCGGGTCGACACGGTGGTCGTTTCCTCCCAGCATGCTCCGGATGTAACTTATGAAAATCTTAAAGAGTCGATCATCGAAGAGGTTGTTCGCAAGGTTATCCCGCATAACCTGCTCGATGAAAAGACCAAGTACTTTATTAACCCGACCGGCCGGTTTGTTGTCGGTGGCCCAATGGGTGACTGCGGCCTGACCGGGCGGAAAATTATCGTCGACACCTACGGCGGCCAGGGTTCACATGGCGGTGGCGCTTTTTCCGGGAAAGATCCCTCGAAGGTCGATCGCAGCGCCTCTTACATGGCTCGCTACGTCGCCAAGAACATCGTCGCCGCAGGTATTGCCGACAAATGTGAAGTTCAGCTGGCCTACGCAATCGGAGTCGCCGAGCCGGTTTCGGTTATGATCAATACCTTCGGCACCGGCAAGATCCCGTCCAACGACATAGCCCGAATTGCCCAGGAAGAGTTTGACATGCGTCCACGTGCGATCATCGAAACTCTCGACCTGCTGCGACCGATCTATCAAAAGACCGCCGCCTATGGCCACTTTGGCCGTGAACTCCCCGAGTTCACCTGGGAGCGTACAGATCGTATTGAATCACTGAAGAAAAGAGCAGGTATCTGATCGGTGGCAACATTCATTCAAGCCAGGCGGGCGGATCGTATTG
>Ga0210080_1000012_pt1 | contig 12317 bp, 10 predicted proteins | sample White_CordB_D2_FD_185588 | JGI IMG/M metagenome (GOLD analysis project Ga0210080, IMG submission 185588) | Wetland microbial communities from the San Francisco Bay, California, USA, that impact long-term carbon sequestration - White_CordB_D2... | ecosystem: Environmental > Aquatic > Marine >...
CTTGCAAGCGACCGATTGCCCCGAAATCAAGAGGGAGTTTGCCGATTTTGATGCCATGTGGATCTTTCCGATGAATACGGAGAACCAGGAGCATGGAGCACTGGTCCTCTGCAATCCCAGCAACTCCGAGATGCCAGAAAAGTTGCCGATTGAGAATCTGTCTTTCCTTGCCGAGCAAGTCGCGATCGGCTTTAATAATGCATGCCAGTTCCGTGGCGCTCGTGAATTGATTTACACGGATGACCTGACCGGCCTCTATAATCATCGCTACCTGCATATCGCCCTGGAGCAGGAGATCAATCGCTCGGAACGTTATGGGCTGGAGTTTTCACTCGCCTTCATCGACCTGGACCTGTTCAAGGGCATCAACGATGTGCATGGACACTTGACCGGCAGCGACGTTCTGCGCCAGGTGGGTAATCTGTTGCGCGAGTGCGTCCGCGACGCCGATATGCTGTTCCGTTATGGTGGCGATGAATTTACCGCTCTGCTGGTGGAAACCGACACACGAAGCTCCAAGATTGTTGCCGAGCGTATTCGGTCCAGAATCGAGAGTTTTGACTTCTCCATTGGTCGAGACAATACCAGCCGACTGACGGCGACAGTCGGTCACGCCACATACCCGATCCATGCAACCACCAAAGACGAGATGATAGAACTTGCAGACAAGGCCATGTATATGGGCAAGCACGACCGGAACGTCTCTCGGAGCGCATCGGAGGTTCGTGACACATAATCCAGAAGGCCTTGGTCCCGGGCGGTCCACTCTCATCTTCCTGCCAAACCCACCTGATCAAGAGGAAAAACACCGTCACAGCCGTTTACCGGGTTGACGGGCGATGCAAGAACAAGTAAAAAGCCCTACGTCTACCAAGTATTAAACCGACAGGCATTCTCAACGCAAAGGCGCAAAGTTCAAATAAAACCGCAGAGAGAATCTTTATCTATTTTCGCTTTGCAGCTTATCTTTGGTTTTCTTTGCGCCTTTGCGTTATATTTTTTTTAAAATTCCATACAGGACAATAAGCAAATGAGTATTACCGGCATCAAGGGCATGAACGATATCCTGCCCGGTGACATCGAAACCTGGCAACACCTGGAAGAGCAGGCCCGCAAGGTCTTCGGTGCTTTCGGTTACCGCGAAATCCGTGTTCCGGTCGCTGAAAAAACCGAGCTCTTCTGCCGTTCGATCGGTGAAACGACCGATATCGTCGAGAAGGAGATGTACACCTTTACCGACAAGGGTGGCACGTCCATGACCTTGCGTCCGGAAGGGACAGCTCCGGTGATGCGCGCCTTCATCCAGCACAAGCTGCATGCCCTGGACCCGGTTTCCAAGCTCTATTATATCGGCCCGATGTTCCGTCACGAACGACCGCAAAAAGGTCGTTACCGCCAGTTTCATCAGATCGGTGCAGAAGTTATCGGGATTGACGATCCGAAAATCGACGCCCAGGTACTGGCCATGCTCAGCCATTATTTTATGACGACGAAGATCCCGGATGTATCACTGCAGATCAATTCCCTCGGCTGCCCTGGTTGCCGGCCAACTTATCGTGAAGCACTGATCGACTTTCTCGACCAGCGGCTGACGTGCCTCTGCGCCGACTGCCAGCGTCGCTACACAAGCAACCCGCTACGTGTCCTCGATTGCAAGGTCCCCGGCTGCAAGGAGGTGACGATCGATGCACCGGCGATGCTGGACAACCTCTGTATCGGCTGTGAGGCACACTTTAGCCAGGTTAAGAACCATCTCGACGCCCTGGAGGTCGATTACACAGTCAATCCGCGCATGGTTAGGGGGCTCGACTATTACACCAGGACAACCTTCGAGATGGTCACAGGAAGCCTTGGAGCTCAGAATGCTGTCGCTGCCGGTGGCCGTTACGACGGCCTGATCCGCGACCTGGGTGGCCCGGAGCTCCCGGGCATCGGTTTTGCCATCGGCCTGGAACGCCTGGCCCTGATGCTCGGTGAACAGAGCGTCCAACCACCCCGGCCTGAACTGTTTATCGCAACTCTCGGTGAAGCGGCAACCAATGCCGGATTCTCCATGCTGACGCGCCTGCAGCGCCGGGGCATCCCGGTTGAAATGGAATACACCGGCAAAAGCCTGAAGGCCCAACTGCGGCGCGCCGACAAAATCAAGGCCAGGAGGGTTCTGATCATCGGCGAAGACGAACTACAGCGTGGCGTGTCACAGTTGCGTTACATGGATGAAAGCCGCCAGGAAGAAGTTGGACTGGACAGTCTCGAAAGCCTCCTCAGCAAAGAGATTGATGGTGCTTGACGCCCTGCACAGGCATCGATATAATGCTCGCTTGTCCTGTCGGACACGCTTCTGCAGGAAAGCGAATTAATCAATATTTATAAGGAGTTACTCCCTTGAGCGAGATACTCGGAGACTGGAAGAGAAGCCATTACTGCGGCGACCTGAGCAAACAAGATATCGGCAGGGAAGTTTGCCTGATGGGCTGGGTGCATCGCCGTCGTGACCATGGCGGCCTGATTTTTATCGACCTGCGCGATCGTACCGGCATCGCCCAGCTGGCTCTCGACCCGGATCGCGACCCACAATCCCACGCCAAAGCAGAAGCCGTCCGCAATGAATTTGTCGTCGCAGCGATCGGCACCGTTTCACCACGCCCGCAGGGCACAGTCAACCCGAAGATGAAAACCGGCGAGGTGGAAATCGAAGTCAGCGAACTGCGCATCCTCAATGTCGCCAAGACGCCGCCTTTCATGCTCGACGAATACACCGAGGTTGCCGAGAACCTGAGACTCAAATACCGTTACCTGGACCTGCGTCGTGACTCGATTCAACAGAATATCATGATGCGCCACCAGGTTGCCCAGACTACCCGCAAATATCTCTCGGATCACGGTTTTCTGGAAATCGAGACGCCGATGCTGACCAAGAGTACTCCGGAAGGCGCTCGCGACTACCTGGTACCGAGCCGTGTCAACCCGGGAAATTTCTACGCGTTGCCACAATCGCCGCAGATTTTCAAGCAGCTCCTGATGGTCTCCGGCTACGATCGCTACTTTCAGATCACCCGCTGCTTCCGTGACGAGGACCTGCGCGCCGACCGACAACCCGAATTCACCCAGATCGACTGCGAGCTCTCGTTCGTCGACAAAGACGACGTCATGACTGTCATGGAAGGGATGATCGCGGCCATTTTCAAGAGTTCGCTCGATGTGGAGCTGAGCGTGCCGATGCCACGCCTGAGCTATGCCGAGGTCATGGATCGCTATGGTGTCGATAACCCCGACCTGCGTTTCGAGATGGAGCTGGTCAACCTGACCGAGATCGTCAGGGGTTGCGGGTTCAAGGTCTTCGCCAGCGTCGCTGAAAACGGTGGACTGGTCAAGGCCATGAACGTCAAGGGCTGCGCCACTTTCTCCCGCAAGGAACTCGACGACCTGACCGATTTCGCGGCGATTTACGGAGCCAAGGGAATGGCCTGGGTCAAGATCCTGGAAGATGGTAGCTGGCAGTCTCCGATCGCCAAATTCTTCACCGAAGAAGAACTCGCGCAGATTGGCGCCGCTCTTGATGCGAAACCGGGTGACCTGCTGCTGTTTGGTGCCGACACGCCGGCCATTGCCAACGAATCCCTCGGCCGCCTGAGAGGACACCTTGGACAGAAACTCAGCCTGGCCAACCCGAACGACTATAAGTTCTTGTGGGTCACCGACTTCCCGCTCCTTGAATGGGATGGTGAAACACGTCGCCATGTTGCCGTTCATCATCCCTTCACTGCGCCGCTTGACGAGGACATCCCGCTGCTCGACTCTGACCCGGGCAAGGCACGGGCCAAGGCTTACGACCTGGTGCTGAACGGTTCCGAAATTGGTGGAGGCAGCATTCGTATTCACAACCAGGAGGTGCAGAGCAGGATGTTCAATCTGCTCGGCATCGGCACAGAGGAAGCCCGTGAGAAGTTCGGTTTTCTGCTGGATGCGCTGGAATTCGGCGCCCCGCCACATGGCGGCATCGCCTTTGGTCTTGACCGGATCATGATGATCCTGACCAAAGCCGGATCGATTCGTGACGTCATTGCCTTCCCGAAAACCCAGAAAGCAACGGACCTGATGTCGGAAGCTCCCGGAACAGTCGATGAAAAACAGTTGCGCGAACTGGGCATCCGCCTCGCTGTCCGTGCCCAGCAGAAAGAGGACTGATTCCGGATTTGAAACGGATTGTCAATCATATGTTGCGTTGCCTGATTACACTTGCTCTTGTTGCAGCGCTGGTTTCCTGTGCCAAGCCACCGCACCAGGAACTGGATGCGGCAGAATTCATGGTCAACAGAGCCCGGGAGTTGCAAGCCATGGACTTCGCACCGGTCGAATACCAGGCGGCGCGTACGGCCCTGAGTGATGCGCACAGGGCGATGGACAAAGCCGACTATGGTGACGCCCGTGATTCGGTTGAGTATGCCCTCCAACATGCTCGACGTGCTGTTTCTCTTGCTCAGGAAGGCAAGGCCAGTCTCGAGCGGGAAGAGGCAGAGCAGGCTATCTTGGCAGAGCAGGCTATCTTGGCAGAGCAGGCTATCTTGGCAGAGCAAGCCCGGCAGTCCGAGCTAAAAAAAGCCCAAACTGAAAAAGCTCAAATCAAACCGGAGACAACGCAACCAGCTGTGCAACCAGCCCCTGGACAAACACCAAAGCCACAAATCGAGATGGTCGATAAATACAATGTCGGGGAAGGTGAAACCCTCTGGACGATTTCAGCACAGCCCCAGGTCTACGGTGAAGGGTTGCTGTGGCCCCTGCTCTACCAGGCCAATCGTGACCAGATCAAGGACCCCCGCCAGATATTCCCGGGACAGACTCTCGGCATTCGTCGCGACATGACCAGCGAAGAGCAGGAAGAAGCCCGTCAGAGAGCTCGCGAATCAGACATTTTCCCAGTCCCCAAAACGACTCCCCAGGGCCAGTAAAAAACTGTTATCTTTCCGTTTCCATCTACCACCCGAAAAATTACTACCCTGCTTCAATTTCTGCTTTTAATCGACTGCGTGCAAAGATTAAAAAGTGACATATACCAGGCTTTTTTCAGGGTTCTGAGATGTTGTTGCGATTCTCCTGCGATCAGCTATAAATAGGTTATCTTTTGATTGAGTTCCCCCACGGTTTTGGTCGGCAAATACGCCACACTTTTTCCTTGACAGCCCAAAAGCCGTTTGTATACTGTATACACCTTTCCGCAAGGCTTTCTTGCGCATTTTTTATGTTGACGTTCCGCCTCTGGCAAAACTTGATAGAACAATCTTTTAAGGAGAGAGAAAACATGGCAAAGATTATCTGGTCTGAGATTGATGAAGCACCGGCGTTGGCCACCTATGCATTCCTGCCGATCGTGCAGGCATTCTGTAAAGGGACCGGCGTTGATGTTGAAACCAAGGACATCTCCCTGTCCGGTCGCGTCATCGCAAACTTTCCCGAGAACCTGACGGAAGAGCAGAAGATACCTGACTACCTGGCAGAACTGGGTGAGATCGTGCTGACCCCGGAAGCCAACGTCATCAAACTGCCGAACATCAGCGCTTCAATCCCCCAGCTGCAGGACTGCATCAAGGAACTGCAGGAAAAGGGATATAATATTCCCAGCTATCCTGAAGAGGCCAACACTCCAGAGGAGAAAGAGCTCCAGGCACGCTTCGCCAAATGCCTTGGCTCCGCCGTTAACCCGGTCCTGCGTGAAGGCAACTCCGACCGTCGCGCCGCAGCTTCGGTCAAGAAGTTCGCCCAGAAGAATCCGCACCGCATGATGCAGGACTGGCCGGCTCCTGGCACTTCCAAGTGCCGCGTTGCCCACATGCAAGGCGGAGATTTCTACGAGACTGAAAAATCGGTGACCATGGACGCTGCCGACACCGTCAAGATCCAGTTTGTTGACCAAGCCGGCAATGTCGAAGTCAAGAAAGAAGTCGCCCTGCAGGCCGGTGAAGTCTTCGACAGCTCGGTTATGAAGGTCGCCAAACTGCAAGAGTTCTACGCCAAGACCGCGCAAGAGGCCAAAGAGAAGGGCGTACTGCTCTCCCTGCACCTCAAAGCCACCATGATGAAGATCTCCGATCCGATCATGTTCGGTCACTGCGTCAAAGTATACTTCAAGGATGCTCTTGAGAAGCACGCAGCGACCCTTAAAGAGATCGGCGCAAACCCCAATTACGGCATGGCTGACATCCTCGCCAAGCTCAACAAGCTTCCGGCCGACAAGAAGGCTGAGATCGAAGCTGACATCAGCGCCTGTTACGAGACCGGCCCTGCCCTGGCAATGGTCGACTCACGCAAGAACATCACCAACCTGCACGTTCCGAACGACGTCATCGTTGATGCTTCGATGCCGAACGTTGTCCGTGACGGCGGTCGCATGTGGAATCTGCAGGATGAACTGCAGGACACCATCGCCATGGTTCCTGACCGCTGCTACGCCACCATGTACCGCGAGATCTGTGAAGACGCCAACCGCAACGGCCAGTTCAACCCGGCCACCATGGGCAGCGTCGCCAACGTCGGCCTGATGGCCCAGAAAGCCGAAGAGTACGGCTCACACGACAAGACCTTCGAAGCTCCTTCGAACGGCAAGTTCCAGGTCGTTGCCTCCAATGGCACCGTTCTGATGGAGCAGCCGGTTTCCACCGGCGACATCTACCGCTCCAGCCAGACCAAGGACATTCCGATCAAGGACTGGGTCAAACTGGCCGTGAACCGCGCCAAGGCTTCCGGTGAACCCGCTATCTTCTGGCTCGATGAAAAGCGCGGCCATGACCAGCAGATCATCGCAAAAGTCAACAAGTACCTTCCCGAGCACGACACCACCGGGCTGGATATTCGCATCATGCCCCCGGTTGATGCGATGAAATTCTCCCTTGAGCGCGTGCGCAAAGGACTGAACACCATCTCGGTCACCGGCAACGTGCTCAGGGATTACCTGACAGACCTCTTCCCGATCCTCGAACTCGGTACCTCGGCCCGTATGCTCTCGATCGTTCCATTGATCGCAGGCGGTGGCCTGTTCGAAACCGGCGCGGGTGGTTCTGCTCCCAAGCACGTACAGCAGTTCCTCAAGGAAGGTCATATCCGCTGGGATTCGCTCGGTGAGTACTGCGCCCTGGTGCCGTCGCTGGAGCAGGCGGCTTCTGCAGACAACAACCCCAAGGCTGCCGTCCTCGCAGAGACCCTCGATGAAGGCATCGGCATGTACCTTGAAAACCAGAAGCTGCCTTCCCGTAAGGTTAAAGAACTCGACAACCGCGGCAGCTCCTTCTATCTCGCCCTCTACTGGGCTCAGGCTCTGGCCGCCCAGGATAAGGACGCTGAGTTGAAAGCCAAGTTCGGCCCGATCGCTCAGAAGCTTACTGAGAATGCAGAGAAGATCGACCAGGAGTTGATCGACTGCCAGGGTTCCCCGGTTGACGTCGGTGGCTATTTCCGCCCTGATCCAATCAAAGCCGCTGCGGCCATGCGCCCAAGCGCAACGCTGAACGCAATTATCGACAACATGTAATTCAACACGAATGGGACGGAGTTTGCTCCGTCCCTATTCTTTATACAAACTTTTATAAGGAGAGAGAAAAATGGCGAGACCAAAAATTGCTTTAATCGGTGGTGGACAGATCGGTGGCGTGCTTGCTCAACTGGCGTGCCTGCGTGAACTGGGTGATGTAGTCTTGTTTGACATCGTTGAGGACATGCCTCAGGGCAAAACTCTCGACCTTGCCGAAGCCTCACCTATTGACGGCTTTGACGTTTCTTGCACCGGCACCAACAGCTACAAAGACATTGCCGGTTCAGACGTTGTTATCGTTACAGCTGGCCTGCCTCGTAAGCCCGGCATGAGCCGCGACGACCTGATCGAAGTCAACTCCAAGATCATGACCCAGGTTGCCGAAGGTATCCGTGACAACGCTCCGGACTCTTTCGTTATTGTCATCTCCAATCCTCTTGATGCCATGGTGACCCTGTGCCAGAAAGTGACCGGCTTCCCGCCTGAGCGCGTCTTTGGTCAGGCTGGCGTTCTTGACTCCGCCCGTTTCATGGCTTTCATCGCCTGGGAACTCGGTGTATCCGTCAAGGACGTCTCCGCGATGACCCTCGGCGGCCACGGCGACACCATGGTTCCCCTGGTCCGCTATGCCAGCGTTCAGGGCATTCCGGTCATGGAACTCCTCGAGCAGAAGTATGGCAGTGCAGCCAAGGCTGAAGAAGTCATGACCGCCATGGTTGAGCGCACCAAGGCCGCCGGCGGCGAAGTGGTCGCCCTGCTCAAGACCGGCAGTGCCTTCTACAGCCCGGCATCTGCAGCAATTGCCATGGCCGAGTCGGTTCTCAAAGACCAGAAGCGCGTCCTGCCAACCTGCGCCTTGCTCAAAGGTGAATTCGGTGTTGACGGCTACTACGTCGGCGTCCCCTGTGTGCTCGGCGCCGGTGGTGTTGAGAAGATCGTTGAGTTCAAGCTTGACGCAACCGAGCAAGCCCTGATGGACAACTCGGTCAACGCGGTCAAGGGACTGATTGCCGATCTCGAGAAGATGGGCCTCCTGTAAGCTCATACTCTTTACGTCGTACCCAAAAGAAGGGCAATGGCGACATTGCCCTTCTTGCTTATCCGGACTGTAATTTCGCATAGATTGCGGGTATTTTTTAAGCCTGAATAAACCCGTCGAAAAAATATACTGTATACAAAAATTCTTGTGGCTTAGCTTTGCCACTTGTGATATCTTTTCGCCGCAAAATCTGCTTTTTCAGCGAAAATTCAAGCCCAAAGGAGACGAACCAGAATGAGTGGTGCAAGACTCGAAATCATCGAGCGCAACTGCAAAGGCTGCAGCATATGCGTCGAATTCTGCCCGAAGGATGTCCTGGAGATGGACGTCTTCCTGGTCACCGCCCCAAGACCGGAAGACTGCATCAAGTGCATGCAGTGTGAACTGCTCTGCCCTGACTTCGCTATCAAGGTCCATGACGAGTAAACGACCCATTTCTATACAAGGAGAGTGAACGTGGCTAAGAAAGTTGCTCTGTTACAGGGGAACGAAGCTTGTGCGATGGGTGCAGTCTATGCCGGCGCCAAGTTCTTCGGTGGTTACCCCATCACCCCCTCGACCGAGGTCGCAGAAGTTCTGTCAGTCGAACTTCCCAAGGTCGGCGGCAAATTCATTCAGATGGAAGACGAAATCGGTGCTATGGCGTCGGTCATCGGCGCTTCTTTGACCGGTGCCAAGTCGATCACCGCGACCTCCGGTCCCGGCGTCTCCCTCAAGCAGGAACTGATCGGCTATGCCTGCATCGCCGAAGTTCCCTGCGTGATCATCAACGTTATGCGTGGCGGCCCTTCGACCGGTATGCCGACCGGCCCCGGCCAGTCCGATGTCATGCAGGCGATGTGGGGAACCCACGGTGACCATGCGGCCATTGCCCTGGTCCCGAACTCCTGTCAGGAAATTTTTACCGAGACGGTCCGCGCTTTCAACCTGGCCGAGAAATACCGCATGCCGGTCCAGGTGTTGTTCGACGAGATCGTCGGCCACATGCGCGAGCGCATCGTGTTCCCCGAGCCGGGCGAACTGGAAGTCATCGATCGCGAAGCGCCTTCGGTCGGCCCTGAAGACTACAAACCCTACGATGCAACCAAAGGTCAGGTTCCGCCTCTCGCTGCCTTCGGTTCCGAGTACAAGTACCATGTCACGGGCCTGAACAAGGCAGATGACGGTTTCCCGACCACCAAGGCCAGCCTGGTTGAGGCGGAAGAGCGCCGTCAGATTGCCAAGGTCATGGACAATGTCGCTGACATCGAGAAATACGAGGAATTCATGACCGAAGATGCCGAGGTGATCATCTGGGCCTTCGGTTCGACCTCCCGTTCCGCCCGCTATGCCGTCAACGAACTGCGCAAGGAAGGGATCAAGGCCGGCATGTTCCGCGCCATCACCCTCTGGCCGTTCCCGGAAAAACGGACTGCCGAGCTTGCAGTACAGGCCAAAGCCATCGTGGTTGCCGAGATGAACCTTGGCCAGATGGTCTTTGAAGTTGAACGCGTTGCCAAAGGCAACTGTGTTGTGGTCCATGAGGGCCGGGTCGATGGCGAGCCGATCAACCCCGGGCAGATCATGGCCAAAGTTAAGGAGGTCTTCTAATGGCTTACGATTACGAAAAGTCGATCCGTCCCGGCAAGCTGCCGCACATCTGGTGCCCCGGCTGCGGTCACGGCATCGTTATGAAGGGCCTGATCCGGGCCATGGATACCTGCGAACTTGATCGCAAGAACACCGCTATCGTCTCCGGTATCGGCTGCGCCAGCCGCCTCCCCGGCTACCTGGATGCCTGCACCCTGCACACAGCCCATGGCCGTGCTGCTGCGTTTGCCACCGGCGTCAAGATGGCAAAACCGGAAATGACTGTTATCTGCTGCGGCGGCGACGGCGACGGCACCGCGATCGGCGGCAACCACTTCATTCATGCCTGTCGCCGCAACATCGACATGACCTATGTCCTGATGAACAACTTCATCTACGGCATGACCGGTGGCCAGTTCTCGCCCTGCACCCCGACCGGTGCCAAGGCGTCGACCACGCCTTACGGCAACCCCGACCCGATCTTCGACATCTCCAAGCTGGCGATCGGCTCCGGCGCTACCTTCGTCGCCCGTACCACGGCGGCCCACCCCCGTGAGATCGACAAGCTGATCGTTCAGGGCATCCAGCACAAGGGCATGGCTGTCATTGAGGTTCTGGACGACTGCCCGACCACCTATGGTCGTCGTAACAAGTTCCGCTCCGTCGTTGACATGATGAAGCACCTCAAGGCGAATGCCGTCCCGGCCAAGGCTGCTGCCAAGCTGCCCGCAGAAAAGCTGGAAGGCAAATTCCTGACCGGCGTGCTCTACCATGACACCGACAAGCCTGAGTACTGTGATATGTACGCAGAAGTTATCAAGAAGGCGCAAGGCGCCTGATCATTACACTAAGGAGAAAGAACCATGGCTGAACGTTATGAGCTTCGCTTTTCCGGTGCCGGTGGTCAGGGTCTGATCACCGCCGGAATCATCCTCGCTGAGGCAGCATCCATCATTGAAGGCAAAAGCGCCGTGCAGTCACAAAGCTACGGTCCTGAAGCCCGCGGTGGTGCCTCGAAATCCGAGGTTATTATCTCGGACGGACCTATCGACTACCCGAAAGCAACCATCGTCGATGCCTGCCTGGCAATGACCCAGGAAGCAGCCGACAAATATGCAAACGGCATCAAAAAGGGCGGTCTGTTGCTACTGGACGCCGACTTTGTGCACACAGCACCGAAAGGTGACTTCATCGTCCACCGCCTGCCAATCATGCGGATGGCCAAGGAAGACATCGGTCGCGAGATCGTTGCCAACGTGGTTGCTCTCGGTGCCATGATCGGCCTGACCGGCGTTGTCTCCAGGGAAGCCGGAGAAGAGGCAGTGCTGCGTAAAGTGCCTGAGGCATTCAAGGAACTGAACAAGAAAGCCTTCAGCCTCGGCTTTGAAAAAGCCAAGGAACTGGCCAACTAAACCGATTCAGAACGCTAAAACCAGAAGCCCGGCAGATAACCTGCCGGGCTTTTTGTTATTTAACCTTTGCGCTCTTAGCGCCTTTGCGTTAAATAAATCCATATAGATTTTCAATCAGGAGAGCTCAATGCCTGTCTACGAATTCTATTGTACAGATTGCCATGCCATTTTCAACTTTCTGTCCCGTCGTGTCAACACGGACAAAATCCCCCCTTGCCCGCGCTGCAATCGATCGGGACTGGAAAAGCAGGTCTCTGCGTTTGCTATCTCCAGGAATCTTGACGAACCTACCGAAGGCATGCCGGACATAGATGATGCAAAGATGGAGCAGGCGGTGATGACCCTCGCTGGCGAGATGGAAAACATTGATGAGAACGACCCAAAGGCGATGGCCAACTTCATGCGCAGATTCTCCAACATGACCGGGATGGAACTCGGTGATGGTGCAGAAGAAGCCCTCAGCCGCCTTGAAGCCGGCGAAGACCCGGAGCAAATTGAAGCCGAGATGGGCGACCTGTTCGATGGCAACGACCTGTTTAGCCAGAAGAAGTTGAAGGGGTTAAAAAATAAATATCTGCCTCCGGAACACGACGATACGCTCTATACACTTGACTGACTGGTTGTACGTACATCAAAAAATCAAGGGCAAGTAATCATGACGTGCCTCTGAGTTGTTGTGACCCTCGCACGTGATGCGGGTTCTGTTTTTTACCTGGCACGTGGAGTTTCTATACAGCTTTGGGCAACAGATTAACCCTCTGTTGCCCTTGTG
>Ga0210080_1000015_pt1 | contig 12160 bp, 12 predicted proteins | sample White_CordB_D2_FD_185588 | JGI IMG/M metagenome (GOLD analysis project Ga0210080, IMG submission 185588) | Wetland microbial communities from the San Francisco Bay, California, USA, that impact long-term carbon sequestration - White_CordB_D2... | ecosystem: Environmental > Aquatic > Marine >...
TCTAGATGAAATCGGAGAATTGTCTGCCAATCTCCAGGTGAAATTGCTGCGCGTGCTGCAGGAAAAAATGATTGAACGGGTGGGCGGGGTGCGAACTATTTCAGTTGACATCCGGGTAATTGCCGCCACCAATAAAAATTTAAAAGAGGAAATGATTAACGCCCGCTTCCGGGAGGATCTCTTTTATCGGCTGAATGTGGTCCACATGGTTTTGCCGCCGCTCCGGGAGCGGCGCGAAGATATTCGCCTTCTGGTTGACCATTTTATAAGGAAATACGAATCCGAGCGTAAATTCGCCTTACCGGTCAAGGGATTTGACCAGGAGGTTGATCGCTTGATTTTTGATTACAGCTGGCCCGGTAATGTCCGTGAACTTGAAAACTTAATTGAGCGGGTCATGATTTTGTGCCCCCACGATACTATTCGGGTATCGGATCTACCGGCTGGCTTTAAAGATAATGTGCACAATGCGCTGCATCTGGAAGGCATCCCGACCCATGCCCAATTGTATGAAACCTTGGCCATGATTGAACAAGCGATGATCGAAAGAGCCTTGAAAATGGCAGATAATGTTCAAGCCCATGCGGCTGCCATATTGGGAATCGGGAAAAGCGGTCTGAATCAGAAAATAAAAAAGTACAATCTGGATGTCGGTTCAAAAAATTGAAGATTGAATATTGCCTACTGAATATTCAATCTTCAATCGAAAATATTCATTTACCCCGACATTTGTTCTTTGACGAGATCGATGTAGATAAAATCTTGATGGTCGGTAAGAATTTTAGTATAGGCTTCCCGGCTTTTTTCGTTCTCACCCAATTTATCATATAACCGGCCTAGATGATAAAGAGCTTCATCACGCATGATAGGTTCCGGTGCCGAAGAAATTTTTTCAAAATAGCCGGCCGCAGTCGAATAATCCTCTTCCTGTTCATATGCATAACCGAGGTTGCTGAGGATTTGATGGTGAATCATCGGATATTTTGCAAATTCCGTTAGCGCTGTCTTGTACAGCTCAATAGCCTGTTTATATTTGCCGGCGTTATAACAGATATTGGCATAAATTAAGCGAGCAAGTTTTGCGCTCTCTTTTCCTTTATATTTGTTAAGAATAAATTGGAAATCCGCCGATACCTCGCCATAGACTGCATCCGGCTGCTTTTCTGCTTTTATGCCGTTGTACTTCGTGAGACTTTTGTCCAGTAACGCTGAGGCGTTGTTTTCCGCCCGGATTGAAAAAAATCGAATCCCGGAAATTATCGCCGCCAGGACCAAGATAATACCCAGAGCATAGGTCAGGTGGGTTTTATACTCGATGGCCAGTTTGATCAGTTTGGATGAAAAAGTTAAGAACTCATCCGGTTCCTTTAACAATTCTTTGCGGGTCTTTTTGCGTTTCTTTGCCATAAATCCTCTTTATAACCTCCCCAATGAAACTCCTAATTATTCACTAATTCTCGATAACATTAAATCGTTTGCCCAAATTGTGAAGTAGCCACATTCCGACTTCCAAATTCTAAAACGCTCCATCATTTCAGGAGCATTTTTATTCTCTCCCATCCTTCATCCGGTATATTAGCGCCGATGACCTGACACACCTCATAACCACATGCGGAACCCAACCGACCACATTTTTCAAGTGAGAAGCCTTTGACGAGTCCATACAGAAAACCGGCGGCCCACATGTCGCCGGCACCGGTTGTGTCCAGTGCCCTGCCGTCACCCATTGGCTTGATGGCAATGGTACTTCCGGCATGAGATACATAGCTTCCACGGGGCCCGACTTTGAGGACAGCAACATCCGCCTGCTTGGAAAGCGCTTCAATGGCAAGGTGCTCATCTGAGTACCCCGTAAATGCGCAAGCTTCATCTTCATTGGCGATTAGGACATCCACATAGGAATCAACAAGTTGCTCAAGCAGTTCTTTTGATTCTTCGACCACCGTAAAACTGGCCAGATCCAGAGAAATCTTCGCACCGGCTGATTTGGCGGCGGTCAGCGCGGCTATGATTAATTCTGGATTAAATAACAGGTAACCCTCGACATGGACGACAGCGGCGTCTTTAAATAATTTTCCGGATATGTCTTCCGGCCGGGTTTCCGCCGAGGCGCCCAGATAGGTAAACATGGAGCGCTGCGCATCCGGCGAAATAATCGATAATACCCGTCCGGTGGGCAAATCGGATCGAAACAGCTCAGGCACAACATTTTGCCTTCTTAAATCACTTTCAATCAACTCACCCATATCCCCTTTTCCGCACTTGCCTACAAATCTGGCGGCCCCGCCAAGCTTGCCGATTCCGACGATGGTGTTGCAGGCCGATCCCCCCGGAACAATTCTGGCGTTGTCGGATGACAATGCCAGGGTGCGTTCAATGGTTTCTTTATCTACCAGGGTCATGCCGCCCTTGACAGCGCCGGTTTTTTTTAAAAACTCGTCTTTTTCGTGAATGAGAATGTCAACCAGCGCAGAGCCGATTCCGACGATCAACTGCCGGTTGTTTTTAATAAATTGCAATTTATCCTTACCTCTCATTTCACCAGACGAGGGCATCAAAGATCCAGCCACGGTCTCCGTCGGTATGTTCGACGTGCAGCCAGCGGTCCTTATGCTCGAGGACTTTAAAGGGAATTCCCTTTTCAACGCTGAAAAGGATTTTATCTTTGGTACTCGGCCCGGAGCGGATGTTGCAAAGATCCTCTTTAGTAATGACCGCCGGAACATTGCCAACCAAGGTTTTGTGCACCCAGCCTCTGTCATCCTCAAAATCCCGGAAATAATACCATGAGTCTGATTTTTTAATTACAAAAATAGGATAATATTTTTCTACTTTCCATAAAATATCAGAGTTGCTGTCGGGTCCGTAACGGATATTGGCCACAGGTGCAGTGATGGCTAACCGTTCAGCCATCGTAGAGCCGGCATTGATGATAATTATTAAGATTAAAAGCACTGAATAGTGTTTCATGACAATGTATTTAATGTGCCGGAATCTTTACAACCTATTGGAAATATAATGTTTTTTGTGGCTACCCACCTTGGGAAGCCACATGGAATAGTGGAATGTTGGAATACTTAATATAACAAGCGGAAAAATATCTATTCTACAAAAAATGTTGTATCTGCATTTTATGATGATGCCCGTCAGACATCCATTTTCTGCTTTTACCCCTAAAAATACGCCACTATCACGATAAAATCAATACAATTATATCCGTTTTGATTCTCTAAACCCAGCAACCGCTTATCGATATCCGCCCTGACATCAAGCTTTGAAGAATACAAGGTCAGGCAACTGAACACAGGTCAGCGCATTGCCGTAAACCGCTCCGGTATCGATGCCGATTTTATTGGGCTCCACCAGCGGTTTCTTTAGCGGAGTGTGGCCGAATATCACGATTTTGCCGAAATCATATCTGGTGGAGACAAATTTACCTCGAATCCACAGCAGATCTTCAGTGTTCTGGGACTCCAAAGGCACCCGGGGGCGAAGGCCGGCGTGTACAAAAATGAATTCTTCGGTTTCGTAAAATAGTCTCAAAGATTTAAAAAAATCCATGTGGTCAGGGGGTATCGGAAAAGATTCGGATTGAACGGATTTTGTCAGGTAGCTGTCAAGGGTTTGCTGTCCACCGTTAAACAGATAGGTGAAACGGTCGGCACCGTTTATAAATTTCTCGAACATATCCTCATGGTTACCTTTTAAAAAAATGACTTCCGGAACACGGTTTTTCAATTGTATCAGATAGTCGACCACTTCAAACGAATGCGGCCCACGGTCAATATAGTCTCCGATAAAAACCAGGGCATCACGGGAACAGTCGATTGGTATTTTTCCCATCAATGTCTTCAGCCGGTCATAGCAACCATGGATATCTCCTATTGCAAATATTTTTTTCATTCTAACGAGACCAAAACATCCGGCGAGGCTGATCCAGTCGGGTAATCCCTTCCTGTTTTGCAGCCTCTACCGCCATGTGATATTCTTTGGGGTGAAGATGAGAATTGAGCCCTTTTACCTCGGCCGCTCTGCCACAGGGCCTGTATTGTGACATGACGTTGACATAACTGTCAGGCGATATGTGCTGAACGATAAATCTCATAATTTCACGGGTTCCTGCCAGGCCGTTCGGCAAAACCAAATGGCGGATTAACAAACCGCGCCTTGCAATTCCCGCATCATCGATCTGCAGGTCACCCACTTGCCGATGCATCTCGGTAAGGGCCTTTTGGGCCTCTTCCGGATAATCATCGGCCTGACAGGTAATTTCGGAAAGATGCGAATCCCAGAATTTAAAGTCCGGCATATAGATATCAAACACACCGTCCATTAGTTTTAATGTTGTGATACGATCATAGCCACCGGTATTGAAAACCAAGGGAATCGACAGTCCGCGCGGCACTGCAATCTCAACGGCGGACAGGATCTGGGGCACAACATGTGAAGGGGTTACAAAGTTTATATTGTGACAGCCCTGATTTTGCAAGACGAGCATTATGCCGGCAAGCTCATCATCAGATATCTGTCGGCCGTTACCATGGTGACTGATGTCGAAGTTCTGGCAAAAAATGCACAACAGGTTGCAGTGAGAGAAAAAAATGGTACCGGAACCATGGGTTCCGACCAGCGGTTCTTCTTCCCCAAAATGTGGATTGTAGCTGGACACCCAGGCGAGTTTAGCTGTCTTGCAGGTTCCCGTTTCTCCGGAAAGTCGATCAACACCGCATTTTCTGGGGCAAAGAACGCAGGACTCTAAAAGGCTGTAGGCTTTTGCTATCTTTTCTTTGAGTAAACCTTGCTCAAAAGTCCTGATATATGCCGGTTCAAATGATGACATGATTTATTGAGTATCCGGTTCCACGGTAATCTTTTCAGCCAGACCTCGTCCCAGCACATACCGTTTCAGATCGACCGCAACAGCCAGCTGTCCGAGGCCATTATTGGTAATCACCTCTATTTTATCTCCTTTGCGCAAGCCCATGGTCAACAGCCTCATCTTGGCGCCGGCACCGCCGTTTATCTCCTTGATTACCAATCGTTCGCCCGGCTTGGCCAGTATTAGAGGCATCGCCTGGATTCGTTCTTTCAGACAGCCCGCACAAATTCCGTATATTTCCAATTTGTGCTGCAGCATGTGAAATCCGTAGGCTGCGGCTATCTTAATCTGCAACTGCTCGATTTTATCTTCTTCGAATTCAAGAATATTTCTGCATTTCGTACAGATCATGTGGTCATGGTGTTGACCCAGATGTCGGTGCTCGTATAAAACCACACCGTTATTGAATCGACTTTTGTGAGCGAAACCAAAGCGGCACATCAATTTCAGTGTTTCTCTGACGAACTCCGGGTCCAGTTTCCAACCGTTTTCTTCAAGCCGAAAAACGATTTCGTCGGCCGTAACATGCTTTTCAATCTGCAGGAAAGCCTCTAAAACTTTAAAGCGGTCTTCGAAGTTGTCTATATGTTCCTGTTTAAACAGCTTTTTAAATTGATGCTTCTCTTGAACATGTACTTGCTTCATTTAACATCCATCGATCTAAAGATCTAACGACTGTGTCCGGGTAAATTGTAGGTCGTACAGTGGCCGCTCGGACAGGATCGAGTATGCGATTGGGCAGAATTGCTTTTAGATGTTGCGTCACCCATGGAATGGCCCGACACACTTAAAACGCGTTCAAAATCTTCGGACTTGCATTTGGGACATCTGAGTTGCACCTGATCATCCTGGTTCATCGACAGAAATTCAAAACATTCATTACACTTTAAGCATCTGAATTCATAAATCGGCATGTTGCATTTCCTTTAGCTCGGGATAGTGTTCTTAGGAATTAAATTCATGCATTTTGTAACCATCCGCTCGAGGCGGAGCATCTGGCTAAGTTTAACCTGCTAATACTATTTACCTGGCAACGGATTGTCAAGGAATTGATAAATCAGCCAGCAATCCATTAAAAAAGATGACAGATCTTAATATGAGACTTAAATTTTATTAAGCCATAAATTCTCACGTATTTTTAATCATTGGTAAAATTATGATAAAACGGCGTCTATCTTCCCATGCCATATCTTGGATTCAGCAGCTTTCCGAAATAGACCGTGACGCCTGGGATGCTTTGGCAAAGCCTCTGTCAACACCATTTTTCGAATGGGACTGGCTGCGCCTCATGGAAACATCCGGGAGTGCCACGGCCAAAACAGGCTGGTTGCCGCATCATCTGACGGTGTGGTCCGGGGAAAATTTGGTAGCCGTGGCCCCGATGTATGTCAAGGGTCACAGTGCCGGCGAGTTTGTGTTTGATCACGTGTGGGCAGACGTTGCCGGACGTTTGGGAATTAATTATTATCCCAAGCTGGTGGGAATGAGTCCATTTACACCTATGTCCGGTTATCGCTTTTTGATCGCAGCCGGTGAAGATGAGCTGGAATTGACAGCGGTCATGGTGGCTGAAATCGATCGATTGTGCCGTCGCTATAACATGTCGGGCAGCAGTTTTCTTTTTGTTGATCCCCAATGGCACCGTCATATGCTCAACCATGGTTTTTGCGGCTGGCGGCATCAAAGTTATGCCTGGAAGAATCAGGGGTATAAAACCTTCGATGATTACCTCACGATTTTTAATTCAAACCAGCGACGCAATATCAAAAGGGAACGCAAGGAACTCGAAAAGCAGGGGGTTTTTATAAAAATATTCACCGGCAAGGATATCCCCCGCACCTTTTTTTCTCTGATGTATTCTTATTATGAACGCACCAATGACAAATTTGGCCCATGGGGGTGCAAGTACCTCACCAAATCTTTTTTTGAGGGGTTATATCAGCACTACGGCCATCGGTTGCTGTTTGTGGCGGCCTTTGAGGAAAGTGATCCATCCTTCCCGATAGGGATGTCTCTGTTGGTGACAAAAGGAGATCAATTATACGGTCGGTACTGGGGTTGTGTCAGGCAGGTGAGTTCGGTTCACTTTAACGCTTGTTACTATGCGCCGATTGAGTGGGCTATTGCAAACGGTATTCAGCGCTTCGATCCGGGCGCCGGAGGAGCGCACAAAATCCGGCGCGGCTTTACGGCCGTTTCCAATTATAGCCTGCACCGTTTCTACGATCCAGGCCTGCTGCGGATCATGCAAACCCACCTTGATGAAATCAACCGGCTGGAGCAGGAGCAAATCGACGCCCTTAACCACGAACTGCCATTTGCGCAACAACTAGAAAATTGATGTCTTAGGGGGGTTCAGTTGAACGCTGAACCTTCAGCCTTTATCGTTTAAGTCTTTCTGCGATAAATTCATGAAACTGCTCTGACAACTCTCGATTCCAATACCCAAAAGCACCGGTTCGTACAGAAACTTCCGTCCAATCAACCTTTGCGATAGAAACGCTAATGGTCTGTGGGGAACCGTTTTTTCTTTCGGTTCGTATGGTTGTCTTCTCACCGTCGGTGGTCTTTTCAAGAATCGGTTGATCGAGGTCAGCTAAAATGCTCAAACATATGTTCAGGGTCTTGTCAAATTTAGCATGGTAGGCTCTTTTAAGATCTCCCTTCAGGTAGGTGTATGTTCCGGCACCCACTCCGGCTCCGATAATCACGGCGGCACAGCCGACCCAAAGCCAAAAACAAAACATAATGAAGAGGGCAGTAAATTTTCTGGTCATTTTTTACCTTTCTATTTTGGTGTCCGATCAGAAATGAGATAGTTGGTTCTAAGTTAAGGCCATGACCGAATGGACACCGGTTAGGGAATTCCACTTAAATCCGGTGGTTTCGGGCTCACGACGACAACATAGCCGTCCTTTTCTATTTTAACCGTCGTCTGGTCCCGGGAAGAATACCAGATCCCGACCCGGTTGCCGTCCTGGTCCAATATCCAGGAGCCACTGGGTGGAATACTGTACACATGTTCCATCCGGTAAGCCAGTTGATTCAATAGGGTCGGATTCAGATCTATGGGTTTCCAACGGTTGGAACGAAGCTTGTATTTATTGCCAATGCCGATAATGCCATAGGGAATTCGTTCAAACCCGCTGAAATAATATTGGTGGTCTGAAAGAATCTGGTTGTTTTTAAACACCTGGGTCACCTCATGGCTGCTTTGAAGGCGGCCGTTGGTCGAGGAACTGCATCCGGATAATACCGCCATCGTCAGGGCCAGGACAATATGTAAGAACAGAAACCAGCTCTTTGTTCCGGCGACAATTAAGTTATTCTTAAACATAATACTTCTCCTCTGGTACAGGCAATCGTTACTTGGGGGAGGGTCAGAACCAATTCTTGCACTCACTATCTTTGCCGACGCGTTCAATCCGAACAATACTATATTAGTAGCATGGTTACCGCAAGTGTCAAGGGAATTGGTCGGGCAAGAACCGGAATTATCAGTAACCTTTATTGACACATCACACGGCAATGCTTACACTTTTTTAAATTTCGCTTGAAGTGCCAATCATGCAAACTCGAAAAGAGGTCGATGAACTTCATGGAAAAAAAACCACTGGAAGAATCGTTGCTCCCCAAAATGACGAAATTCGGCAAATGGGCGGTCTTAATTCTGCTGGCATTTATACTGATCTGGCCTCTTTCGATGGGGTTGTATTGGACGGTTTACAAAGCCTACACCCTCTTGGATCCGACCCGGTTTCCCGAACTGGACCCAAATATCACCGCTCTGCTGCAAAAAACGACATCGGATTCCCCCCCAGCCCAAAAAGGCGCCGCGCTTTCCGCCGCCATCAGAAACCGGCTGGAACAGGAGATGAACTCCACCTTTGGCTGGTCTATCAATGATCTGCTCGTTTCACCCACCAGCTGGTTGGACAATCGGGCCAACCGGCAACGGGGGACCATCTTTGCCACCCGGATGATGGTCAACTTTTTTTCCACCACTCTGGCCAAATATGGCCAAGTGGATAAGGAAAACGAATATTTAATTGAAGCCCGGGAAAAACATTTTGCCTTCACCTCCGACAAATGGTGGTTTCCATCCAGCGAAAGCCAGTACAAAAAAGGCATCTCCCTGCTTAAACAGTACGAGTCTGAACTTCTCAAGGAAAATGGAAAAGCGGTTTTTAATTTACGCACGGATGACATGTACAGCATGCTTGATTTTATTATCAGCAAGCAGTTTTTAGATCAGCCCCTGGGACTTCTGGTGCAGTCTAATTCTGATGTACCCTACACTGAACTGGACGATCGCATTTATTATACCCAGGGCATCATTTTGGTGCTCAGGGATGCATTGCGTACTTTTATTCATCTATATCCGGAAGTCGCAGAGAAAGGTGGGGAGGAAAATATTCAAATTGCGCTAAAAGATATGAACCAGGTCTGCACCTTTGATCCATTGATTGTTTTAAGGGGAGATCATGATTCTATTACGGCCGATCATCGGGGAAAAATGGCCAGATATCTGATTGCCATAAGAGAACGCATCAATGATCTGGCCCAATCCATCAAGAGCTAGCCAACTTATATGAAATTCCTTTCAACTTTGAATCAACGCTGATCATTGCTTCGACGCCTCGGGTAATACGGAAGCCCATGGATTCAAGGTTCTGAGTTGAAAAGTTGTAATCTGTTAACATCCCCCACTTTATAACACAATACTCAGATTGGCCTCTTTCACCCTTTGGGTGTAACCTATGTGTTTTCCTACTACTACGGCATCATTCTTAATCATATTGAACAGTTAGCGCTCTACAACCTGGAACGTTGAACCCTGAACCGCTCAACCTTGGAAATTCAAAAACATCCCTGCCCGGTCCGGGCGATAATTTCTTCCTGATGATGTTTGTCCAAATCGATGAAATAGTCGCTGTACCCTGCGACCCGAACCAGCAGATCCCGATACTCATCGGGTGCGGCCTGGGCATGTCGCAGTGTTTGTGAATCGATGATATTAAACTGTATGTGATGACCGTTGAGTCTGAAATAAGTTCGGATAAGGTGGGCAAGTTTTTCAATCCCCCCTTCCCCTTCCAGAACATCGGGTAAAAATCTCTGATTGAGCAGGGTGCCGCCGGATTTGATCTGATCCATTTTGCCCAGTGATTTTATTACGGCTGTCGGACCTTTGCGGTCAGCGCCATGGGAGGGAGAGGTGCCGTCGGATATGGGCATTGCGGCCATTCGGCCGTTGGCCGAAGCTCCCAGTTTTTTACCGAAGTAGATATGGCAGGTGGTGGACAGCATATTTAAATGATAGGAGGTGTCTTTGGTATTGGGCTTTCCGTCAATTGCCCCATACAGGGAGCTAAAAACGCGCTGCATAATCGTATCCGCATAGTCATCATCGTTGCCATAGAAGGGTGTTTTGTTAAAAAGACGCAACCGCAGTATTTCCTGACCCTTAAAATTTTTTTTCAGCGCTTCGATCAATTGTTCCATGGTGATTTCTTTTGTTTCGAACACGTGCTTCTTTATGGCGGACAGGCTGTCGGTGATGGTGCCGATGCCGCAGCACTGGATGTAATTGGTGTTGTAACGCGGACCGGCGTTGTAATAATCTTTCCCCTTGGCAATGCAGTCCTTAACTACCACTGAAAGGAAGGGCGCCGGCGCATAGGTTGCATACAAACGCTCGATGTAATTGTTGACCCTGATTTTCAAATCCACAATGTATTGAAGTTGCCGATCAAAGGCATTGTAAAGCTCATCAAAATTGTTAAACGCCACGGGGTTTCCGGTGGGCGGTCCGATCTTCTTGTCGGTCAACGGATCGATCCCGTTGTTCAGCGCCAGCTCAAGGATTTTGGGGACATTGAGATATCCGGTTAAGATATAGGCTTCCTTGCCGAAGCAACCGGTCTCGATACAACCGCTGCATCCGCCCTGCCGGGCATCTTCCAGCGTTTTACCGGTTCGCATCTGCTCCATGATAACCTCATCGGTATTGAACACCGAAGGGTAACCGTATCCTTTTCGAATCACCCGGCAAGCTGCTTTCAGAAACCGGTCGGGCGTTTTGTGACCGATCTGAACATTGGCCTGGGGTTGGAGAAGATGTATTTCGTCGAGGACTTCCAGCATGATGTAGGAGACATCATTGACGCCGTCGGCACCATCCCGGGTTAAGCCGCCAATGTTGATGTTGGTAAAATCATTGTACGTTCCGCTTTCCAAGGCGGTGACGCCAACTTTGGGAGGAGCGGGCTGGTTGTTGACCTTGACCCAGAAACACCCAATGAGTTCCTTGGCTCTCTGGCGGTCCAGGGTTTGCTCTGCCAGCCCCTTTTGATAGAAGGGATAAAGATGCTGATCCAGATGCCCTGGACTCATGGCATCCCATCCGTTTAATTCGGTGATGGTTCCCAGATGAACGAACCAGTACATCTGAATGGCTTCCCATAAGTCCCGCGGTTCCCAAGCCGGCACCCGGCGACAGGTTGCGGCTATCCGCTCGAGTTCTGTTTTTCTTTGGGGATCGGATTCAGCGGCCGCCATTTTTTCTGCCAGCACCGCATGCCGTTCGGCAAAAATAATGGCGGCATCGCAGGAAATGTCCATGGCCCTTAGCTCTTCGGCTTTATCCGCCGCAGCGGGATCACTCAAGTAGTCAAGCGCAGCGAGATGTTCGGCAATCTGAGCTTTGAAATCCAGCATCCCCATTTTATAAATAGTACCGTCCAAGGTGGTGTGACCGGGGGCGCGCTGCTCCATAAACTCAGTAAACAGACCGGCGGCATAGGCTGCCTGCCACTGGGGTGGAATATGACTGAATACTCGGTCACGCATGGTTCGGCCTTTCCAATAGGGGATGACCTCTTTTTTATAAAGTTCGATATCCTCATCTGAAACCGCATAGCGGGTCATTTTTCTGGAATTTAAGATCTCGAGATCCTGCACCGAGTGGCAGTTGAGCTCCGGAAATGTGGGTACCGCTTTGGGATACGGACCCCGCTCCCCCACAATCAGCTCGTCATCGCCGATGTAAATGGTCTTTTTTTGACAGATATTTTTAAAATTCAACGCCCTGAGGACCGGAATGGAATATTTGCCGTAGTTTTCTCTATAAAACCGGGTCACCAGCACGGCACGCTCCACCGAAATTTCGGGTTGGGCCTCGAAGCTTTCCTTACGAAGTTTAGCTACTCTCGGTGTCACTGATTCAGCCTCCTATTTTAACCTGTAAACCAATAAAAAATATTGTGGTCCGGATACCCG
>Ga0210080_1000021_pt1 | contig 11835 bp, 12 predicted proteins | sample White_CordB_D2_FD_185588 | JGI IMG/M metagenome (GOLD analysis project Ga0210080, IMG submission 185588) | Wetland microbial communities from the San Francisco Bay, California, USA, that impact long-term carbon sequestration - White_CordB_D2... | ecosystem: Environmental > Aquatic > Marine >...
GGCGGCTTGAACCGCCGCGAGCAACTGCTGTTCGTTACTGCGATAGCGCTCTTCACTCCAGGTCCCGGAATAACGTCGCACGGCCATCAGCCTGGCCGGGACGCTCTTGATCCGGACCTCTGCGTTCTCCGGCTGCGGCAGATTGTCCAGGGTGTAGCCAGCGGGCATGACAAAGGCAAAGCGATAGCGGTTATCGGCTCCTGGCGAAGCATCATTGACGGCCGACTGCTCAATCACCGCCGGCAAAGGCTGCTGAATGACCGGCGTGGTCATTGCGATCTTGCCCTGCGGCCGGTCGCCTTCGCTGATGTAACTGAACAGCCGGCTAAAAGCTTCCCCGCCGACATCGGAAAAATCGCCCGCTACGATGGTCTCGGCGACCAGGTAGGCATCGTACTGGCGTAATTCGAACTCCTGGTATTGCTTGACGACTGTGTAACCGGGTTCTTCGTAAGCCAAGGCAAAACCTCCGGGCAAGCCCAGTAAGATTAACAGCAACAGGGCTTTCAGCGTGATTTGCATCAACAACCTCGCTCGCCCCGGTACCGGCCATGCTGCGGTTCCGAGGCTTGAAATTCATCGCCTGCTTGACGATGCGTTCCGAAACAGATTCCAACTGCTTTCACTTCTATCGTACCGGCAGGGAATGTCAAACCCGGACCGGACCGGGTGTCCGGTCAAATGGTATCATTAAGTAGCCAGACTTTATGATAGAGGGGGCAACAGGTGGTTAATCTGTTGCCCTCATTCTTTATTTCTTTAAGAGTAAAACCGGCAGTGCGCGTACTGCCAGACGCCTTACTTTTGTCCATGCGGCGACAAAAGTAAGCAAAAACGCCTTGCTCCTTGCGGAGGGCATCTCCTTTGCCAGTTTTCTGAGACATCCAATAACTTCGGAGTTTAATAAGCCGGCCCGTTACAGGGGGGCCTTCCTTTGGGTGTAACCAATCAGGGAAAAGCTTAAAAGAAAGCACCCGCTACAATCCTCCACAAGTGGAGAGGCTCTCAAGAGTCTCGGGTCCTGCGGGGGAAATGTAGACATTTCCTCGGACTGTCTTGACTGAGTTTGCGATTCAGTTGGTTTCAATGGTACCGACGACGGTCAGATCGCCGGTTTCCGAGCGACGCACGATCACCAGCTCGCCGGAGCCTGGATAAACCCCGGTGAGCGCAGTGATGTTGACCTGATGCGTCACCAGCACGACCGGCTCGCTCAGGGCCTGCTGGTCGAGCCACTCGCGAAGCATCCTGGTTTGCGGTTCCCGCCGGGCATAATCATTGAAGAAGGAGTTCAGAAACGGACGTTCTTCGACCGGGCCGAGGCCCAGCAGGCGAGCCGTCTCCAGACATCGGCACCACTGGCTTGAGAAGATCTGTGCGCTCTGAATGCCGTGAGCCCGAAACAGCTCGCCGATCCGGGTTGCCTGATCGCGCCCTTGCATGGAAAGATTTCTCTGTGTCTTACAATCGCCCAGCCTGAACTCTGGCGGATCGCCATTACCGGGTGCGATCGCATGCCGCAACAAGGCGATATGGTCACCTGAACGCAGCGCGTTCCAGAGCGCGGCATCACGATCTGACGCCTGCGCCGCGGGGCGGCACAAAACCGTGGCCAAGACGACGATCAGCAAGCCGATCGTGACCAACCTTGAACAGGAGAGTCGTTGCCGCAACAAGCTCGATATAAACGTGCACTCAGAAGTCATGCTGAACTCCTTAAAGAAAAGAATTGCCTGGATCCAGGGTAACGAGTCAAACCAAACACCTCCCGCAACAGCAGATCAGATCAATCGCAGTCATGCCTGCCTGGCAGGTGCGCAGGTCTCCTGCACCGACCATTCCGGGCTGAAGCCGCCCAGGCTCGGGTGATACATTTCATCGCCGGCGTGCTGGGTGAATTCGACGTTCAAGCGCTCTGCGCTCAGGCCGAGGATCTCAATGCAGTCGCGGCACAATGCTTTGGCCAGCTCCAGCCTCAGTTCAGCGGAGCGGCCCCGCCGGATATCGCACATCAACATCGACACGGGCGTCGGCTGATCATCGATCATGCGCCAGACGCCGCCTTCGCCGAGTTCGCGGATCGCGATGCTGATGCGGCGTAGATCCACGCTCATCAGGTCGGCATAGGTTGCAGATAATGTTTGGGCCAGTCGCTGTTTCACTTCGACCGGGTAGTGGCCATTCACATCGAGTTGCAGGTAAGGCATGATTCGCTCACTCCAATAGATGAGAGTTGAAAAGCAAAATGGACACTCTCTTTCAGGTGCTACCGCTCAAAAATCCAGCTGCTCGGCGCTGTCCACCGCGTCCTGCAACAGCGCTTCGAGCCCGTCGATATTCGCTTCGAGCCGGTTCGCCATCTCGGCATCGCCGCGGATCTCCGGGTGCTGGGCAATCATGAAGGAACAACAGTCCGGGTAGGGCTCGACCGAGTCCTGGTAGGTACCGATCTGTTTGGCAATCGCGATCGTTTCATCCTTGTTCATGCCAACCAGCGGCGAAAGCACGGGCAGCTCCGAGGCCTCCTGGATGCAATGCAGGTTGCTCAGCGTCTGCGAGGCCACCTGGCCGACCGCATCGCCGGTGACGATCGCCTTGGCCCCCTCCCGGACAGCGAGCCGGTTGAGGATGCGCATCATGCAGCGGCGGTAGATAATCATCCGGTAGTCGGCCGTCACAAACGCAATGATGCGGCGCTGCAGCTCGCCAAACGGCACCATGTAGAGGGTCGAGTGCAGCTGGTAGCGGGTCAGCGTCTTGACCAGTTGTTCGATCTTGTCGGTGACGCCGCCGGTAAACTGGGTCTCGTTGCGGATGTGGGCAAAAATCGCCCGACAGCCACGCTTCATCAGCATGTAGGCCGCCACCGGGCTGTCGATACCGCCGGAGAGCGAGACCATCACCTCACCGCTGCTGCCAATCGGCAGGCCGCCCGGTCCGGTATGCTTTTCGGTGAACAGCACCGCCTCCCTGCCGGTCAGTTCGATATACAGCCAGAGGTCAGGCGTCCTCAGGTTGACCTGCTTGCCTTCCAGCCCGCGCAGGATCGCGGCGCCGACCGCGCGGCTGATCTCCTCCGAGGTCATCGGAAAGGCCTTGTCGGTTCGCTTGGTTTTGACGCCGAAGCTGGTGAACTCGTGCTCTGCGAGCAGCTTGACGGCCCTGCCGCCGATCGCCTCGACATCCTTCGGTACGCTGTGGCCGAGGGAGAAGTTGACGATCCCGGGGATCCGGGCAAGGATCTCGCGGAGCTGCTGCGGATCGGCGTGGTTTGCCGGTTTGCACATCAGCCGCCCCTGCTGCTTGCGCACCTCGTGCGCCAGCGGCCCGAGCGCGGCGCGCACATGGCGCAGCAGGGCGTCTTCGAACTGGCGGCGGTTCTTGCCCTTCAGGGCGATTTCACTGTAGTGGATGACGATGCGGTTCACGGGCATATCCTTCGCAGCAAGAAAGACCTCCTGACATTATGCCGTACTTTATGTTTTTCGTTCAAATGACGCACCGGCCGTGATCAGAGTCATTTGTTCCAGGGAGACACAAAAGGGCCACCTATGCGAGCGCCCCGGACTGCGTATCACCTGTTCAGGGGCTCACCGAGCAACCGTGCAAAATCATCGGGAAGCCCGGTGGCAAAGTGCAGCGTCCGGCCGTTGAAAGGGTGGGTGAAGCTGATCGAACTGGCGTGCAGGGCCAGGCGCCTGGCGACCGGTTTGTCCTGGCCGTATTTCTTGTCACCGACCAGCGGGTGTCCCCGCTCGGCGAAATGCACACGGATCTGGTGCTTGCGGCCGGTGACAAGATGGATATCCAGCAGGCTGAGGCCTTTGGCCGCTCGCAGCTCCCTGTAATCGGTATGGGACAGCTTGCCTTTGGCGGGATCAGGCGTCGAGTAGACGTTGTGCGCGGCGTTTTCGGCCAGGCTGGAGGTGATCCGTCCCGCATCGGGCACCAGCCGGCCATGAACGATCGCCAGGTAGTGCTTTTGCGTCTCTGCCCAGTGCTCCTGGAGAAACTTTTTGGCCTGCTCGCTCTTGGCAAAGATCAGCAGCCCGGAGGTGTCCTGGTCGAGGCGATGGACCACATACACCCGGTTGCGTGATTTCGGGTTGCCCTTGCGGACATAATCATTGAGCAGGTAGTGGGCGGTCCTGGTTTTGTTGTTATCGGTGCCGACGGTCAGCAGCCCGGCAGGCTTCTCGACCACCAGGAGGTCCTTGTCCTCATAATGAATGGCGAGCCCGCCCGGTTGACGCTTTGAGGCAAGCCGGCTGTTCTGACGCTGATGGTCCAATGGATTGCTTTCCGCGCTTTACACTGCACCGCGCTTAAGGGTTTTGTCCTGCTCAGGATTTTGTCCTGCTCAGGCGGCGACCGAGTTTTGGCGCCGCAGGGGCTTTGCCGCGCCGGTCGGGTGCCGTCTTGCCGGAAGCCTTGCCTTTCGCCGGGGCCTTCGCCGGGCTCCTGGTCTTTGCTTTCGCTTTGGCCTTCATCGGTCTGGCGGATTTTTTCTTTGCCTTGACGGCCTTGCCCGGCTTCGCCTTGGCACCACGTTTGACGGCAATCACGGGGAATTCGGCAATCGTCTGTTGCGGGATGGCATACTCGAGCAACGCTTCTATCGCCTGCAGCCGCGGCAGCTCTACCGGACAGACCAGCGAGATCGCCACGCCGTCCTCACCTGCCCGACCGGTCCGGCCGATCCTGTGCACATAATCTTCGGGGACCTGGGGCAGATCGTAATTGACGACATACGGCAGGCGCTCGATATCCAGCCCGCGCGCGGCCACGTCTGTGGCAACCAGCACCCGGAATACCCCCTGCTTGAACTCGGCCAGGGTCCGTGTCCGCAGCGACTGGCTCTTGTTGCTGTGAATCGCTGACGTCGTGATGCCATCAAAAAGCAATTCATCGGTGAGTTTATCGGCACCGTAACGAGTCCGGGCGAAGACCAGCACCTGGTGCCAGTCCCCCTTGCGAATCAGGTGCGAGAGCATTTCGCGCTTGCGACTGCGCTCCACCGGATAGATCAGTTGGGTCACGGAATCGGCGGCGATATTGCGGCGCGCCACTTCAATGCGTCTTGGCTGGTCAAGCAGTTCGTCGGCAAGCTGTTTGATGATCTTCGAGTAGGTAGCCGAAAACAGCAGGGTCTGGCGTTGCGGCGGCAGGTACTCGGCGACCTGGAGGATATCGTCGATAAACCCCAGGTCAAGCATGCGGTCCGCCTCGTCAAGGACCAGGAACTCGATCTCGGCAAGGTTGATCGTCCTGCGTTCGACGTGGTCGAGCAGTCGACCCGGCGTCGCGACGACGATGTCGACGCCGCGATGCAATCTTTCGATCTGGGCCCGGATATTCACCCCGCCATAAATCATGGTGGAGCGCAGCGACAGGCGTCGACCGTAATTCTGCATCTGGCCGCTGACCTGGGCGGCCAGTTCACGGGTCGGCACCAGCACCAGGGCCCGCGGATTCCGGCGCTTCTTCCTGGGTGTGTGTTCGCTCAGCATCTGCACGATCGGCAGGGCAAATGCGGCGGTCTTGCCGGTGCCGGTCTGGGCGCCGGCCAGCAGGTCGCAGCCCTCGAGAACGACCGGGATCGCCTGGTTCTGGATCGGGGTCGGCGTGCTATAGCCCTGGGTAGCAATGGCGCTCAACAGTTCGGCCCGCAGGCCAAGAGATTCAAATGACATCGATGCATATCCTTATGAGGTGAGATTCAATCATACCTGATCTCTCACGTTGAGGTTCCAATATCCAGGGAATTCCTGATTTCTTGCATCGATTGGTCGCCTTGTGAGAATCTTTCTGCATGGACAAGGCTGCTCTTCTGGAAAAAATCATCACCCGTCTGACCAACGACCTCGCGCTCCTGACAAAGGCCGCCCGGACCGCCCATGCGGCGGCCACCCACGAAGAGTGTCTGCCGGACAACAAGTATGACACCACCGGGCTGGAAGCTTCCTACATCGCCCAGGGCCAGGCCAACCGCGCCCAGGAAATTCGCCAGGCGCTCGAGCACTACCAAAAGCTGACGCTGCGCCCTTTCGACGACACAACACCGATCCGCTTAACCGCTTTGGTGACCATTGAAGATGACGATGGCGGTTGCCGGCAGGTCTTTCTCGGGCCTGACGCAGGGGGGCTGAAGGTGACTGTCGGTGACTCGGAGGTCGTGATCATCACGCCGGAGTCACCTATGGGGCAGGCCTTGCTGGGCAAGGCCTGCGGAGATGAGATCCAGATCGGCAGCGGCCAGGAGCGCAAGACCTTCACCATTGTCGATGCCTCCTGAGAGCGAGTCCTACACCTGGGGACATTTTCAAAAGAGGAGACATCCTGTCAGCTGACAGCTTTCAGCTATCAGTTCCTACCAGAGAGGATAAAAGAAACTCAGGGTCATGGAGCCGAAGTTGTGTGCATCATCCTGTCCTTCGAATTCCCTGGTCCGGGTGACGTGGCTGTAGGTCAACATCAGGTTGCCATAGCTGAGCGTCACGCCTGCAGCCAGATCGGCCACCCAGGCTTTTTTAACAACGCTGTGGCTGTCGGTAAAGGTATTGCCGTCAAGAAAGATGTCGCGCACCACATATCTGCCATCGACCGCCCCGAACAGGTAAAGACTCGGCTTTCTGCGCGGCGTAAAGAGCGTACTGCCAGCGGGACGGATCAGCGAGACGCCGAAGCTGCGCGGCAGGTTCAGCCCGTATCTGATTTCCAGTCCGCTGTTGAGATAGGTGCTCACATTGCCGACCGCTCCGCCGGCATGCATGATTGCATCGGCAGTCAGCAGGCTTGGGGATTTCGGGTAAAAGAGCCACTTGCGCTCAAAAGCCACCACCAGCCCCGGCTCGTTTTTCAGCTGGTGGTCCCAGCCCTCTGCCCTGTCGATACCACGCAGATCGTGGACCAGGTCCTGGGTCTCTTTTGCGTAAGCCTGCGGCCCGACGATCCCCATTTGGATTTCCACGCTGTCGAGAAAATCGAGGTGATCGACGAACTTCGTCTTGCGATGATAGGCCAGGCCGACATAGCTCCATCCTGCATAAGGCCGATCATCGGTCACCAGGTCCGAACGACTGGTGTCTGACGGGGTGTACATATTCTGGCCAAAAGAGAACTCGGCCTGATGGCTGTATTCCGGACCGGAATCGCGCAGGTAGGGGATCTTATGGATCAGTTCCAGGACTCTACGGGGGATCAGCCCCTTCCTGGCATGCGGTGACAGGTCGGGAGAAATCAGCGAGTACTTGACGCCATTGGTATAGTTGCTGTCGGTACCGTCGAACAGGTCGTTTTCGAAGTAGATCGATTGCGCCCAGGGATTGTTCTGCTCCTCTTCGGCCAGAACCGTGCCGGGGATCACCAGAGCAATCGTCAGGATCAAGCAGAGCCACAGGGTTTTCCGGCGAGGTCTTGGCGTTGTCTGTTTACAGGAAAGCATGGACATAGGACTGCTTTTCATATCTCTCTGTCAGTGATCAGTGATCGATGATCTGTGAGCTGTTTTCAGCCCCCAGCCTCCAGCCCCTACCTCAAACCCAGCCCCTGCCCTTAACGTCACCGGGTTCTAAACTGATAGCTCTCATGCTCCTCGCGGGCAATATCGGCCTTGACCTCTTCGACACTGCGCTTGTAGATGATCTCGCGACCCATGATGCTGCCGGCATAGGCCAGGCTGTTGCGCGTCGGCGTCAGTTTGCATTTGACGTTGTGCACCCCTTCGCCAAGCACAATCCAGATCCCATCGACCTTTTTGTCGGACACCACGACCTCCAGGACCTGGTTGCCTTCCACCTGAACCTTGATCTTTGCATCAGCCATTGCAGTCCCAACCTCCTTCAATAGTCTCACAAAACCAGCCCCCAGCCCCCAATCTCTGCCTCTAACCAGCCCCGCCCCTAAGGGGCCAAACGCTCGATCATCCAGCTGCCCGCAGCGTCGCGCCGGTAACGCAGCCGGTCGTGCAGCCGATCTTTGCCTTCCTGCCAGAACTCGACGCTTCCGGGCAGCAGCCGGTAGCCGCCCCAGTGCTCAGGTCGCGGCACTTCCTGGCCGGCGAACCGCCCGGACAACTCTTCGAACTGCTGTTGCAAAAAGTCCCGGTCCCTGACCACCTGGCTTTGCGCCGAGGCGTGGGCTTCAAGCTGATGCCCCCTGGGACGGCTGGCAAAATAGCGGTCCGATTCATCGGGCGCCACCTTTTCCACGGGCCCTTCGACCCGGACCTGGCGTGACAGGGGCTGCCAGTAGAAGACCAATGCGGCAAACGGGTTGTCATGCAAATCATGGGCTTTGCGACCCTGGTAGTTGGTGTAAAACACGAAGCCGCGCGCATCGACGTCCTTGAGCAACACCATGCGCGCCGAGGGCTTGCCCTGTTTATCCGCCGTGGCCAGGGTCATCGCATTGGCCAGGGGCAAACCGGCTTGCTCCGCGCCTGCAAACCAGCGCACAAACTGCTTGATGGGATCAGGGTCCATGCGCTCGGCAAGCAATGGAGCTTTGGGTGGATTGTGCGGCATATCGGGAGTCTCTTTTCCGGGAATGTCTGACGCTTCGTTCAGCACGTGCATTTTAGCACAGATCAACCTGTTTAGCTTTTCTCATCAGCGGAGCAAGCCGGTCACCCGGCTTGCGTCTCCCGGACGCCGACTGATCTGCCACTCCCTGCGGCCTGCCTGGCGTTCTCTTTTGATATATAATGAAGGCTGTTCTCTGCGAACAGAAGGAGGCGGCATGGCGATTCACCCCTCATCCGGGGGTTGCGTGGTTTCTCTCTGGCTGCAGCGTCTGGTCAAGGTGGAGCCGCAGGAAATCCGGGCGCTGCTCTGGGCGTTCAGCTATTTCTTTGCCCTGCTCTGTGCCTATTATATCGTCCGGCCGATGCGCGATGAGATGGGCATCGCCGGAGGTGTCGAGCAGCTGCAGTGGCTGTTTACCGGGACCTTCCTGGTCATGCTGGCCGCGGTCCCGCTGTTCGGCTGGGTCACCTCGCGCTTCTCCCGCCAGCGCTTCCTGCCCCTGGTCTACGGCTTCTTCATCGCCACCCTGCTGATCTTCTTCGTGCTGTTTCGCTCCGGCCTGACCCAGGTCTGGGTGGCGCGGGCGTTTTTTATCTGGGCCAGTGTTTTCAACCTGTTTATCGTCTCGGTGTTCTGGAGTTTCATGGCCGACCTGTTCGACGATGCCCAGGCTAAGCGCCTGTTCGGATTTATCGCCGCCGGTGGCACCGCCGGGGCGCTGGCCGGTCCCGCCCTGACCGCGAGCCTGGCCATCCCGCTCGGGCCGACCAACCTGCTGCTGATCTCCTGCGCCGCCCTGGGATGGACGATGCTCTGCATCCGGCGGCTCAGCGCCTGGAAGGACAGCCTGGTGCCAGGACCGCCGGGGAACGGCAAGGGGAGCACGACAGATCCGATCTTCGACCAGAGCGCCGGTCTCGGCGGCGGCGCGCTGGCCGGCCTGCGGCTGATCGTCCGCTCGCCTTATCTGCTGGGGATCTGCCTGCTGATCCTGTTCTACACGACCCTGTCGACCTTCCTTTATTTTCAGCAGGCGCAGATCGTCCGCGACAACTTTGCCGACCCGGCACAACGCACAACGCTGTTCGCTGCCATGGATTTCGCAACCAACGCCCTGACCCTGGTCATCCAGGTTTTCCTGACCGGGCGCATCGTCCGAGCCCTGGGCCTGGGCTGGACTCTGGCCCTGATCCCCCTGCTGCTTGGTGCCGGCTTCCTGGTGCTTGGCATGGCGCCGGTGCTGGCCGTGCTGGTCACGCTGCAGGTGGTGCGGCGCGCCGGCAATTACGCGATCATGAAGCCTGGCCGGGAAATGCTGTTCGTGGTCCTTGATCGGCAGGAGAAGTACAAGGCGAAAAACATCATCGACACAGTCATCTACCGCAGCGGTGACCTGGTCAGCGCCTGGGCCTATACCGGGCTGCAGGCGCTCGGCCTGGGGTTGGCGGCGATCGCCTTGTTCGCCGTTCCGCTGACCGGGCTGTGGGCCTGGATCTGCTTCCGCCTGGGCCGGAAGCAGGAGGCTCTGGCTAAACAACTGGAGGTACAGCCATGAATCTGAATCACTATTCAATGTCCCGCAGGACCTTCGTCGCCACCCTCGCGGCCGCACTCAGCGCGGTCTGGCTGGCGCCCGGCACAGTGCGCGCTGCGCAGAAAACCCTGATCCGCAAAACCATCCCGGGCACCGGGGAAGCGTTACCGGTGATCGGACTCGGCAGCTCGCGAACCTTTGACATCGGCCGTGACCAGGCCGTTCTGAACAATCTCGTCGAAGTGATGCAGGCGTTTTTCGCCAACGGCGGGCAGTTGATCGACTCCTCGCCGATGTATGGCTCGGCGGAGCAGGTGATCGGTGAGCTGCTGCAGCGCAGCGGGCCGCAGAACAAGCTGTTCGCCGCGACCAAGGTCTGGACCGATGGCGAGCAGGACGGCATCCGGCAGATGGAGGATTCGCTTAAGAAATGGCGGCTCGACCGTTTCGACCTGATGCAGATCCACAACCTGCGCGACTGGCAGGTCCACTTGAAAACCCTGCGCGACTGGAAAGCGACCGGCAAGATCCGCTATATCGGCATCACCACTTCCCACGGCCGGTACCACGACGAGCTGGAGACGATCCTGCGCAACGAACCGTTCGACTTCGTCCAACTCAGCTACAACATCGAGGATCGCAGCGTCGAACAACGCCTGCTGCCGCTGGCGGCCGAGCGCGGCATCGCCGTCCTGGTCAATCGGCCCTTCCAGCGCGGTGCGCTGTTCGGCAAGGTCAAGGGGCAGACGCTGCCGGATTGGGCCGCCGAGATCGATTGCAACAGCTGGGGGCAGCTGTTCCTCAAGTTCGCCGTCTCCCACCCGGCGGTCACCTGTGCGATCCCGGCGACCACCAAGCTCCATCACATGCAGGACAACATGGCGGCCGGTTTCGGCCAACTGCCTGACGCCACCCTGCGCAAACGAATGGTTGATTTTTATGCAGCGCTGTAAAGCTCGCTGGTATGCAGCGTGTCAGTTGACGGGACAGGGCAGGAAACAACCGGAGTTCAAACGAAACGGGACGGGAAAGCTAAACCGGGGGCACTTGCTTCAAGTGCCCCCGGTTGAAGACTACTTGTCGATACAGATCCAACCCCATTCACGCTGCTTTTGCACGAAATCCTGGGCTTTCTGTTCGCAATAACCGGCTTCATTCTCAGCGGTCCAGAGCGTTGTCGTGGTGCCATCTTTTTCATAACGAACTTCGCAGGGGACTTTCGCCTCCTGGTCCTGGTAGACGACAGTGATGACGCGCTCTTCCTGCCCGTACGTGCAAACGTAGGTTTCATCAGCAATGGCAAAGCTGGCGATCATGCTCAAGACAATCGTCAGACAAAGGATGGTCAATCTTTTCATTTCGGCAACTCCTTACGGTTGGTTTTTTTGACATTCAGAGGAAACACGGTACGTGTTCCATTTTACACGAATTCCGGCAAGACAATAGTCATTTGTCAGCGGAACAAGGGCACCCTGTTGCGTGCCGCCGGGATTTTTCAGAGATTCCGCAGCTGATGCGGGATTGTTTTGTTCGGGCAACTAGAGGGTTCATCTGTTGCCCTCATTCTTTATTTCTTCAAGAGTCAAACCGGCAGTTCGCGTCCCGCCCGACGCCATACTTTTGTCCGGCAACAAAAGTATGCAAAAGTGCCTTCTCCTTGCGGAGGGCATCTCCTTTGCCGGGTTTCTGTGACTTTAAAAAGTTGCTGTGATGGGGATCCGGCCCTGTGTCAAAGGGCCTGACCTTTCCGTTTGACCTGCACGGGAAAAGCCATAA
>Ga0210080_1000024_pt1 | contig 11459 bp, 8 predicted proteins | sample White_CordB_D2_FD_185588 | JGI IMG/M metagenome (GOLD analysis project Ga0210080, IMG submission 185588) | Wetland microbial communities from the San Francisco Bay, California, USA, that impact long-term carbon sequestration - White_CordB_D2... | ecosystem: Environmental > Aquatic > Marine >...
CCGGGAGCTTTTGCCGAATATGTTGTTGTGTATCCGCAAATGATTATCCCGATTCCGGATGGCGTTGATTCTCGCAATGCCGCTCTGGTTGAGGCGTTTGCAGCGTCGCTGCATGCCATCAAGTGTGCCGGCCGGGAAAGTGGCTCCGCACTGGTCATCGGCGGCGGCCCGATGGGTCTGGCCACCGTAATGCTCTTGAAAATAAAGGGCTTCTCACCGGTGTCCCTGTCCGAACCGATCGCAGCGAAGCGAGTTCTCGGACTGCGGATCGGGGCCGATCACGCTATCGACCCCGCTGCGGAAGATTTGGGGCAGCACGCCTTTTTCAAAACGGGAGGGATCGGTTTCGACACCATTTTTGAATGCTCCGGAGTAAAGACACTCATACAACAAGGGATGGATGCGGCTGCACGGGGCGGCACGGTCTGTGTGGTCAGTGTCATCTATGACACTGCGGAGATCAGCCCGACCACACTGAATTTTAAAGAAATTACCCTGACCGGATCTTATTCCAATACCCATGCTGAGAACCGACAGTGCCTCGAATGGATGGCCGCCGGTATGCTTGACGGCCGGCCGCTTATTTCCCATGAGATCACCCTGGATCAACTACCCAGTATCTACAAAGAACGGATTTGCACCGGAACCGCCGTTAAAGTAATGGTGAGGATCGGTGAGGCCTTTTAGATATTATATTCAGATACGAAGCGCCAAATTCCTATATCCTCCCTATTTAAACTGATTATTTCGATATAGATTGGCAATCTTGAAATATATCTGAACTTGATTGACAAATCGAATAGTGAACTATATCAGTATATATCAAATACATTAAGGTGATTGCCATTACTCTTGCTGAAATCTACTACGGTATTGAAAAATCACCAGTAAAAAAGAAAGAACGGCGTTTAAAAATTGAGTATATCAAATCCGAACTGGATATTTATCCCTTCAATGAGCAAGCGGCGGTAAAGTATGGTGCCATTCGAGCAGCACTTGAAAAGATAGGTAAACCGATCAGCGAAAGGGATACTCAAATTGCATCTATCGCCTTGGCAAATAAGCTTTGTATTGTGACCCATAACACCAAAGAATTCAACCGAATTCCCAAACTCAAGATTGAAGACTGGGCATCAAAGTAAATTGCCATCTATCAATATTGAACCTAAACAAAACAGCGCCCAACCGGACACTTCCGCGGACGCTAAAAGGCCGCGCTGCTGAGCTTTAGAACGCACCAAGTGATCGAGGCGACCATTTTGCGCATCTGGCAATCCGAAGTCAGCGGTGGCGTTTCCTTGCCTGACCAGCGTTCACTTGGTTACGATCAGCCTAATTTAAAGCAAACCATCTAAAACCGGAGTCGTTTTGCTATATCCCGCAAAGACATTATTCGTATTCGGATTATATCGATAGATCTTTAAAATATTATGCACCAATAAATCTCAGACATCTCCAACGTACATGCAAAATATTCGACCCTTAAAAATTCCAGATACTCGAGTGGCGAGAAGAAAACAGTAAAAAAGTCCTGAAAAGCGTTTACTGTAAAAATACCAAACTGATGGATCTCAAACCCGAAGACTGCCAGTGGTCGTGCTGGGAAGAATGAGAAAAAGGATAAAAAGGCTCGGAATAATTATATGCCTTCAGCCTTAAAAGGCTAAAAATCAGCCCCGGCTTTTGACTGATGCGCCGCCCGCTAGTGCTCCCATAGCAGGTCTCGGCCGAAGTCACCATCGAAATCGCGCCATACCGTCAAGTGTAGTTAATGATTTTTTATTTCAAATGCTCTTCTGTATATAAGGACAGCTCGATCATCCGTTCAAGAAGTTCGTTCGTTTGCAGCCCTGGGAAATTGTGGCGAACGAGTTCCTTACAAAACAGGCGGCAAATATAGCGTAGCTTACGGCTTTTCTGTTTGCCGGCATAAACAAAGTCCCTGTGACCGTTGTTAATGACAATCACATTTTTTTCCTCATCGAATCGTGAGCGCCATATTTCACCCGGTGCTCGACGATAGGTATACCCGGGAAGTCCTTTATTCGCTTTTCCCGTTTTTGATGATTGATCCATGAGAGAACCGGTGACGGTTATCAAGGCCTCATCCCTACAGGTCTTATCCCCCTGCCGAACAATCACCTCCAATGTTGTCAGGCACGGTTCCGGAGGTGCAATGAAAGTGATTGATTCACGGTGATTCTCATGGAAATGGCCTTCTCCATCTATAATATTCCATTGGTATACCAGGTTTTCTAAAACGACCCTTCGCGAGCGGTCCCGGCAGATAACACGATAATTTTTGCGCCGGTCAACCGAAACGATACTCGATTTAGGAGAAATTAGAGCGGTGAACAAAGGGCCGGCATATTCAAAAAACTGTTTTTGGCTGCTGTCATTGTCAAGCAGTTCCGGCACATCTGCAGGATTCTCACTTTCAGGGTTGTTTTTTCCATGGGAATCTCCACCCATAGGCCCGCTGGAAAACAGATGCCCCGGTTTATTTTGAGGTTTTTCGCCGTAAATATCAAACCAGTCATATTCCTCTTGCGGGAGTCGCAAAAATGCTTCTTTGAGAGCGCGCTGGACCCTGCGCAGAACCTGGCGGCTGGAACGCTCTTCCTCAGCCTTACGCTGTTCTTCGATGATTGTTTGAAGGTGTTTTTCAACCGGAACCATGGCCCGGCACAACGCGTCAAAATTATCATCACGAATAATGCCATGGCGGGTCCCCGGGGTGAGAGATAAAAAAGGCGCATCCACAATGCCCTGGAGATAACCGGCCGTCCAAGGCTCTTTTTCAAAGTGGTCTAGTTCCGTGATTGAAGGCAGGACTCGCGTACCACGGCGATATAAACCAACGCGGTTTACGGAACCCGGGTCGTTAAGATAAATTTCGTGATAAATATCACCCAGTTCGGTTTCAGCCGGTTTGAGATCACGGAGCAGTCGCCCCGTAAATTGCCGTGGGACCACAACAAACTCTTTGCGGCCGGTTCGATCAAGAACTTTGACGGTTACCTCTGTATTTTTGATCCGGTCCCTGAGTTCAGACGCAAGATAACGTTGAATTTTTTCGCCCGTCAAAGACCGTAAACCCGGCAGCAGGGGATAGATCATCAGGTCGGTTCCCTTGAAAGGAAGCAATATCCGTTTCTTCGAGACCGCAAAATCCGGCGAATCCTTGGCCATGGTCATCTGGTATGGTTGCCTATCAGCACCGCAACAGGTCATGCTCAGGTTCCGGCCCACCGTCCAGAAACTCAGAAGACCTATACCGAATTCTCCCTGAATCTCTTTGACACCCTCTGATTTGAACTGTCTCTTGATAGAATCACAGATATGCGTCGCCACACGGCGAAAATCCGGCAACCCCTGTTCATCTCTTGGAATACCCTCGCCATCATCACTAATCTTGAGATAGAACGCTCCTTTTTTTTTGCCCCTGACAATGATAATTTGTTTTGCGTGTGCATCAATGCTGTTTTCTACAAACTCGGCTACGGCCTTTAGGGGATTGGCTTGAGAATTAGCGATGATGCTAATGGCGTTCCAGTGATCTGCAATTCGCAGCTTGCCAGAACGGACCCCTTTCTTTTTCTTATTTCTTTTAGATCCGAGCATAACTGACCTCAGGGTAATTTTGAAATACGTTTGCCATAACCTATCTTAGGTAAGAAATCAAGGCGGAAGCCCTGGTGCGGAACCTTCAAGGGTTTCAAAATTTCATAGATATTGCTGTGGTCCAATATGGTTAACAAATCAGAAAGAAAAGGATCAAAACTTGAATAGCGAACTATGCTGACTGATTCTGCCTTCAAAACCCGGGTAACATCGTCACCAGGACGGCCACTTTTTATGCTCCTTGCCATCGATCTGATTCCATACAAAGTTATAATTTAGGATGTCCCCGAAATCCTTTGTTGGTGATGAAAAATACTGATTTTTTAGGGACATCTCAGGTACAATTTTTTGTCGCATATGGGGATTCGTTATCAACTGTTCGAGCAATCGTTTTTTAAAACAATTAGTCCAGTGGTATCAGTACGCTTAATTCAATCGCTGATCTTTTTTGTTTCGCCACTGTACACATAAGATATAGGTAGCTCTCGGAACCTTACTGGCAGCAAATAAACTGGATCGGTGCGTTGTAAGGTGGTACTTGGGTATTGTTGATATAGCGAACGAAAATTCTCAACGAGCTTTTCTTTTTTGAAGACATTGGCATATTTCATAACTCCCCGTATCTCCTGAATATCATGCCAAAACACAATGACTGAAACACCCACACCCAAAATTAGAACAAGTAAAATACCCATCAACCATTTTTTAAACCTACCCATTTTCCCCCCCCCCTTCTTGTTTCCCCGCTAATGATTAAGTCCTTTTAATAGCAGATAGAACTCAAAAAAACTTTCATAGCAATATTCTGCAATTTATTTATTCTGGGACAATGGCCATAATTTTAATATTGTAGTAGCGGAGACCGGATGGTGTTTCATTGAGATTATTCCCAGGTGCAGTGGCTCCATTTTAATTGCATATATCAGGCACAGTGTTTGGATCGATTTTCTGGTTATGAATAGATTAATGGCCTCCTTATACAGAATACAGAACCAACACTTACCCGCTTACCATTTCATTAATCAACTCTCATACAGTAGCTACTCTTGAAATCAAGCCTGAAACTTCTCCTGCAGGTAACACGCCGGCCTCAAGGTCTCCATTAAGCCAGGATTCTTCAACCGCCTGACCGGAGAAGCCTTTATCTGTATCCTCCGTTCCCTGAATCATACCTTCAACGAGTTTAGTCTGAAGTGCCCTGATTCGAAATCGCCAAAGATCTACAAGCCCAGTTCCTGTTTCTTGTGCTTCAACGATAGTGTCTTTATAAATAGTCTTAAAACGTCCTTTGATGTCATTCCCTGCAAAGGCGGGAACCCAGTGTTTTCAATTACTTCTGGATGCCTGCCTTCGCAGGCATGACGGAATTTCGGACTTCTTACGAGTCCGTCAAGTATTGACCCAAAAAGATCATCTAATTGCCACTGTAATTGCGGATCGAAGCACTAAGCCTCTATATCCTTGCCTATTTAAACTGATTATTTCGATCCAGATTGCGGTATTGAATGGCTTCCGAGATGTGATCGACCTGGAGATTTGGCTCTGCCTGCAGATCGGCGATGGTGCGGGCAATTTTTAGGATGCGATTGAAGGCCCGGGCCGAAAGCCCCAGTTTGTCGATGGCGGACTCCAACAGGTTTCTGGAAGCCTCATCGATTTGGCAGTGTTTTTTAATGTGGCGGCTGCTCATCTGGGCGTTGCAGTAAATTTTGGTTCGCGCAAAGCGTTCGGACTGAATGGCCCGAGAAGCGGCTACGCGTTTGCGAATTTCCGCCGAAGACTCGGCGTTTGATTCCCGCATCAGGTCTTTGTAAGGTACCGCCGGGACATCCACATGAATGTCGATGCGGTCTAAAAGCGGGCCGGATATTTTGGAACGATAGCGGTGGATCTGCTGGTAGGAGCAGCGGCAGGCATGTTTAGGATCTGCAAAATACCCGCACGGGCATGGATTCATGGCCGCCACCAGCATAAAGCTTGAAGGGTAAGTCAATGTAGTGGTTGCCCGGGAAATAGTTACCTTAAAATCTTCTAGCGGCTGGCGCAGCACTTCCAGAACATGTTTTTTAAACTCGGGAAGTTCATCTAAAAAGAGGACACCGTGGTGGGCCAGACTGACCTCGCCGGGCCGCGGAATATGCCCCCCGCCAATGAGTCCGGCATCGGAGATGGTGTGATGGGGTGAACGAAACGGTCGTCTGGTAACTAAAGCCTGGTCTTTTCCCAGCAGCCCGATAACGCTGAATATTTTGGTGGTTTCGATGGCCTCTTTAAATGTCAAGGGTGGCAGAATCGTCGGCAACCGTTTTGCCAGCATGGTTTTGCCCGAGCCGGGCGGACCGATCATAATGACATTATGGCCACCAGCAGCGGCAATTTCCAGCGCCCGTTTGACATGCTCCTGCCCCATGACTTCGGCATAGTCCAGCTCAAATTGACCGTCCTTTTCAAATATGTCGGACACATCCGTCTTTTGCGGCTCAAGGCGGCTAAATCCTGTTAAAAAAGCAACCACCTGTGACAGGGTTTTCACCGGCAGCACATCGATGTCGTCGACCACCGATGCTTCGCGCCCATTGTCGTAGGGAACGATAATGGCCTTATAGCCCGCGTCTTTAGCTGCCAGCGCCATTGGCAGAGACCCTCTTACCGGTTTTACACGGCCGTCCAATGAGAGCTCACCCAGGATGAGATACTTAGATATAATTTTCTGGGGGATGATCCCGGTAGCCGCCAGTATGCCTAATGCGATCGGCAAGTCAAAGCCGGTACCTTCTTTTTTTATATCCGCCGGAGCTAAATTTACGGTAATGCGGTCATCCGGAAACCGATAGCCCGAATTGCTGATGGCCGATTTTACCCGTTCTTTGCTTTCCTTAACCGAGGTCTCCGGTAATCCAACAGTGGCAAACGTAGGAAGCCCCGATGTGATATCCACTTCGACTTCTACCCGATAGGCGTCTATTCCAAGAACCGCACTGCTGAGAACTTTGGCCAGCAATTTTCCCCCCCTTAGGACCTCAGAAAAAAATAAATCCATCCGCCACGGCGGACTTGTCTTTTGGCGCGCCTTGCCTGATTTTGAATAAAAACCGGCGCAACCTTTGTGTATTTATTTGTCTCTGCGACCCTCGCGCCGGAACTTATGATCTTTTTTTGTTGAATGAAAAATCTGGATCACCGAATCTAAACCGGTGGATGCTATAACAAATCAGGATCGTCAGAACAATCTTTTTGTTGACATTCATCCTCATATGGTTATTATTTTCAACATTTAAACAGTTTCGATAAATAGATGGCTTTTGGGAATCACCAGGCGGTATTTTATTGACTGCTGAGTTTTTCAAAGACCGTCACCGACGATATCGCAAATATGGCCATACCCACCCATCAAAGAACCCTGGACCGGGCCGTGAGTTGCTCAGGAATAGGGCTTCATTCCGGCAAAGAAGTTCGTCTGACGCTCAAGCCTGCACCAACTAATCACGGGATTAAATTTGTCCGAAAAGATTTGCCGGACAATCCCACCATTCCAGCCCGGTTTAATTGTGTGGTGGACACCAGCCTGGCCACGGTTATTGGATTGGACGGCGCGATTGTGTCAACCATTGAGCACCTGATGGCATGTTTCGCCGGGTTATCCATTGACAATGTCATCGTCGAGCTTGATTCCTACGAAGTGCCGGTAATGGACGGCAGTGCCGGCCCCTTTACCCAGATGATACTGGAAGCCGGTATCCGGGAGCAGAAGGCCGAACGACATTTTTTTGTGCTGAAAAAGCCCATTGAGTTGGAGCAGGATGGTAAGTTTGTTGGCGCCTATCCGCATAATACTTTCAAAATTACCTGCAATATAGAATTTGAGCACCACCTCATCCGCAAGCAATCCTGTTCGATGGAAGTGGTGGATCACATATTTGAACGCGAAATTTCCAGCGCACGGACATTTGGTTTTCTGCATGAAGTCGAGTATATGAAGCGCTACGGTCTTGCTCGCGGGGGCTCCTTGGACAATGCCGTGGTCATCGATAAAAGTGAGATTTTAAACCGGGAGGGGTTGCGGTACCGGGATGAGTTTGTTCGCCACAAACTGCTGGATTGCATCGGTGATTTTTCCCTTCTCGGCATGCCGATTTTAGGCCATATTATAACCAAAAAATCAGGTCATGCATTTAATCATGCTTTCCTTGAAAAGTTCTTTAATAATAAAACGTCCTGGCAGACCCAGACCCTGCCCTTTCCCTCTGACCCTGCCCGCAAGAGTGACCCTTTCCGCAAGACGTTAAAATCACTTGCCATTTAACTCGGTTTCCGATATTAATAAAAACGATAAACCGATGTAGATCTTGCCGAGAATAAAATCCAAAACCAGCCTGTAGAGTCTGTTTCAATTGTTCAATTTTGTCTGAGTCGCAGAAGGCGACCCGCCTCGGTCGGATTAACCATATGAATACATTAAGGAAACAGGTAGCGTGCGCGATAGTGTTGGGTATGCTGTTCCTATGCCAGGAAGCTGCATTTGGGCAGGAGGCAACCCTGACAAACATTACAGTTTCCAACACCCGCGACGACCTGCTTTTATACTTGAATATAGAAGGTGCCTTCAGCGAAAAATTGAAAAGGGCGATCTTAAGCGGTGTACCTGCAACTTTTTCTTTTTTAGCCAAACTAAACCGTGTTCGCAACATGTGGATCAATCCGGTTATTGCCGATATTACAGTCATTCACACCATCAAATACGACAATTTGAAGAAAGAATTCATTGTCAGGCGGTCATGGCGAAACAATGCGCCCGAGGTGACAAAATCGTTTAGCGAAGCTCAAAAATGGATGACCGAAGTCAACAGTTTAAAGATCATACCGTTGGGTCAGCTGGAAAAGGGACAGCAATATCAACTTAGAACCAAGGCCGAGGTGAGCAAGCAAACCCTTCCTTTTTATCTGCACTATGTTCTCTTTTTTATCTCGTTGTGGGACATTGAAACCGACTGGTATAGCATAGATTTCATCTACTAATAACAAAGCTACTCGCTCCCCGCAAATATGATGATCAGCGCTATCTTCAAAAGGAAAAAAAGCCCTGTTCGAGACGCCGACAGCAGACGTCGAAGGCGCGAAGGGATTCTTATCATTATCATCCTCTTTGTGGTGGCTCTGCTGACGTTTGTTGAAACCAGGACCATTCGTTTTGGCACCGATATTCCCGTTTCCAACACGATCTTGATGTTTATCCTGATCAATATCAATCTGCTGCTTCTAATCCTGTTGATATTTCTGGTTTTCCGTAACCTGGTGAAATTGCTTTATGACCGCCGTCGCAAGGTCATGGGCGCCAAACTTCGAACACGTCTGGTAGTGGCGTTTATCGTCCTTACCATTGTTCCGACTGGTGTGCTGTTTTTCTTTTCCATCAACTTCATTACAACCAGCATTGAGTTTTGGTTCAACGTCCCTGTCGAACAAGCCCTTGAGAATTCCCTGCGGGTTGGCAGCAGATTATACGACCGGGTCGAGCGAAACAATCAGTTTTTTCTTGAAAGAATTTCATATCAAATAAAAACAAAAAATTTGTTGAACCCTGCAAAAGAAAAAGATCTGACCCAATATATCCAGGTAGTCCAGCGGGAATTCAATATTGACGGTGTGGAGGTTTACGCCGCCAATACCCAACGGATCACGTTTTCATTGTCTCCTGAATTGGAAAACGAATATTTTGGTATCGTTTCCGCAGAAAACCTGCAGAAGGAAGCACATCTCAGCGGTGTTCGCTCCATCACCCAGAAAATTCCATCAGGTGAATCTATTAAAACCATTGGCACGGTTCCATTTGGCGTGAAGGCCGCAGGGGCCGAGGGATTTGTGGTGGTGACAATCTTGATCCCGCCGGATTTGCACCGGAATTTGGAATCCATTTCACGGGGCTTTGAGGAATACCAGCAAATCAAACTGTACAAAAAACCTATCCAGATCACTTATTACATCTCTCTTTCCATTGTGGCGCTGCTGGTAATGTTCTGTGCAATCTGGTTTGGTTTCTACCTGGCTAAAACCATCAGCATACCCATCAAGGAACTGGCCGAAGGCACCCGTAGGGTTGCTGAGGGTGAGCTTGGTTTCACCATTGCTTCCGTTGCAGATGATGAGATTGGAAGCCTGGTTACATCCTTCAATAAAATGACCAGAGATCTCAGAACCGGTAGAGAGCAGCTGGAACTGTCGGCACGCATGCTAAAAGAACAAAACATCGAAATTGAAGAAAAACGGCACTACATAGAGTTCGTCCTGAAAAGTGTCTCCGCCGGGGTGGTTACTCTGGATGCGGACGGGCTGGTCTCCACCATCAATAAATCCGCTGCGAAGATGCTGGGCATCAATTCCGAGGAGGTCCTGCACAAAAGCTTCAATACCTTTTTAAAAGTCCAGAACCAAGATCTTGCCGATGAAATAATGGGCAATCTCTCCCTGGTACGGGATGCAACCATTGAAGTACCTCTAAAACTTATCATCGAGGGAAGACCACGCAGCTTTTTGACAACCGTGAGTGTCCTAAAAGATGATGCCGGTCAGCATATGGGCAATGTGATGGTTTTTGACGACCTAACCGAAATGGAAAAAGGACAGCGTATGGCCGCCTGGCGGGAAGTTGCACGCCGCATTGCCCATGAAGTAAAAAACCCCCTCACCCCAATCACCCTTTCAGCCCAGCGGTTGAAACGCAAATATTCCAAGCAGCTTAATGAACCGGTGTTTGATGAATGCACCCAGACCATCATCGATCATGTGGATTTGATTCAAAATCTGGTGAACGAATTTTCGTCCTTTGCCCGCTTCCCGAGCGCCAACCCCGAGCCCTGTGAACTGCCTCCGATTATTGAAGAAACGGTCGCGTTATACCGTGAAGGGCATCCCAACATTAAATTTGAAATCAAAAATACAAGCGACATCCCACAGCTAAATCTCGACCGCCAGCAGATCAAACAGGCCCTGATCAACCTGATAGACAATGCCATCGGGGCCATTAAAGACGAGGGTTTCGTTTCCTTTGCCGTCTCGCATGATCCTATTTTAAAACGGATTCGGATAGAAGTGGCCGATAATGGTTCAGGGATTTCCAACGAGAACAAAACACGCTTGTTCGAACCCAATTTTTCAACAAAAAAGTCCGGAATGGGACTGGGACTTACTATTGTCAGTTCTATTATTGCCGATCACAATGGGGTTATCAGTGTTCGGGATAACGGTCTAAGGGGTGCGAAATTTGTTATTGAGTTGCCGGTGTGAACGGGCAAAGGGCATAGAATCGAAGATGCATCCGCCGACCCTATGAACTAAGCGCTTTGCCTTTGCATGCCGGTTAAGGTACTTCATACGCTAAATTATGTACGGAGTAATTATAATATCCATATTGTAAGGAGCAGCAACATATGTTTCCCTCCCTTTTAATCGTTGATGACGAACCTTCCATACTACAGAGTTTAGGTGGTCTGCTTTCGGATGAGGGCTTTGAGGTGACCACGGCCGCAAACGGTTACGAGGCTTTAAAAACGATTGAGGCGGAATCCCCCGATCTTGTTTTACTTGACATTTGGATGCCGGGAATCGACGGCATTGAAACACTGAAGGAAATCAAAAAAGAAAACCCTAATATTCAGGTCATTATTATCACCGGGCACGGAACCATTGAAACTGCCGTTAAAGCGACCAAACTGGGTGCATTCGATCTTATCGAAAAGCCGCTTTCAATCGATAAAGTTATCGTAGCCATTAACAATGCACTGAATTTCAGACGTCTCGAAGAAGAAAACAAATATCTGCGTAAGAAAACGCTGGAAAGA
>Ga0210080_1000028_pt1:0-10000 | contig 11079 bp, 8 predicted proteins | sample White_CordB_D2_FD_185588 | JGI IMG/M metagenome (GOLD analysis project Ga0210080, IMG submission 185588) | Wetland microbial communities from the San Francisco Bay, California, USA, that impact long-term carbon sequestration - White_CordB_D2... | ecosystem: Environmental > Aquatic >...
GCGCTTCAGGTCAGCCTGAAGGGGCAGCTTGAGCAGGCGGAGAATCAGCTTCTGCAGCGCCGGGAAGAACTCAGTCGGCAGCGCTCACGCCTTGAATCCCTCGAACAGTTGGAACGCAATCTCGAAGGCTATGCCCGCGGCGTCAAGACTCTCCTGTCCGATGAACGCCACAAGACTCACATGAAGGGGCTGGTTGCCGATATTCTGGATGTACCGCCAAAGTACGAAGCGGCGATCGAAGCTGTCCTTGGTGAACGTGTCCAGGCTCTCCTGCCGGAACACCTGGACAATGTCGTCGATGCCCTTGAATATCTGCATGACAATGAAGGCCGCTGTACGTTCATGCTGCCGGAGTGCCCTATCGACGATGCCCCGGAGATTGCCGGAGGGATCCCTCTCGCGGGACTCCTGCAGGTGCGCTCCGGTTTCCAGGACACGATTTTCCGCTTACTTGCCGGTGCTTGTCTTGTCCCCGATCTGAAGAACTATTTTGGGCAGAAGCTGCCATTTGGCATCACCCTGGTCACCGAAGACGGCAACCTGTTGACCTGTCGCGGCGAAGTGACCGGCGGCGGTCGCCAGGCCCTCGATCAGGGGCTGCTGCACAAAAAGCGAGAGATGAAAGAACTGCAGAAACAGGTCAAGATCCTGGATGCAGAGGTTGCCAAACTGAATCAGCAGCGGGACCGGTTGCGCGAAGAGTCGGTGGCAACGGATGTCGCCCTGCGTCAGGCGGAACAGGACCTGCATCAGCAGGAAATCCGTGTCCTGGATAATCGCAAAGACCTCGACGGCCTGATGCTGGAGGATACCCGTCTCCAGGAACGCATCGAAGTTCTGAGCCTGGAAGAGGCACAACTGCACGAGGAGCATGAAGCTCTGCAACGGACTCTGCAAACCTCATCCTCGACACGCGAGAGCAGAGAGGCGGAAAAACGCGAGCTCGAAGCCTTGGTGACACGCATGCAGGACGAGTTGCTGACCCTGCGCGGGCGAACCAACGAGTCACGTCAGACAGTGACCGGCCTGAAAGTAAATCTGGCGAGTTTGCGGGAACGGGAAGAAGGCAGTCGTGCGGCTCTGGACAGACTGCTGAATCTGCGCGAGGAACTGCATCAACGCCAGGAAACGCTGATACAGGATGCTGTCGAGGCGGTTGAGACTCAGACCAACTTGCGTAATGAGGCCAAACAGCTCAAGGGGGAGATGGAAGACCTCTATCACAAGCGCGTCGAGCAAGAGCAGGAGCTTGCCGGTTTGCGTGAGCGATTTGAAGCAAGTCGACAGGATATTGAAAAACGAGAGGCAGAGCTCAAGCAGCTTCGCAGCCGGGCACAATCTTTGCGAGATGAGCTCTCGTCGCGACAGCTGCAGAGTCGTGAGCTGCAACTGGAGATTGAACATATGCTGTTGGCGTTTCAGGATCGCTATCGGATCGACCTGGCAAACCCGGATCTCAAGGAGAAGTACGACGAGGAGTTTGACGAAGTCACAGCTGAGGAGCGTCGCGACTACCTGCAGAAACGGATCGATGAAATCGGTGAAGTCAACCTGATGGCGATCGACGAGTACCAGGAGCTCGAGGAGCGTTACCTGTTCATGACCGAACAACAGGAAGATCTGCAGAAATCACTGGAAGGCCTGCAGTCGGCGATCGCCAAAATCAACCGGACCACCCGGAAACGCTTTCGGGAGACCTTCGACCAGGTCAATGCTACGTTTCAGGAACTCTTCCCGCGGCTGTTCAACGGCGGTCAGGCGGAGCTGCGCCTGACCGATGAGAGTGACCTCCTGGAAACCGGGATCGAGGTGGTCGCCCAGCCTCCAGGCAAGAAATTGCAGAACGTCACACTGCTTTCCGGTGGAGAAAAAGCCCTGACTGCCGTCGCCATGATTTTTTCCATCTTCCTTATCAAGCCGTCGCCTTTCTGTTTGCTTGACGAGGTCGATGCGCCGCTGGATGACGCGAATATCGGACGTTTTAACGAGATCGTCAGGGACATGTCCGAGTCCTCGCAGTTCATCATCATTACCCACAACAAACGGACCATGGAAATCGCCGACAACCTTTACGGCATTACCATGGAGGAACCCGGCGTGTCTAAACTTGTCTCGGTCTGCATGAAAGAGGTCGCGTAAGGATGCCATTCAAGGCTTTGCTGAATGCGCTGGTCGAACGTGTGCCGGGAGCCCAGGGGGCGATTATCGCTGACTGGGAGGGGGAATCGGTCGACCATGTTGGCATCATGGATGACTATGACCTCAAAGTGATTGGTGCGCACAAGGGTGTTATCCTGCACAATATGCGCGAGGTGGTCGACCGGTTGGGTAATGATGACCTGCGGGAGATCGTCGTGACCACCCGGCAGACACAAACCCTGATTCTCCCCGTGACCAAAGAATACTACCTGGTCCTGATCCTGGACCGGTCGGATATGCTGGGACGTGCTCTGCTGGAGGCCAGGCGTTGTATCCTGGCCCTGCACAAGGAGATTGTTTAAAACCCAACTGTAAGGCTTTAGGGTTGTAAGGCTATGGGTCTAACCTTTGCAGCTTTACAGCCTTATCGCTTTTCTAGGACTGATCATGGAATTAGAAGTCTGGTTGAATAAGGTCGCCGAGTTTCTCATCAGTGTCGGAGTGCCAGCCGAACATGGGTCCATGGCTGCCCTGGCGTTGATTTACCTTGCACTGACACTGCTGTCACTACTGGTCGTCATCGCGTTGTTGAGGCGCAAGCTGCGCTCACCTGTCGCCGGTGAAGAGGCCGACGGGCAGGTCGAAGCCCCGGCGCCTGAAGATGTTGCGCCTCCCATTGAGGACACGGAACTGTCCGCTGTCGATGAAGCGGCAGCAGCACACGAGGCGCCCCCGGCCAGGCAAGAGCCCACTGTAGAAGAACCGGTCAATCTGTTCCAGCGCATGCGTGCTGGGTTGGACAAAACCCGTGCTTCTCTGGTCGGCCGGGTTGATGCTTTGCTTGGTACTCACCCCCGTCTGGATGAGGAGTTTCTCGAAGAGTTGGAAGAAATTCTGATCACGGCCGACTTCGGCATGCAGGCAACCCAGGAGCTGGTGCGGGCGCTGACTGAACGCCTGAAGGACGATGACCAGCATGATCCCGGCCAGCTGCGTGAGATCCTGGCAGAAGAGGTCCGCGCTCGCCTGAAAGATATCGGGCCGGATTGGCCAACGCCGGAAAGTGGCCCACTGGTCATCATGGTGGTTGGCGTCAACGGTGTCGGCAAGACGACGACGATCGGTAAATTGGCAAAACAATTTGCAGACCAGGGCAAGAAAGTCGTGCTCGGTGCGGGAGATACCTTCCGCGCGGCTGCTGCCGAGCAGCTCGAAGTGTGGGGGACCCGCTCCGGATCGGACGTGGTCCGCCACAAGGAAGGGTCCGATCCCGGCGCTGTGGCTTTCGATGCTGTCAAGGCGGCGGTCGCCCGCAAAGCCGATGTTCTGATCCTGGATACGGCCGGCCGTCTGCATACCAAGGTCAACCTCATGGAAGAGCTGAAAAAAATTCGTCGGGTTGTTGATCGTGAAGTCCCCGGCGCACCTCATGAAACCCTGTTGGTCCTTGATGCGACAACCGGTCAGAATGCGTTGATCCAGGCAAAAATGTTCCGGGAGGCGGTCGAAGTCTCCGGGATCGCCCTGACCAAGCTTGATGGCACTGCCAAAGGCGGTATCGTTGTCGCAATCAGCACGCAACTCGATCTGCCAGTCCGTCTGATAGGTGTCGGGGAAGGCGTCGCCGACCTGCGTCCCTTCAGTGCCGATGAATTTGTTGCGGCACTGTTTGCTAACAATTGAGATCGCTTGACTTTTTGCGATCTTTGACCTAGTCTGAAAAGTATTAAGAAAAGGGAGTTGAACGTGTCTTTGGAAGCGATTGCGCGGCTGGAAGAACTTGTAGAGCGGTTGCTGGCTGAGCGTGTCGAGTTACAGGAGCGTAACAGGACTCTCACCGGGGAATGTGATCGCCTGGTTCAGGACCGTAGCCGGGTCAGCGATGAACTGGACAGACTGCTCGACAAACTGGAGCGTCTGGAAGGGAAAAGTTGATGAAGCAGAGCGTCCAGGTTTCCATTCTGGGGCAACAGTTCAACCTCAGGAGTGATGCCCCTCCAGAGCAGGTCCACAGGGTTGCCAGGTTTGTTGAGGATCAGATCAGCCTGGTAACCAGAAGCGGTCGAACGGTCGATTCGCTTCAGGCCGCGATTCTGGCTCTGCTCAATGTCTCGGCCGCGCACCTGGAAGGCTCTCCAGCCTCAAGCGCCCCCGGCGGAGCAGATGAGTCGCGGCGCTTGAGCCGGTTGATTGAGAAGATCGAAGCTGCCCTGGGTTGACAAGTGTTCGGTATGGTCCGAATCAAGCAGCGCAGCAGAATGAACAAAGTATCTCCGTACGGGGATTTGAAGATAGATTAGCTGACGGTACTGTCGCCCGCAATAGGGCGTTTAAAAAGACGACGCAGAATGCGCATCAAAATTATGAAACCAGGAACTCCAGAATATTATGCACAGTCCAGCCTGCGATCTAAACGGACCGCTGTAAGGCTGTACGGGGAGCGCTCGGCAGGTATAATCTGATGCGGCAGTTTGTGCCGTATATCCTACCTTCTATCTGATCTATCCATCCTACCGTCCGGAGGTCTCGAGTCACGGGGTCTCTGCTCATGCCAAAACGATCAATCAGGGCACAGTTTCTGGCTGAACGTAAGTCGCTTTCGCAAGCCCAGCGTGACAAGCTTAGTGAGCAGGTTCAGGCGAAATTTCTCCAGTCGGCGTTGTTCGCCGATGCCAAATTTCTGGCCTTGTACAGCGCCATTCACAACGAGGTGCTGACAGATGTGGTCGCCCGTTGTGCGCTGGAGTCCGGCAAAAGAGTTGTTTATCCCCGCGTCGCTGGTGAGCACCTCGAATTTATCGAGATCACTGCCCTTGATGATCTGGTTCCAGGCTCTTTCGGCGTTTCTGAGCCGGCGGGAGTTAATCGGGTGCCTCTGACGACGCTGGACCTGGTTGTTGTCCCGGGTGTCGTGTTTGACCGTGCTGGTCACCGACTTGGTTACGGCCGGGGCTTTTATGACAGGGCACTGCATGAATGCCGTACCGATTGCATGAAGGTCGGTTTTGCATACACCTTTCAGGTTGTCGATGCTCTACCGATTGTCGAAGAACATGACCGGGCGTTGTCCGTACTCATGACAGAACAGGAAACCTTGAACTTTACCACCTGCTGACTTAGCTGAAGTCCGGGTGTTACAGCAAAAAATAATGCCAATAAGGAGGTGACGGCTTTGAAGATAGAACTGACTATATTACTGACCTTTGCCGGCGTGATCGTCGGCGGATTCATTGGCGCGATCATGCGTGCCAAGGCGTCCGGATCGAAGTTCGCGAACGCCGAAAAAGAGGCTGCGCAGATCGTCGAAAGCGCCAAGAAAGAAGCAGAGACAATCACCAAGGAAGCTGACATCCAGTCCAAGGATGTTGTTTTCAAGGCGAAAGCTGCCTGGGAGGAAGAATTACGGGAAGCCCGCAGGGAGCTTCAGGCCCAGGAGAAGCGCCTGGTGCATAAAGAAGAGAACCTCGACCGCAAGGTTTCCCAGGTCGATGAGAAAGAGCAAGACCTGTCCCGTCGCGAGCAGTCCCTGCAGGACCGTGATCGCAACCTGCAGCAGAAGACCGAAGAAGCTGAATCTCTGGTCGCGGAACAGCGCATCAAGTTGGAGAAGCTCTCTGGGATTACCACGGAAGAGGCAAAGCAGCAACTGATGGCAGCCATGGAGAGTGAGGCGCGTCACGATGCTGCCAAGCGTATCAGGCAGATTGAGGACGAGGCCAAAGAGGTTGCCGACAAGAAAGCGAAGAAGATCCTGTCGCTGGCGATACAGCGGTTTGCCGGTGACTACGTTGCCGAGAAAACCATTAATTCCGTGGCTCTCCCCAGTGATGAGATGAAGGGGCGGATTATCGGTCGTGAAGGGCGCAACATCAGGGCCATTGAGGCCGCAACCGGGATTGACCTGATCATTGACGATACCCCGGAAGCGGTGATTATCTCAGGTTTCAACCCGGTGCGCCGGGAAGTCGCCCGCCTCGCGCTTGAGAAATTGATCGCTGACGGTCGAATCCATCCTGCCAGGATCGAGGAAGTGGTCAAGAAGGCCGAGCAGGAAGTCGACGGCGCGATCCGTGAGGCCGGCGAGCAGGCCACCTTCGACGTCGGTGTGCATGGTATCCATCCGGAAATTGTCAAGATTATCGGGCGTCTGCGCTACCGCACCTCATACGGGCAGAATGTCCTGCATCACTCCATAGAAGTTGCCTTCCTCTGCGGCATTATGGCCGCCGAACTTGGTCTCGATGTCAAGCAGGCCAAGCGAGCCGGACTGCTGCACGATATCGGCAAGGCAGTTGACCACGAAGTAGAAGGGTCTCATGCTTTGATCGGTGCCGACCTGGCGAGAAAATACGGCGAGCCATCTGAGATTGTCCATGCTATTGCTGCTCACCATGAGGAGGAGAAGCCGGAAACGATTCTGGCGGTCCTCGTACAAGCGGCTGACGCCTTGTCGGGTGCACGCCCAGGTGCTCGGCGCGAAATGCTCGAAACCTACGTCAAGCGACTGGAGGATCTCGAAAGGATCGGCACCTCGTTTAATGGTGTGACCTCCTGCTTCGCGATTCAGGCCGGCCGTGAAATCCGTGTCATGGTATCCAGCGAGGTCGTCTCCGATGACCAGTCGCATGTCATGGCCAAGGATATCGCCCGCAAGATCGAGACCGAGATGACCTACCCGGGGCAGATCCGGGTCAATGTTATCCGTGAGACGCGGGCGACTGATTACGCGAAATAAAAATAAAGCGAGATAGTCGGAGGGTCAGTGGGGAGTTGGCTATGCCAACTCCCTGTTTCGCCGTATCACTCGCTTCCACTCTCTTCAGCAGTTGGAGTTGTTTTGAATATCCTCTTTATCGGTGATATTATCGGCCGTCCCGGTCGCCAGCTGGTGCGTGACGCACTCCCTCGCCTGATCGACCAGCATATGATTGACCTGGTGGTTGCCAATGTCGAGAATGCTGCTGCCGGTTTTGGTCTGACCCCTGATGTCGTTTCGGAACTGTTTGATGTCGGTATCGATGTCATGACGACCGGTAACCATGTCTGGGACAAGCGGGACGGACTTGTCTGTCTGGATCAGGAGCCGGCCCTGCTGCGTCCGGCGAATTATCCCCCGGGAGTGCCCGGCCACGGTGTCGGGGTGTTCCACACGGCAGGAGGTTTGCCCGTCGCCGTAATCAACCTCGAGGGCCGTGTTTTCATGGGAGGGCTGGACTGCCCGTTCCGCAAAGCGGATGAGTTGCTCGAAGGGCTTGGGGAAAGCCAGAAAATTATCATGGTTGATTTCCACGCTGAGGCCACCAGTGAAAAAGGCGCCCTGGGTGCCTACCTCGACGGTCGGGTCAGCGCGGTTGTCGGCACCCATACCCATGTTCAGACCGCCGATGAGAGAGTGATGCCGGGAGGGACCGCTTTCATCAGTGACGCCGGCATGACCGGCGCGCGCGATTCGGTCATCGGCATCCGTAAGGAACTGTCGATCCAGCGGTTTTTGACCCAAATGCCGGTTCGCTATGAAATTGCCAAGAAGGATCCTGTGCTTTGCGGCGTGATCGTCTCGATTGACGAGTCGACCGGTAAGGCGGCTGGCATACAGCGAGTCATGGAGCTGGGCCACTGAGGAGTCTACCTGCCTGCGGCTGAAGCCAAGGTAAAGATATAAACCAAACACACAGAATCAGTTGGTATTGAAAATGAATTTTATCGAAGAATTGACCTGGCGCGGCATGATCCATGACATCACGCCCGGGACGGAAGAACAACTTCAAAAGGAAATGACCTCAGCCTACGTTGGGATCGACCCGACCGCGGATTCTCTGCATATCGGCCATCTGGTCAGCGTGATGATGCTCAAACATTTCCAGATCGCCGGCCATAAACCGATCGCGCTGGTTGGAGGGGCAACAGGGATGATCGGCGATCCGTCGGGTAAGTCTACAGAGCGTAATCTGCTCGACGAGCAGACATTGCGTCATAACGAGGCCTGTTTGAAAAAACAGTTGGCGAAGTTTCTCGATTTTGCTTCGGATGCTGCGAATGCCGCCGAGCTGGTCAACAATTACGACTGGATGAAAAACTTCAGTTTCCTCGATTTTATCCGCGACATCGGCAAACATATTACAGTCAATTACATGATGGCCAAGGACAGCGTCAAAAAACGTCTGGGCGAAGAAGCCAAGATGGGCCTGTCGTACACCGAATTTTCCTACCAGTTGGTTCAGGGAACTGATTTTTTGCACCTGTACCGTGAGAAGAACTGCAAATTGCAGATGGGTGGTTCCGACCAATGGGGGAACATCACGACAGGGACGGAGCTTATCCGACGCAAAGAAAGCGGTGAAGCCTTCGCCCTGACCTGTCCACTCATCACCAAAGCGGATGGCGGTAAGTTCGGAAAAACTGAAAGCGGCAACGTCTGGCTCGATCCGAAGCTGACCACGCCGTATAAGTTCTACCAGTTCTGGCTCAATGTCTCTGATGCCGATGCCGAGAAGTACATTAAAATCTTCACGCTCTTAAGCAGGCAAGAAGTTGCGGTGCTGGTCAAAGAGCAGCAAGCAGCACCGCACTTGCGACCGCTGCAGAAGCGCCTGGCAAAAGAGGTCACCTGCATGGTCCATGATGAAGATGAATACAACAAGGCCGTGGATGCTTCAGAGATTCTTTTTGGTAAAGCCACAACCGAAAGCCTGGCCAAACTGGATAAGCAAACCTTCCTGTCGGTGTTTGAAGGTGTGCCGACCTATCAAGTCGACCGAGCCAGGCTCGATGTCGGTGTGCCGGTCGTAGAACTGCTTACGACCGATACACAGGCTTTCCCGTCCAAAGGTGAACTGCGCCGTACGATCAAAGGCAATGGCCTCAGCCTGAACCAGGCCAAGCTGACCGATCAGGAATATTTGGTGACCGGTGCGGATCTGATCAACGGATCGTACATACTGGTACAGAAGGGTAAGAAGAATTACTATATTATCGAGGCGGTGTGAAATGGAGCGGTGAGAAAACCGATGGGCCCGGCCTGGCAGGAAGGCCTGCCGGGGAGACGGTTCTCCAGCCCGCAAGGCGGCGGGGTGCGCGCGTTATTTTTTGATTAAAATCAGTATCTTGAGATGCGAAAGTTTTTTTTTAAAAAAACCTGCAGAAAAGCCTTGACTCTTTCCGCCATCTTTATTAAATTCCCCCCTCGTTGCCGATCAAAAGGGTAACGCAAAAAAAGCAGAAAAGGCTCTTGACAGCCCGCTGCTTAACCGGTATAACCACCGCTCGCTTGTTTGGCAGTCAAGATAAAAGCTGCCGGCAGATCGGGCGAAAAAAAATCGAAAGACTCTCAAATAACAATTGACAGAGCACTTAGGTTTCGATATTCTTACTCTCCTGTCGCAACGGCGGCGGAGATGTTTAGCCGGGTCTTTGAAAACTGAATAGCAGACGCTTGTAAAATGGTTTGCGGGTCACAAGACAAACCAAAGAGTAAACAAACAGTATCAACTTATACAGTTTTCAACTGGAGAGTTTGATCCTGGCTCAGAACGAACGTTGGCGGTATGCTTAACACATGCAAGTCGTACGTGAAAGCTTCCTTCGGGAAGCAAGTAAAGTGGCGCACGGGTGAGTAACACGTGGATAATCTACCCAGTAATCCGGGATAACATCTCGAAAGAGATGCTAATACCTGATAAGCCCACGATCTCTTCGGAGAACGAGGGAAAAGGTGGGGACCTTCGGGCCTGCCGTTGCTGGATGAGTCCGCGGCCCATTAGCTAGTTGGTAGGGTAATGGCCTACCAAGGCTACGATGGGTAGCTGGTCTGAGAGGATGATCAGCCACACTGGAACTGAGACACGGTCCAGACTCCTACGGG
>Ga0210080_1000029_pt1 | contig 11018 bp, 9 predicted proteins | sample White_CordB_D2_FD_185588 | JGI IMG/M metagenome (GOLD analysis project Ga0210080, IMG submission 185588) | Wetland microbial communities from the San Francisco Bay, California, USA, that impact long-term carbon sequestration - White_CordB_D2... | ecosystem: Environmental > Aquatic > Marine >...
GCGGCCGACCCCTGGGAGGTCACGGACGTGATCGCCGAGGAGATCGCCGAGGTCAAGCCGTCGGTCGTGATCACCGTGAGCGACGAGACCGGGCAGGACACCGACTCGCAGGCAGTGGGGGCCTACGCACTGGCTGCCTCCGGTGCTGAGAAGTCCGGCGTCGGTCGGCTGTGGACCGTCACCCGGGGCGATCGTGAGATCTCGTGGAACGCGAAGGTGGCCGACCCGATCGCCGTCCAGGCCCCGGAGCCGCAGGTCGGGGTGCGCATCGACGACCAGACAGCAGTGAAGGGCGAGGTCCTGCTGGCCCATGGCACGCAGAGCCCCGAGCTGGTCGCCAGCACCTACCCGTACGCCGACCGGATCCCGGCGTGGGCCTACTTCCGCTTCTGGGACCGCGAGTACTTCGCCCTCACCTGGGGCGCCCCGCTCGAATAGCCGGCGCCCACACGTCCGCGCGTCCGACCGCCGCCCGTGGCTGTGCAGGGCTGAGCGTGAGAAGGCCGGGTGCTGCGGACGTGGGATGATGGCGTCCCGGGCGTTCAGCTCCCGGCACCGCCCGGGGATGTGCTCCGGGCCCTGACGAGGAGATCCACCCGTGGCCATCCGCCAGCGCAGCGACCTGCGCAACATCGCCATCATCGCCCACGTCGACCACGGCAAGACCACGCTGGTCGATTCCATGCTCTGGCAGTCCGGCGCCTTCAGCGCCCACCAGGCCGACGAGGGCTCGGTCCAGGAACGTGTCATGGACTCGATGGACCTCGAGCGGGAGAAGGGCATCACGATCCTGGCGAAGAACACCGCGGTGAACTACCACGGGGTCGGGGCGCCCGATGGCGGGGTCACCATCAACATCATCGACACCCCGGGCCATGCCGACTTCGGTGGCGAGGTGGAGCGCGGCCTGGAGATTATTGCCGGGTTGCGTGGTCAGGTCTCCGGCCTCGGCATTCCGCAATACGTCGTCGACCCGCCCGGAGGTGAAGGCAAGGTTCCGCTCCAGCCGGAAAATCTTCTGGGAATGGGGGAAATTCTCAGGGTCCAGACGGCTCGTGGCGTTGTCGAACTCCCGAACCGCCGGCGGGATGTTGTCTAGCAGCGGTTCTCGGCCCGGCTTCTGGTACGCTGGCTGATCTGTCTGTTGTGCTTTGTGAGCTGTTGGGAAATCCGGTTGGCTTCCGCGTCTGATAATAAACCCTTTTCCACGAAATACTGGCCGATTCTCTTCTGCAGGGTCCTCTGATAATTCAGCAATGCTTCGACCTGGTGAGGCTTGAGGTGCCCGAGCTCAATCGCTTTTTTACCGAAACGTACCGCCTGGCCGCGGTGTCCTAGGATCTGGCTGACCTTGGCTGCGGACAACCAGCCCCACTTCTGTGCTATGGCGCCAAGCGTTGGTCTCTGTCGCCTCTGCCACACCAGGGCCTCGATCAATTGTTGATAGGTCACTTTGCCCTGGTAGAAGCTGTACATGCCGAATTCAAGGGGGATCGACGGGATCGACGCCGGTTTTGGGTGCGGTCTCTGCTGTGTGCTTTGCCGTGGCGTGCTTTTCGCCCGGTACGATGCTGTTTGCGCAGGCCTGTTCTTGAAGGAGGCCGGGCGAATACGAGGACGCTTTTCAAGATATTCGATCAGCAAATCGTAGGCCTGGCGGATTTCCCGGAAACGTTCTGTCTGCTGTTGGCGTATGAGCGGCGAGGAACTCGCGTGGGCGTCGGGGTGATGGGCCTTGGCCTGATTGCGAAAAGCAGTTTTGGCGCCGCTGGGCTGGAGATAATAAAGAAACTCGTGGGACAGGTTGACTTCTTTGCCGAACAGGGTTCGGCAGGCATTGAAGAGTGCTATTTCAGAATTAAAATACATGGGCGTCAGGGCTTTGGAAGTTTACCTGTCCTTCCTTTTTTATAGCCTGTCGGCCGGATGAAAAACAAGCTCCTTTTCGTTTTTGGCGGAGATTTTTTTCGCCTTGCGCCGCTACAGATCATCGGGGGTGAATGCCACGACATCATCGATCTTATCTGTACCGGTTATCAGCATCACCAGGCGGTCGAGACCGAGGGCGATCCCCGCGGCTTCGGGCATTGCCGCAAGCTCGCTGAGAAAGCTCTCCGGCAGCGGGTAGGGCGTCTTGCCAGCGGCCCGCCGCCGCTCCTCATCTGCGGCAAATCGTTTGCGCTGCTCGAGCGGATCGGTCAGCTCGGAAAAGGCGTTGGCCAGCTCCAGCCCGTCGATGTAGAGCTCGAATCTTTCGGCCACCCGAGGATCTCCGGGTTTGACCCTTGCCAGGGCTGCCATCGCTACCGGGAACTCGGTCAGGAAGGTCGGCCTTGCTTTGCCGAGGTGCGGCTCGACCTCGGCGGTCAGGACTTCCTCAAAACAACCGGCCTCGAGTGCATGGTCAAGGTTCATCGATGCATAGCTTGAGAAGGCTTCGGCAAGCGTCAATTTCTCCCAGGGTGCCGCCAGGGATATCTGCCGACCCGACCGGGTCAGTTTCCCCTCCGGGACAATGCTCTGTAAAAGCGCGGTGCATTCGGCCATGAGATCGTGGTAGTCAATCCCGGACCGGTACCATTCAAGCAGGGTGAATTCCGGCAGGTGATACCGCCCAAACTCACCTTCGCGCCAAACCCGGCAAATCTGAAAAATTTTTTCATGGCCTGCCGCGAGCAGCCTCTTCATTGCGATTTCCGGCGAGGTGTGCAATGCCCAGTCTCCGCTGGGCGCGGCATCGATATGCGGCTCCGGGGCGTTGGCGGGAATGCGGTGCGGAGTCTCCACTTCGAGGTAGCTCTGCTCTAGGAAGAAGGCGCGAACTTTCTGCAGGATGGCAGCCCGTTGCAAAAGCAACGACTTTTTCCTCGACAGGGACCAGTTCAGTCCCGTCATGATGCCCCCTCGTCCGGCTCAGTACCAAAGAATCTCTTCAGGGTGGCCATTGAATCTTCCAGCATCAGGTAGAGGCTCGGGACCAGCAGCAGGGTTATGAGTGTGGCAAAGAGGATCCCGAATCCGAGCGAAAGCGCCATGGGGATCAGGAACCTGGCCTGGCGTGAGGTCTCAAAAATCATCGGTGCCAGGCCGCCAAAGGTGGTCAGGGTGGTCAGGATGACCGGGCGGAAGCGGCGGGTGCTGGCAGCACTGACCGAGGCAAAGGCACTGTGGCCTTCAAGCCGTTGCCGGTTGGCATAGTCGACCAGGACCAGGGAGTCATTGACGACCACGCCAGCCAACGCAACCATGCCCATCATGCTCATCAGGCTGAGGCTGTAACCCATGATCAGGTGCCCCAGGACCGCTCCGACTACGCCGAAGGGGATTGCCAGCATGACGATCAACGGCTGCAAATAGCTGCGGAACGGGATCGCCAGCAAAAAGTAAATGGCGGCCATGGACAGGATGAATCCTGTCATCAGGCCTCCGGTGCTTTCTTTCATGTTTGCCTGGCGGCCCTGGTAGCCATAGGTCAACCCGGGGAAGTCGCGAACCAGTTCGGGCAAGATGTCACTGTTCAGAGTGGCCTGAATCTGCCCGGTTTCGCTGATCGGTTCGACGTCTGCAGAGACGGTGACGGTCCGTCGGGCGTCACGCCGGTTGATCGAGGTGAACGCTCTGCCGCGTATGACGCTGGCCACCTCGAAGAGCGGCACGAAAGTCCCGGCCGGTGTGCGGATCATCAGGTTTTCGATGCTGTGCTCAGTGTTCCTCTGGCCTTCGGGCAGGCGGACACGCACGGTGATCTCGTTGCGGCCACGCTGCTGACGCAGGGCCTCACTGCCGGAGAAAGCGTTGCGTACCTGCCGGGCGATCTCGCGTGAGGTCAGCCCAAGACTTTCACCGTTGGCCGTGATGCTGAAGTCGAGCTGCTCCTTGCCCGGGGTGAAGCCGTCGTCGATATCCTTGACGTTGGCGAACTCCTCGAGCCGTTCGGCAAGAGCGGCGCTGGCCCGGTCCAGGATGTCCGTATTGCGGTGGGAAAGTTCCACGGTCAGTGCCGCGCCACCGCCGGGCCCGCCACGGTCCGATTCGTAACGCAGTGACTCGAGACCGAGAATCGGGCCAACTTCTTCGCGCCACAGCCTGGTGACTGAGCCCGTGTCGAGAGGGCGGACTCCGGGAGGCTGCAGGTAGGCGGTTATCTCCACGCGGTTTTCATCGACGAGGGCAAATATCCCCTGCAGAAGCTGACTGTCGCCATTACCGGCAGCGACGGCTTTCATGCCGCCCACCAGCTTCTCCTGAACCAGGCGAGCGTCCTCCATGGGGCTGCCGGCGGGCAGAACGGCTGTCACGACTGCCCGGTCTGATTCGACACGCGGCATCAGGATCATGCCGATGCGGCCGCTCAGAGCGTAGGTGGTTACCAGCATCAGGATGCACAGGCCGGTAGCGACGGTCATCCACCGCCAGCGGATGCACAGCTCGAGTATCGGCCGATAGCGATTTTCTATGAACCGGGAAAGTCCGGTACTGAACCGCTGCTGCAAGCTGTGCAGACGTGCTGTCAGACGGCTGGTCGGGGCGCTTCGGGTGTGGGCCAGATGACTCGGCAGGATCAGAAGCGCTTCGACCCACGAGATGATGAATACAGTTATGACGACAACCGGGATCGCTTTCCAGATCTTGCCCATGAAGCCGGGCACAAAGTAAAGCGGCAGAAAGGCCACGATGTTGGTCAGAATCGCGAAGGTGATCGGGATCATTACGGTGCGGGCGCCGATCACGGCGGCCTTGGCATAACTGTGACCGCGTTGACGGTATTCGTAGATGTTTTCACCAGCGACGATGGCGTCGTCAACCACGATTCCCAGGGCGACGATAAAGGCGAACATCGAAATGATATTGATCGATACGCCCATGACCGGCAGGAACATCAGCCCGCCGAGGAAAGAGATCGGGATGCCCATGGTGACCCAGAAGGCGAGTTTGAATTCGAGAAATATTCCGAGTAGAAGCAGCACCAGGATCAGGCCGATAAAGGCGTTTTTCAAGAGCAGGTTCAGGCGTTGTTCGTAGATCTCGGAACGATCGCGGTTGATGTCCCACTCGATACCGTTCGGCAGGTCCGCTTCGATCCGTACCATGGCCTCCCTGACCGAACGGGAGACACCGATTGGTGTCTGGTCGCCGACCCGGAAAACGTCGAGGCCGATGCTGCGCTGGCCATTGTAGGTGGCGTAGCGGTCACTGTCTTCGAAGGTTTCCCGAACCGTGGCGAGGTCTTCGAGGAGAACGACTGTGCCCTCGGCGGTGCTGATAATCGGAATGCGGGCGAACTCCCGCGCCCAGTCACGCCGGTCGGTCACCCTCAACAGGATGTCTCCGCCACCGGTTTCGATCGCTCCGCCGGGGATCTCGGTAGAGGCGGTATTGATGATTTGCGCGATCTGGTCGAGAGTCAGGTCGTAGGCGCGCAGGAGTTCCTGCGGCACGTCGACATGGATCTCCAGGTCACGCGCGCCGGAGAGGTCGATCTGGGTGATGCCTGGATCCTGCAGCAGGCGGTCGCGGACCTGCTCTGCCGTTTCCCGCAGGGCACGCTCGGTGGTGTCGCCATAGAGCTGCAGGTTGAGGACCTCGCGACGCCTGGCTACCAGCGAAACCTGGGGGTCCTCGGCATCTTCAGGGAAGGTGCGAATCCGGTCGACTTCCTGCTTGATCTCCTGGTAAACCTTTTGCTGGTCTGTGTCAGTTTGCAGCTCAATGCTGACTGAGCCCAGGCCCTCGGACGCGTTGGAGGTTATTTCCTTGATGCCATCGAGACCACGGACAGCCTCCTCGACGACCAGGACGATCCCTTGCTCGACTTCTTCCGGACTGGATCCCGGGTAGGCGACGCTGACTGAGACCCTGTCGAGTTCGAAATCCGGGAAGACTTCTTTCTTGATTTTCCCGGAGACAAGGAAACCTCCCAACAGCAGGGCGATCATCAACAGGTTTGGCGTCACCCTGTTGTAAGTCATCCAGGCCAGCGGGCCTCGCTGCCAGGGCTCTTTGCGTAAACGCTTCATTACTGGCTGGAGCTCCCGGAATTCGAGGGTTGGTCTTCTTCGCCCATGATTCTGAGCGCCATCCCCTGCACTGGTGAAGGCAGGTTGGAGGTGACAAGCTTTTCGTCAGCGCTGATGCCGCCGGTGACGAGCACGTGATCGCGGGCGCGGAAGGCGATCTCGACCGGGCGAATGTCCAGGTTGCCCTGCTCGTCCATGACCCAGACCCGGTCACCATCACGGACCAGGTCGCGTTCGACCATCGCCGCCCGGGGCAGAGTCGTTCCTGCAATTTCCACCCGGACATAACTGCCAAGCAAGAGCTTTGGTTGTCCTTCTGACTGCTTTGCCAAAGCCAGTGGATCGGCTACTTCGACAAGCAGTTCGACCATGCGGCCCTGTTCTTCGACGGTGGCTGCCATCCCTGCTGCACGACCCTGCCGATAGAGGCCCGATCCCCAGGAAGCAGAATCGTAGATGCGTACCGTTGAACCCTGCTGACCAACCTTGATCCATTTGACCTGGCTGGCAGCGATCGGAGCTTCGACCCAGTAAGCGTCGCTGTCGACCAGGGTTGCCAGGGTTGTCGACGGGGTAACACTGGTGCCGAGGTTGACCTCCCGCGCGATGAGAACCGAATTGAACGGCGCCCTTACCGTGGTCCTTTCCAGGTCAAGCCGGGCCTGTTCGAGTCTGATTTTAACCTCCTCCAGAGAGGCCTTGCTACTTTCCAGTTGGGGAATTCGCAACATCAGGTCGCGTTCCTCATCACTGACCTTTTCCCCGAGCAGTTCGTACTCCTTGAGGGCCACGCGCTGTCTGCCGAGTTCTATCCGCAGATCGGCTTCAGCCCTGGCGACTTCACTGGCCAGTTGTTGCACTGCCAATTGATAGTCGTTCGGTTCGATGGTCAGGAGAACCTCGTCTTTATTGAAATAACCGCCGGGAACCAGTTTTTCGCTTATCGAAGTAATCTTGCCACTGACCTCGGGTTTGAGGATTACTTCGTTCTTTGGCCTGACCGTACCCATGATGCTGATCGTCGTCGTTTGCGGGCCGAACTCCGCCGGTCTGACTTCGACGGCGACCGCATTGCGAACTTTTTGCCGCGGCTTGGCCTTGGGGCCGGACTGCATCATCCAAACGGCGATGCCGGCACCGATAACGACCACGACGATCGGCAGCAGCAGTCGCAGCAGGGTTGCAGGACGATTCGGGTTCGGTGATCCATGGTGTCGTTGCTGGTCAGAATCCATTCGTTTACCTCGTGAAATTTTCGGTCCGGATCATCGGCTTAAATCCCAACCGCCGGCCAGGGCACGGCAAAGGTTTATGCGGTTTTCGTAAAGCGCACCGCTGGCAGCGATCCTGGTGCGTTGCAGCTGCTGCTCGGAGAGGATCGATGCCAGTACGCGCTGGTAATCGACTGCTCCGTTCAGGTAGCGGTCGCGAATCCGCTCAGTAGCCTGTGCCGCCAGTTCCAGCTGCCTGTCGAGGCTGCGCAGATATTCCAGCTGCCGCTGCTCCCGGACCAGCGCATCTTCAACTTCAGCGAGGGCTTCGAGGATTGTCTGGCCGTAGCTGTGCAGGGCCGCCGAGGCGACCGCGCGGGTTCGATCGACTTCCGCCCGGCGGCGTCCGCCGTCGACCAGCGGCGCCAGCAGGTTGGCTGCAATGGAGGACAGCCAGTCATCGAACAGGTCCTCGATCTCTTCATTCGAAGTTGTCGCCCGCCCGGTCAGGCTGAGACGGGGGAAGCGGTCGGCGACTGCCGCCGCGACGCGTTGATCGGCGGCCTGGATCTGCAGCCACGCCGTGCGAACGTCCGGACGTCTTTCGATCAGCTCGCTTTGCAGGCCGGTGGCCGGGAGAGGTGGCAGATCGCCAAAAGTTGCTTGCGCGAACTGTGGCGCCTGGTCGGGGGTTAACCCAAGCAGGATGGCCAGCTGATTGAGAAGAACCTGCTCCTGTGCTCTAGCCAAAGCCAGCTCGCCACGTCGATTTTCCACCACCAGGCGCTGTTGCAAAAGGTCGGCGATACTGACCTGTCCGGTCCTGAACTGCAGGTTGACCAGCTCGAGGGTTTGCTGGTTGGTGAACAGCTGCTGTTCGAGCAGCACTATCTGCTCGTGTTGCTCAATCAGCCCGAACCAGGTTGAGGCGACTCTTGCGGTCAGCGTCAGAGCCGCTGTTTGCAAGGCCTCAGCGCTGGCCATGGCGTCCAGTTCCGCGGCCTCCTGGGTCGAATTGATCCTCCCCCAGAGGTCGATTTCATAACTTGCCGACAGGCCGAGGCTGAAATCGTTGAACGACTCGTCGTTAGAGTCCGAACGCAAACGTGTGCTGCTGCCGACTGCTTCGCCGCTCAGCTGTGGCCAGAGCTCGGCCCCGGCTCTGCGGGCAACGGCGCGGGCCTGGTCCAGGCGGTCCCAGGCAGTCAACAGGGAGAGGTTGTCGCTCAGGGCTGTTTCGACAAGTTGATCGAGGGCCGGGTCGGCGAAAGTTAGCCACCAGCGGTCGGGCAAGGCCTCCTCACCGGAGACGGAGAATTGTCCCTGGGGCTGATAGTCGGCAGTTTGGGTTGGCGTCCCGATCGAACATGCCGTCAGGGCAATGATCGTACATAGGCTTAGCCAGCCACGGGCTCTGTATGTGAGTGTACCGGTTTGCATGGATCCCCTCATGACTTCAAGTACACTTGCCCGGGTGCAGGCAGGCGACATTGATGTTGCATATATCTTAGACGAAACAGCAGGGGAAAAGTGTTAAAAAAAACGTCCGCTGGCGGACGTTTTTGGAAAAATATATCTGGCTCTGATTACTCTTTGACGCGGGTTACGTATTCGCCGGTTCTCGTGTCAATCTGGATCAGGGTGCCTTCTTCGACGAAGCCGGGGACCTGCAGAGTGTAGCCGCTTTCCACCGTCGCCGGTTTGTTGTTGCCTGTGGCGGTGTCGCCCTTGACCCAGGGGTCTGTCTTGGAGACTCGCAGGGTGACGAAGTTGGGCAGGGTGACGCCGATGCCACGCTCGCCGTGCATGAGGACCTTGACCTCCATGTTGTCGACCAGGAAGTACTTGTCATCACCGAGGATCTCGCCATCAATGGTTGCCTGCTCATAAGTCTTCTGGTCCATGAAAACGTAGCCGGTCTCGTCCTGGTAGAGGTACTGCATGTCACGCTCATCCAGGCTGGCCGGTTCGAAGCTTTCACCTGAACGGTAGGTACGGTCGAACAGTGCGCCGGTGATCATGTTGCGCAGTTTGCACTTGTAGAGTGCCTGGCCCTTGCCCGGTTTGGTGAAATCGAACTGGGCGATAACGTGCGGTTCGCCGTCAATCATTACCTTAAGACCCTTTTTCAGGTCAGCACAGCTATACATAAAAACTCCTTAAAAGTGGATGCCGTTCATTGCGGGAGCTGATTTTATACACAAAAGGGGCGCGTCTGTCATCGGTTTTTTACATGCAGCCAGCTGGCGCAAAAGGACGGTTCCAACGATCACCGGGCGCTGGTGTCCCGGTCATGAACTTGGCAGGAAGAGGGAACGATGTCAGTCTAGGCTTCGACTTTTTGCAGGATGTAATCAATGACTGCCATCAGGAACAGGCACAAGAAGATATAAAAAAGGCCCTTGGCAACCCCTGCCGCAACCGCAGAGGCCGTGGTCAGGCTGATCAGGACAGCGGTTAAAGCATTAAAGAAGAGGATTCTGTCCCATCTGAGTTTTGTTCCGATAGATTTTTGGGTTTTCATTTTTTGGTCTTTCCGGATCATCCCTAGTGGCTCCTGATGTCGCAGATCATCATGACAATGCAATTGTTACCAATATGGTAAAGCATTATGCGTGCCATGTTGTAAGTATCTGTTTTTAAATTTAAATTTTATAGATTTATGATTTGAGATCGCTTTTTGACGAGGTATTTTGTGATAAGCAGGCATAAATCTTGTGATTTGACGTAAGATTATTGAAGACTTTTCTGTGACACCTAAAAGTCTTGTTATACGGGGCGGGTCAAATCCCGCTTCATAGGCGTCAGGACTTGTGCTAGATTCACGCTTTCTGAAAAAAGAACAGCCTCTGATCTATATTTAAGGAGAGAAACAACATGACATCCAACGATCTGAAACGCGGCCAGGTGATCCTGCTCGATACAGCACCCTGCCTGGTCCTCGATGTGTCCAGCCAGTCGCCATCGGCGCGTGGCGGCAGCACCCTGATCAAGAGCAAGTACCGCAACCTGCTGACCAGCCAGGTTCTGGAAAAGACTTTCAAGGCCGGAGAGCGTGTCGATACAGCCGATTTTGAGAAACGCAAAGGCCAGTTCCTCTATGCTGACGGTGACAACGGCATATTCATGGACCTGGAAAGTTACGAACAGTACGAGCTGGGTGACGAGATGTACGGGCCGGTGAAAGGGTTTCTGCTCGATGGCACCGAAGTTGTCCTGGGAGTCTTCGAAAGCCAGGTCGTCTCCATCGAGCCACCAATGACGGTTGAGCTCCTCGTCACGGAAACGGCCCCGGCAATCAAGAACGCTACCGCTCAGGCCCAGACCAAGGAGGCGACCCTCGAAACCGGTATGAAGATCCAGGTCCCTGCCTATCTCGAATCTGATGAGAGGGTCAAGGTTGACACCCGGGAGGGGCGGTTTATTTCCAGGGCTTGAAAACCGGAGGCGCGAGGCGCGAATCGCGAAAAAAAGATGTATAGGGACGGCCGAAAGGCCGTCCTTTTTTATCTTTTTCGCCCCTCGCGCCTCGCGCCTCCAGATTTTTGCAAATCTGCAAAAAGTGTTGATTCCCTCCTCGCAATTGTGCAAAACCGTGTTTTATGGCCTTCCTGGTTTTTATCTAAGTTACTGTAATAAAAGTTTTATTTGTCTAATTCACGGTACCCTGAATAACTCCCTGCCGATTTAACATTCGAAACCACTGCTGTTGTTTTTGCATTTCTGCAAACAACCCATTTCCCGGCGCTCTGATCCTGATTGTCTTGATTCTTCTTAAGTTACTGAAATT
>Ga0210080_1000030_pt1 | contig 10972 bp, 10 predicted proteins | sample White_CordB_D2_FD_185588 | JGI IMG/M metagenome (GOLD analysis project Ga0210080, IMG submission 185588) | Wetland microbial communities from the San Francisco Bay, California, USA, that impact long-term carbon sequestration - White_CordB_D2... | ecosystem: Environmental > Aquatic > Marine >...
AGAAAAGTAGGGCGCCTGCCGGGCGCAACCGGCAAACAATCAATGCAAGTGGATGCAGGGGTTGCGGCCCCTGACGCCGCCTTACTTTCTTTGCTTGTGCGAAAGAAAGTAAGCAAAGAAACACACCCCAATGCTTACCCGCTGCGCGGGTCGGCGGCGACAACAGGGGAGGAAGGTCAAATGCAGGAACGACAAGGTCAAAAGATTCACCCCCTGTCACCCCAAGCTTCAAAGTAACTCCACCGGCCAGGGAAAAAAAGAACCCCGCATCACCTGCGGGGTTCGTCAACAATCTCAAGGACAGGCTGTCCCTGTTTTACTCGCAAAAGATATCTCAATCCTTATCTATCTCAATCGTTGTTTCATCCCGCTGACCACGCTTGAAGATGTCGGGCAGGTCGATGCCGAAGTATTTCAGGCACATCAAAAGCAGGGCAACGGCTGCCGCCTCATCGAGGTTGCCAACAAAAGGCAGATTGTCCGGGATGATCTCAAACAGGCCTGCGGTCGGGTTCAGGATATAGAGGGCCGCCAGTACGCCAAGACCGAACACGACGATTTTTTTCATTGTCTCCTCACCAATCCCGTTGACTGAAAAGCCGTACTTTCTGCAAAACAGAATCGACCACGTATTCTGTGACCGTAACCCTGTCTTGTTTCTCAGTGTTCGTGATAACCGAGCACAACCAGCAGGCAGCTGCCGTCAGCAATTACGTTGAGTCCGGCAGCCTCCGCCATGGCAATCGCAGCCTCACTTTCTGCTCCCGGTTGCATCCAGAGGTTCTTAATACCTCTGCTAATCGCCAGGTCGACAACCTGTTCCGTCACCTGCGGCGGGGTAATAATCGAGAGGCTACTGACATGCTTCGGCAGATCGCTTACCGAGGCGACACAGGTCAGCCCTTCGATCTCTTTTTCAACCGGGTTGACCGGAATCACCTTGTGCCGGTTCTGCTGATAGCAACGCAAGACCTTGTTGCCATATTTATGTGGTTTTCTAGATGCGCCAACAACACCGAAGGTGTCTGCGCCGAGAAAAGTGTCAATTCGTTCTGTGATAGTCATAGTTGGTCCCCTTACCACGAGTCAGTCTCCAACAACTTTTGCGGAGACGCGTTCGCGCTCGACCTTATTATAACCTGATTGGTCGCCTTTAGGGAAGGAGCTGGCGGATCAGGCCGAAAAGCAGCCCGGGGAAGAGGCCGAGCACCAGGACGGCCGATGAACAGACGGCGAGAACCGTGTGCTCGAAAACCGACCCCTGGTGCCAGCTGGAAGCTTGCTCGTCCGGCTGGAAGAGCAGCATTGTGACGCGCAGGTAGAATGCGAAGGAGATCACCGAGGCGAGGATACCGATCATCAGCAGGCCGATATAGCCGGACTGCAGCGCCGCATGGAACACGGCAAATTTTGCCATGAACCCGGCAGTGGCCGGTAAACCGGCCAGCGAAAGGAGAAGCAGCACCAGGACACCACAACGTACCGGGTGGCGGTAACCAAGACCGCGCCACTGGTCGAACGTCATCGGCTCACCACGTCCGTCAGCAAGAGAGGCGATCACGGCAAAAGCGCCCAGACTGGTCACCACGTAGACCACAACATAGAAGGTTGTTGCCGCGAACCCTTCGCTGGTCTGGCAAAGCACGCCAACCAGCAGGGTCCCCATGTGAGTGACCGAAGAATAGGCAAGCAGGCGCTTGAGATTGGACTGGCCAAGCGCACCGAAGGCGCCGGCCAACATGGTCAGGGCCGCGAGCAGCCAGACCAGGTCGGTCAGGTCGTTCCAGGCCGGTCCGGACATCGCCAGCAGCCCGACCAGCGCGGCAACCACGGCACCCTTGGAGCCGGTCGCCAGCAGACCCGTGACCGGGGCCGGAGCCCCCTGGTAGACATCGGGCGTCCAGAGATGGAAGGGTGCCAGGGAGATCTTGAAACCAATTGCAATCAGGATCATGCCCCAGCCAAGCAGGCCCCAGGCCTGCAGTTCGCCGGTCTCCGCCGTCAGGCGCATGACCGCGTCGGGGAGCACCAGTGAGCCGGAGGCGGCATAGATCACGGCAATGCCGAAAGCCATGAACCCGGTCGCCACGGCTCCCAGCAGCAGGTACTTGAGCCCGGCCTCGGCGGCCAGTGCGCAATTGCGGTTGCTGGCGATCAGGATGTAGAACGCCAGGGTGAAGGTCTCCAGGGCGATGAACAGTCCAATCAGGTGCGTCGCAGAAGAAAGCAGCGCCATGCCGGCCGCTGCATACAGAACCAGGGAGACATATTCGCCAGCCCCGATCCGTTTTTCGATAATGTAGCGACTACCCGTCATCAGGCCGGCAGCAGCCAGCAGCGACCAGACAATCGTGTAAAAACGGGCGTACCCCCCGGCACTGAAGAGTCCGGCAATTTCCGGGACAGGTGGGGTGACCAAACCGGCGGATAATGCGCCCAGCAGCGCGGTGACAATACCACCAGCCAGTAGCGGCAGCGGTTCACGGTACCAGGCTCCGGCCATCAGAATGGCCGTGGCGCCGAAAGCCAGGATCAATATCGGCAGCATCGCGAGCAGATCTGACAAGCTCATGGCAGACCTCCGGCCAGCAGGGTGGCGACAGCACCGTGCAGCGGCGCCAGGAACGGCGCCGGGTAAAGACCGAGCCAGACCACCAGAATCGCCATCGGCAGCAGCATCAACCACTCGCGCATGGTCAGGTCGGGCAGAGTGCGTTCGGCTTTGGCCGGACCCCAGATGACCCCCTGTACCAGGCGCAGCATGTACGCCGCGGCAAACACCACGCCGAGCAGCGCAACAACCGCCCAGACCGGATGTTCCTGGAAGGTGCCGAGCAGAACCAGGATCTCGCCGGCGAAGTTGGCCAGCCCCGGCAGGCCGAGCGAGGCCAGCGAAAAGAGCAGAAAGAGCGCCGCCAGACAGGGTGCCTGCCCCCAGAGGCCGCCAAGTTCCTGCATGCTGCGGGTTCCGGTACGTTCACGGATCAAGGCCACCAGCACGAACAGGGCACCGGTGGTGATGCCGTGGGTGACCATCAACAGGATACTGCCCTCCCAGGCGGTCAACTGCCAGGCGGCCAGGCCCAGCACGACCAGGCCGAGATGGGAGATCGACGAGTAGGCCAGCAGTCGCTTGATGTCATCCTGGTGATAGGCGCTCCAGGCAGCATGGAATAATCCGGCCAGTGCCAGGATGCCGAGAATCGGCAGGAAATCGGCCGTGGCGTTGGGGAACAGCGGGAAGGCGACACGGATCAGGCCGTAGATTCCGGTCTTGAGCAGCAGGCCGGTCAGGTCCAGAGAACCGGCGGCCGGCGCCTCGGTCAGGGCATCGGTCAGCCAGGTATGGAACGGCACCAGCGGCGACTTGACGACAAAGGCGGCCAGGAACCCGGCAAACAGCCAGCCTTCCTGGGCAGCGGTCAATTGTGTTTTCAGTAGATCGCCGATGACAAAGGTGTAAGCGCCGGTCTGGGCTCCGTTTATCTGGTAGAGCGCGATGATCGCCACCAGCATGCAGAGACTGCCGACCAGGGTGTAAAGGAAAAACTTGAGCGCGGCGCGGCGACGCTGCTCGCCGCCCCAGACACTGATCAGGAAAAACATCGGGATCAGTGCAACTTCCCAGAACAGGTAGAAGAGCACCAGGTCGTAGGCGAGGAAAATTCCCATCAGGCCGCTTTCCAAAAGCAGCAGCAGGGCAAAGAAGCTGCCGACGTGCCGCTCGACACGCCAGGCCAGCAGAACCGCGGATATCTGCATGAAGGCGGTGAGCAGAACCATCAGCAGGGCGATACCGTCCATCGCCAGGACGTAGCGGATACCGTACGCCGGAATCCAGTTGACATCCTCGTAAAGCAGCCAGCGCTCGTTGCCCTGGCCGTGACAGACAAACAGGTAGAGGGCGACGCCGAAGGTGGCCAGCGCGGTCGCCAGCGCCAGGCCGCGACAGTCATTCGTACGCTTGCCGTGCAGCAGGCAGAGCAGGGCGCCACAAAGCGGCATCATGATCAGCAGACTCATCCAGGGGAATTGCGGGAGGTTGGCAAATGCGTTCATCAGTGCCCTCCCCCGTTGACCAGTTTCAGCAGGAACCAGCCAAGCAGAACCAGGAAACCCCAGGCAAACGCTGACAGGTAGGTCGTTGCACGCCCGGTCGCCAGCTGCACCAGCAAGGCGCTGTACCGGGTGGCCATCTTCGCCAGCCCCTCGAGAGTGCCATCAAACAGGGAACGGTCACAGCCGCTGGAGCAGAAGCGTGCCATCACCGTGAAGGGCCTGACCAACAGGCGGTCGACCAGGGCGTCTGCCTGCCAGCCGTTGAGCAGGAACCGGCTGACCCGGTTCTCCACGGGGGGCCGGTAGTTTCGATAACGCCAGTGCGCGGCAAACCAGCCGAGAGCGACAATTGCGACCGCAAATCCGATCAGCATCCACTCGGTACTGTGACTTGCCGTTACCGCCCGGCCGGCCAGGTCGCCGTACCAGTGATGCAGCATTTCGTCACCGCCGACCAAGGCCGGCAGGTTCAACATGCCACCAACCAGACCGAGCAGAGCCAGCGGCCAGAGCGGCCAGCGCATCTGCAACGGGATGGCGTGCGGGTGACCGGTGCCACGCCACTCGCCGGCGAACACCAGGTAGACCAGGCGGAAAGTATAGAACGCGGTCAAAAGAGCTGTCAGAACACCGATCAGCCAGAAGACCCGGTAGGCCGGGTCAGGATGAGTGAACAGCGCCAGCAGGATGCCATCCTTGGAGAAGAATCCGCCGGTCAGAGGCAGACCGGCCAGGCAGACAGCGCCGGCCAGGAACACCCAGAAGAGCTCCACCGGGCCACGCCGGGCCATGCCGCCCATCTTGTAAATGTCGTTTTCATCTCCGGCCAAGTGAATCACGCAGCCGGCGGCCATGAAGAGCACCGCCTTGAAAAAGGCGTGGGTCAGCAGGTGGAACATCGCGCCGGTGACCGTGCCGGCACCGACCGCCATGAACATGTAGCCGACCTGGCTCATCGTCGAATAGGCCAGCACACGCTTGATCTCGCGCTGCGCCATGGCACAGGTTGCCGCATACAGTGCGGTCAGGGCACCGATCGCGGTAATCGCCGTCATGCCGACTGCGGAGAGAGAGACCAGGGGGAAGAGACGGCAGAGCAGGTAGACGCCGGCCGTGACCATGGTCGCGGCATGGATCAGGGCCGACACCGGCGTCGGCCCGGCCATGGCATCGGCCAGCCAGGTCATCAGCGGCAACTGCGCCGACTTGCCGCAGGCGCCGAGCAGCAGGAGCAGGCTCAGGGCAATCACCACTCCCGGTGAAATCGAAGCGGCCTGGGCGTTGATCTCGCTGATGTTCAAAGTACCGGTAGCGGCAAACAGCCAGAGCAGGGCGATGGCCAGAAAAACATCTCCAACCCGGGTAACCAGAAAGGCCTTGGTGCCGGCCTTGGCATTCTCCAGCTTGCGATACCAGAAGCCGATCAGGCCGTAGGAACAGAGGCCCACTCCTTCCCAGCCGAGAAAAAGCACCAGCAGGTTGTCGGCGAGAATAATCGCCAGCATGGCAAAGACGAACAGGTTGAGCAGGCCGAAGAAGCGCGCATAGTCCTCTTCTTCGTGCATGTAGCCGACGGCGTAGAGATGGATCAGGGTCGCAACCCCGGTCACCATCAGCGTCATCGGTGCCGCCAGTCGATCGAAATTCATGGCAAAGGAGACATCGACGGCGCCGCTGTTGAGCCAGGTAAAGATGACCACTCGGGTCCCCTCACCCTCGGCATAACCCCAGAACAGGATCGTCAGCAGGAAGGCTCCGGCGACACCGGTCACCGCCATGATCTCGGCGAACAGGCGCGGCAGGCGCATGCCGAACAGCATGTTGATGACTGCACAGCAGAGCGGCAGCAGAGGTATGAGGAAGAGTAGCGACTCGCTCATCCGGACATCCCGTTGAATTCATCGGCGACCAGGGTACGCTTGCGTCGCCACAAATAGACCACCATTGCCAGCGCCACGGCAACCTCTGCCGCGGTAATTGCCATGAGCAGAATCACGAACACCTGGCCATCCACCTGCTGCCAGTACGCTGAAGCAGAAACAAAGACCAGCGACGCGGCATTCAGCATGATCTCCACACCGATCAGGATCATGATGACCTGGCGGCGCAGCAGCACGCAGGTCAGGCCGAGAACAAAGAGCGCTGCGGCAAAGCTTAAGGCGTGGCCGAAGGGAATCATCATTGTCCCTCTCCCCTCGACAGGGGGCGCCCGAGCAGGTAGGCGCCGATGGTGGCAAAGAGCAGCTGGAATGAGACCATCTCCACCGCCAGGACGTAGCGGCCGAACAGCGCTTCACCGACCGCCTGCGGCGCCAGGTAGAAATCGCCGATCTCCTTGCCCGCCGCCGGGTCTTGCATGATCAGTAGCACCGTGCAGACCATCAGGCTCGCCGAAAGCAGCACCAGCGGTCCCCAGCGGCGCCAGCCCGGCCCTTCCGGGGTTTCTTGCGGCGCCAGCCCGAGCATCATGATGATAAACAGGAACAGCACCATAATCGCCCCGGCGTAAACGATGATCTGCCAGGCGGCGACCAGCGGCGCACCGAGCAGGTAAAACATCAATGCCAGGGCGAAGAAGCCAGCGACCAGGTAGATCACCGCATGCACCGGATTGCGCCGCGTAATGCACAGCAGGGTCGCTGTCAGCATGATGAACCCGAGTATGTAGAAAAGAACTGTTGTCATATTCCTGTTTGGCCACTATGGCTCAAAGACACAAAGAGAAAACAGAGATTGCTTTACTTGGTGCCTTCCTGTCTTTGTGAGGGAGTCAAGGCATCAAACTTTTCGGGTCCACCGGCCCGTGTTCTTCTTCACCTTCTCCGCGCTCCTGGGCCACACCGATCCCCGAGTGCCTGTAGAAGTTGTATTCCGTGTCCTTGCCACCACCCTCAATCAGCAGGTCTTGCTTCTCGTAAACCAGGTTGAGGACCTCGCGGTTGCAGATCTCGTAGTCCGCCGTGGTCTGGATAGCCAGGGTCGGACAGGCCTCGGTACAAAGACCGCAGAAGATACAGCGCGAGAAGTTGATCCGGAACCAGGCCGCATAACGGCGGCCGTCCTCATCCTCTGCTGCCTGCATCGAGATGCAGTCGACCGGGCATGCGGCACTGCACAGCTGGCAGGCCACGCAACGTTCGCCACCGTCCGGATCGCGTGTCAGCACCAGGCGTGCCCGGTAGCGCGGCGGCGGCGTGCGCTTCTCTTCCGGATACTGGATCGTCACCGGCTTCTTGAAGAGATAGCCGAGGGTGATCCAGAAGGGCTGCAGGGTTCCTTTTATGTCACGCCAAAAATTTCTCATAGATCCAGCTCTTAAACAGCTCGCTACAAACGCCCAAAGTCACCAAGTGAAACAAACAACCTGAAGCTTTACTTTGTGACTTCGTGCCTTGGTGGCAAATTCATCGCCACGTTAGTTCAGCGCAATCCTTATCGCCCCGCTCACCACCACGTTCAGCAGCGCCAGCGGGATCAGCACCTTCCAGCCAAAATGCATGAGCTGATCGTAGCGCGGTCTCGGCATGCTGCCGCGCATCCAGATGAAGACAAAGGCGACAAACAGTACCTTCGTGATGAACCAGACAACCGGCGGCAGGAACGGCCCGTGCCAGCCACCAAGGAAAAACACCGTGGTCATGGCACCGATAACGATCAGGTTGATATATTCACCGACGAAGAAGAGGCCGAAGCGCATGCCGGAGTACTCGGTGTGAAAACCGGCCACGATCTCGTTCTCCGCCTCCGGCATATCGAACGGCGTCCGCTTCGATTCGGCAGTCACGCTGATCATGAAGATAATGAAGGCCAGGGGGTGCTGCAGCATATTCGGCCAGGTTGACTGGGCCATGACGATCTCGGTCAGCGAGAAGGATTTCGCGCTCATCACCACCGGCACCAGCGCCAGGCCGAGGGCCAGTTCGTAAGACAACAGCTGCGCCAGGCCGCGCATGGCACCGAGCAGGGAATACTTCGAGTTGGACGCCCAGCCCCCGAGCACCACGCCGTAGACGGCCAGCGAGGAGAGCCCGAAAATGTAGAGCAGCCCGATATTCAGGTCGCAGACCACCATTGGAATTTCACGACCGAACAGCGTCAAGGGTGGTGCGAAAGGCACCACGGCAAAACTGAGCAGAGCGGTCAGCGCGGTCAGGCCGGGCGCAAACAGAAACACCCACTTGTCGGCCCGGTCCGGAACAAAGTCCTCCTTGGTGATCAACTTGATGACGTCACACAGCGGCTGAATCATGCCGCCGGGACCGATCCGGTTCGGCCCGTAACGCAGCTGCATGCGACCGAGGATCTTGCGCTCGGCCAGCACCAGGTAGGCCGCCATGGTAAGGACCACGCCAAAGATCAGGCCAAGCTTGACCAGGATCAGGGCCAGGCTGATGAGCATCTCATTCATGCCTTGACCTCCTTGTCGAGACGGCACTCACAGCGGCTGCCGGGCACCATCCCTTCGAGGGCGGTATCCCAGAGCTGCGGCGCCAGGACTTGGTCTTCAACCATGCCCGGCTCGACATGGACCACGACCGTACAGTGGCCAAAATGAGTCGTCAGGCGCGCCCGATCGCCTTCAGCCAGTCCCAGCCGAGCCGCCAGGGCCGGGTGTAGAATAATGTAGGGTTGTGCTGCCGTTGCCGCCAGTGGTGCAGACAGGTGGGCTAGCCAGTGCGAACCGATCCGGTCCGGGATCGCCAGCAGGGTCAGGGCATCTGTTGCAGCGTGCTGTAAGCCCTGCTCAGCAGCCGGAGGCAGAGGCCCACTCAGCTGCAGTCGCTCACCTTCGGTTTCAGCTGCAAGCTTTGCCAATGGCGCAAACCTCGCATCGGTCGTCGCAATTGCCTTGCGCACCGCGGCAAGTTCGGTTTCCCGGTCAAGCAGCCGGGCCAGAAGCCGCCAGTCCGGCTCAGGGGTGGAGCCGGGCGCCTCGCGGAAAAATTCGCGTGGGGGATGGCCGCCCTGGCCACTCACGCGGATCGGGGTACCCGGATCAATCACCGGCAGAAAAGCCTGCAGGCGGCCTTCGTTGTTGACATAGCTGCCAGCCATCTCGGCGTTGGCCCGTGCCGGCAGGAAAATATCGGCGCGTTGCGCGGCCAGGGATGGAGTGGCATCGATGCTGATCAGAAGTTCCAGGTGACCAAGGGCGCTCTGCGCCCGGGACGGATCGATCGCTTCACTGAAGGGATCGCTGGCCAGACAGACCAGTGCTTTGACCGTACCTTCCCGGATCGCATCGAGCAAAGCATCGAAAAGTGGCCCGTCATCAGCCAGCAGGGCGCCGCCGAGGCTGTTCGGCCCGGCCAGCAGAGTGATCACACCGACCTGGCGCTGGTCCGATGACCTTTTTTGCGCCGCGGTGCAGAGGGCATCAACGCCATCGCCTCCCAGCAGATCAGCGCCGCCAATCAGGATTGGTCGTTCAGCCTGCTCCAGCTGCTCCAGCAATGCGGCGACCCCCTGCTTCTCCTCGCCCTTGAATGACTCAGCATCGTTCTGCTCGACAGCCTGTAACAGCTCCGGCAGGCGCTCCACAGAGAGAGTCAGGGAACTGGCCTCGCAGGGCAGCTCCACCGGCCGTGGGTCAATCACCGTTACCTTGCCGCCATTACGGACCGCCTGGCGCAGGGCCAGAGCAAGCACCGGCCCCTCTGCCAGAGGGTCGACACCGACCAGGATTGCCAGATCACTTTGCCGCAGCTGTTCAAGGCTGCGGGCATGCTGACCAAGTCGGGCGGACAGGGTCCGCGCGGCACGGTCCCGTTCGCGGTGAGCTTCGTAAACCAGATGGCCGGAACCGGTTGTTGCCGCCCAGTCACGCAACAGTGCGTTGGCTTCGAGAGAGGCGCGGGACGACCCGAGGAAGGCGACACTGTCCGGGCCCTGTGCTTCGGCGATAGCGGCGATCTTGTCACGGGCTGCGATCAACGCGTCCTCAACAGAGACCGGCTGACCGTCAACCCGGGCCTGCCGCGGCCGCTCGGGATGATTGACATGATCGTAACCGAACCGTCCACGGTCACAGATGAAAAAGCCATTGGTTTGGCGATTAATGCCCGCCCTGACCCGCTGCACCTCCCGGTAGCGTCCCCCCGGCACCGTGGCACAGCCGAGGCTGCAGTGCGGGCAGATCGACGGCGCCTCCTGAAGGTCCCAGAGACGCGTCTTGAAGCGGAACGGTTTGCTGGTCAGAACTCCGGTCGGACAGACATCGATGATGTTGCCGGAGAAGGGGCTCTCCAGCTTACCGCTCTGGAGACGACCATAAAAGACCCGGTTGCGCGAACCGAACACGCCGTAATCGGTGCCGCCGCAATAATCACGGTAGGTCCGTACGCAACGGTAGCAGGTGATGCAGCGGTTCATCTCCTGTTGCACGAAAGGCCCGAGGTCCTGGTTGGTGAAGGTCGCCTTCTTACCGCGATAGCGCCGCATGCCGTGACCGCCTGCAACGGTCATCTCCTGCAGCTGGCACTCGCCGCCTTCGTCACAAACCGGACAGTCGTGGGGATGATTGGTCATCGCCCACTCGATGACATGCTCGCGCAGCTCTACGGCAACCGGATCGGTGGACGAAACCACCATGCCATCCTGCGCCTTGACCATGCATGCCATCTGCACACCCTTGACAGGACCCTCGAGGAACGTCATGGCACAGAGACGGCAGGAGCCAACCGCTCCCAGCGCTTCGTGATAACAGAAGTGCGGGATGTCAATATCGAGTGCACGCGCCGCCTCGAGGACGTTGGTTTCCTCGGGCACGGTCACTTCAAGATTGTCGATGGTCAGTTTTGGCATGTTAGAATCAGTTGCTGGGGGCTGGGGACTGGAGGCTGGCAAAGGCTTATGAATCTTGCCAGCCACTAGTCCCGAGACCGCGCCTACCGTTTATAAGTTGCTGGTCGCT
>Ga0210080_1000032_pt1 | contig 10651 bp, 7 predicted proteins | sample White_CordB_D2_FD_185588 | JGI IMG/M metagenome (GOLD analysis project Ga0210080, IMG submission 185588) | Wetland microbial communities from the San Francisco Bay, California, USA, that impact long-term carbon sequestration - White_CordB_D2... | ecosystem: Environmental > Aquatic > Marine >...
ACCGCTGTCGAGGCGCCGGACAACATCCGCCGGGTGACCTTCTCCGGGGCTACCCCCGAGGGCAGGGTGTTCCACCACACCTATCGCATCGCTGAGGGTACCTTTGCCGAAGACCTGACGCTCCGCAATTGCCACCCGATGATTGCCGCCCGCGCCAAATTTTTCCGCTTCCGGAATTTTTCCAGCGAACGCCTCGAATCGGAGCCCGGAATCTATTGCTACAAGCTGGTCGGCATTGACAATCCGCGCGACATGCGCCTGGCCGCAGTCGCCGAGGTTCGCGACCTGACACCGAGCCGGGACGAATCGGGGCAGGTCATCGGCATGCCGGTCATGGAAAGGCTCTTTTCCGCCTGCGCCAACGCAATCCGTACCGCTCAGACAGAGCACGATCCGCGTCGAAGGCTGGCGATGAACCGGATCGTCCTCTACCTCTGGCCGCCATTCAGCCTGCCGATCGAAGGGCTGGACCGAGGCGCCGAAAAGTTCGCCTCGCTGACCGCCCCGCTCGGGCTCGAAGGGATCGAAATGATCGGCTCGCTGCTGGAAAACGGCGCAACCCGTGACGTGATTCTGCGCTTCGGCTTCGACGCCAGCGATCCCAATTCGTTGGAAATTGTCGAGTCGGTCAATGAGCCGGTCCCGGTCCTCGACCGATACCGGCAGAATGTCATCATGTCGCAACAGCGCGGTTCGATCTACCCGTACGAGCTGATCGACCGCCTGACCAGAAACGGCGGCAACTTCACCGAATACGCCGTGACCAATGAGGGCGCCTTCGAGCCAGTCGACCGGCCGAAGGGGAATAACGACTGTGGCTTCGTCGGCGGCCTGCTGACGACCCCCTCGGAACGCTACCCGGAAGGGATCACCCGAGTGGTGCTGCTCGGGGACCCGACCAAGGAGCTGGCATCCCTCGCCGAACCGGAATGCCGGATGACCATCGGGGCGCTGGAGCTGGCGAAAAAACACGACACCTCCCTCGAGTGGTACGCGGTTTCGGCTGGCGCCCGCATCTCCATGACCAGCGGCACCGAAAACATGGACTGGATCTCGATTGTGCTGCGCAAGCTGATCGAATTCACCCAGGGGGGTGGCGAGATCAACATCGTCATCACCGGTATCACCGTCGGTGGTCAGCCCTACTGGAACGCCGAGGCGACCATGCTGATGCACACCAAAGGGATCCTGGTCATGACTCCCGACAGCTCCATGGTGCTCACCGGCAAGCAGTCTCTCGACTTCTCGGGCGGCGTCTCGGCCGAAGACAACTTCGGCCTCGGCGGCTACGACCGCATCATGGGTCCCAACGGCCAGGCGCAGTACTGGGCACCCGACCTCGAAGCGGCCTGCGAGATCATGCGTCAGCACAACGAGCATGCCTACCGGGCGCCGGGAGAGCGCTTCCCGCGCCGCGCCAAAACCGCTGACGATCGCGAGCGCGACATCAGGACCGCAGTCCACGACGGGCCGGAATTCGAAACGGTCGGCGAGGTGTTCGACAACGTCACCAACCCCGGCCGCAAGAAGCCCTTCGACATCCGCTCCATCATGCGCGCCGTCGCCGATCAGGACTATCAACCCATGGAACGCTGGGCCGACATGCGCGATGCTGACACCGGCGTGGTCTTCGAGGCCCATCTCGGCGGCTACCCGGTGATGATGCTCGGCATCGCCTCCCGGGCGATCCCCCGCAAGGGGCTGTTGCCGGCGGACGGCCCTGATGTCTGGACCTCGGGCACTCTCTTCCCGATGTCGTCGAAGAAGCTGGCTCGCGCCATCAACAGTGCCAGCGGCAGCCGCCCCCTGGTGGTCTTGGCCAACCTGTCAGGCTTTGACGGCTCACCTGAATCACTGGCCAGATGCCAGCTCGAGTACGGCGCTGAGATCGGCCGGGCCATCGTCAACTTCGACGGGCCGATTGTCTTCTGTGTCGTCTCCCGTTACCACGGCGGAGCCTTTGTGGTGTTCTCGAAAGTACTTAACGACAACATGGAAGCCTTGGCTGTTGAGGGGACCTACGCCTCGGTGCTCGGCGGCGCGCCCGCGGCCGCCGTGGTCTTCACCCGCGAGGTCGATCAGCGCACCGACGCCGACGAGCGGATTGTCAGGCTGCGCGAACTGATCGCCGCCGCGACCGGCCCGGAACGTGTGACCCTGCAGGCTGAACTGGCGGAGCTGCGGCCCGTGGTTCGGGCAGAGAAGCTGGGTCAGAAGGCCGTCGAATACGATGCGGTGCACACCATCCAGCGTGCCCGCGAAATGGGCTCGGTCGACGCCATCATTCCGGCGAGCAGATTACGACCGGAGTTGATCGCCGCCCTTGAGCGCGGAATAGAACGGGCTCTTGTCAAGCAGGGCGCCGGCTAAACAGGCACGGCAACAGAGAAAACAATTGTGCTTTGAGCTAATCTTGGCTGATTAACTTAAATAATAGAGAGGTTTAAGCAATGGGCGTTCTCGAAATAACGGCAGACGAAAATGTAAAAATTCGCGTTGGCGACAAACTGAAGGGCCGCGTGGCATTCGTCACAGGGGGCACGCGGGGCATCGGCGAAGCGATCTGCCGCAGCCTTGCCAGTCAGGGAGCGATCATCGCCGCGGGTTATTCCGGCAACGATCAGAATGCTGAAGAGTTCCGCGAAAGGTTTATCAAGACCTATTCCACACTGGTAAGTGTGCACAAAGGCAATGTCGCCGACCCGAACGACTGTCGCAGCCGGGTCTCTGAAATTATTGAGAAGTACGGTCGCCTCGATATCCTGGTCAACAATGCCGGCATCACCATCGACAAAACCGTCGTCAAAATGACGGATGAAGACTGGTACAAGGTGCTGAACGTCAATCTGTCCGGAGCCTTCTTCCTGTCACAGGCGGCCTTGCGTCACATGGCCGAACGGGGCAGCGGTCGGATTGTCAACGTCTCGAGCGTCATCGGCGAGATCGGCAATATCGGCCAGGCCAACTACGCCGCCTCGAAATCCGGCTTGTTCGGCTTGACCAAGACGCTGGCCCGGGAGGCCTCGCTGCTGCTGGCCCGTTCGGGGAAGCTGACCGAGCCCGACGGGGTCGGTCTGACCATCAACACGGTCACACCGGGCTTCATCGCCACGGAAATGCTGGAACATATCCCAGAAAAAGTCTTGACACAGATACTGTCCCATATACCCCTCGGTCGGCTTGGCAAGCCCGCAGAAGTTGCGCGCGTTGTGCACTTCCTCGCTGCTGATGCCTCCTCCTACATTACAGGACAGGTCTGGGGCGTTAATGGCGGCATGGACATGTAAACATAGCCATCGAAAATACTGACCGAAGCATTCTGCGGGGCAGCCCTTGTCATGCCAACGGAACGGGGCTTAATACATGGGCAATAGATGGAATGTGCCAATGGCTTGCACATCGCCCTTTTAGATACAGACAACTTTGAATACGGAGTGTGTTGTAATGGAAAAATTATCAGGAAGGATTGCCGTTGTGACAGGCGGCTCGAGAGGGATTGGCGCTGCTGTCGCCAAAGGGCTTGGCAAAGAAGGGGCGACGGTGGTTATCAATTACAACCATAGCCAGGGAGAAGCCGAAACGGTTGTCAATGAGATCAAAGCCATGGGCAGTTTGGCCGTTGCCCTGCAGGCAGATATCTCTGACGCCGAAGCGACCAAGGTTTTCATCGAGAAGGCATTGGCCGATTTTGGCAAGATCGATATCCTGGTCAACAATGCCGGCATAACTCGCGACAAAACCTTCAAAAAAATGTCTTTTGAAGAATGGCACAAGGTCATCGACACCAATCTTTCGTCGGTTTTTAACACCTGCAAGATCGCCTTGCCGTCCATGCTTGAACAAAAGTATGGCCGGATTATCAATATCAGTTCGGTGATCGGCCAGGCTGGCGGCTTTGGACAAACCAACTATGCTGCAGCAAAAGCCGGGCTGGTCGGCTTCAGTAAGTCACTTGCTTTGGAAACGGCCAAAGGAGGGGTTACGGTCAATTGTATCTGCCCTGGCTATATTGCCACAGAGATGGTTAAAGCCATGCCGGAAAATGTTCGCGAGGCAATCATTGCCATGGTCCCCATGAAGAAGCTGGGTGAGCCTGATGAAATTGCCAAAGGAGTTGTTTTTATCTGTGAAAGCGAGTACATGACGGGGCAATGCCTCAACCTGAACGGTGGCCTTTATATGTTGTAATGCGTCGCTGGCAGATCGCTGAAAGGTTGCAATAAAAAAACCCTGCTTTATCAGCAGGGTTTTTTGTTGCAGAGCCGTCAGTGCAGACGGTGAATCTTGCAGAATTACTTGGTGCTGGCGGCCTTCGGTGCTTCGGGAGCCGCATTTTTCAGACCATTTTTGGCAAAGTCGAAGTTTTTGGTCATGAAGCTTTGGAAAATCTGGAAGTTGCTGTTGAGAGCCTCGTTCCAGAAGTCAACAACCGGCTTGGCTTCCTTGGGGAGCTGCTCAGTGGTTTTCTTAAGCAAGTCCTTGGTCTCCTTCTGGATAGCGTTGGACTGGCTGAAGGCACTGTTGTAGAGGGTTTCCATGGCCTCAAGACCCTTTACCGGGGCGTCCTTGGCAGTCCAGTCGATCTCGATGCTGGCCTCGACAAAGTTCTTCACATTGGCCTGAACCTTTTGGTTCTCCTTGATGAAGAGGTTGAAAGCTTTCTTGCCTTCTTCCGGGATGTAAGGGGTTGCGCCCAGAAGCTGGTCGGCCGCTTTGGCGGTTTGGTCATAGAAGTTGCCGAGAGCTTCGAAGCTCATTTTAACGGTGTTTTTGTTGAAATCGACAATGTCCTGAATGATTTTTTCGTTTTGCATGGTTGTTCTCCTTGTTTAAGTTATGGGCCGAAAGACGATCCGTGCCGTTCAATTCGTTTCGTGACACACAATAAACAAAATTTAAACAAAGTGTCAAGAAAAAAATTCACCTCCTGTTTAATAATTGTCTTCCCCTCTATATAATGGTTATAATAGTCCTTCATTAGGTGCCCGACCCGGGCTCTTGCAAGCAGGATTCGTAGCCATGCGACCTCAAAAAAGCCAGTGACTATTATGATTACCAAAGAACAGAAAGAACTTTTCCGCAAGAAGGTTGGCAAGCTCCTGGAGCAGCGGCGTCTGGAAAAAGGTATGAGCCGCAAAGACCTGGGAGAAACGCTGGGTTACGAAGGGAACAGCGCGGTTCAGGTTGTGGCTCGCTTTGAGTCTGGACGGGCTGGCGTGCCCAAGGCAAAGCTTTCCCAGTTGCTGAAGATTCTTGAGATCAGGAACGAGGATTTCGGGCTGAGTGGATCAAAATCATTGAAGAATTTTATCTCTGCCAGTGGATTCCTCGGTTCGACCATGGCTCCCTGGAGCGATGCCATGATCGATTTTCTGGAAAACACCGAAACCAACTTTGTGACCCAATCCCTTTCCGATGATGAGAACGATGACGAGAACTCATCGGCAGATACACAGGGTGAGCTTTACCAGGACCTGCTGCGTATCCTGAGGCTCTATCGGGTTCAGAAACAAAAAAGTCAACTCAGTCTTGTCGAAAAGCTGGATCTTCTTGACAGTTTGAGCGAAGGGGACGAGGAGAGCCTGACGCAAATGCTTGTCACTTTGAATATCGACCCGCAAGAGGCGTATCAAGCGATCGAGAGTCATTTGATGGATCAGTTGAAGGCAGGTGGTGGTAAAAAACCATAGCCCAATCGGTAAATGTGTTGATCACACTACCCTTTTATCAAAAGCCAGGACAGGGAGAGGGCTCGCCTTCGATGGACACACCCGCGACTTTCGTGGATCGCACTCACCTTTTGACTTGCCTGCGCAATCTCTGTCATGGGTGGTCCCTCCTCGACAAGTTCGTCAGCATTTAAATAAATAATTTTGTTCTTGTTTAAAAACAGTTTTACGTTTATAAGGTGTTTACGGTTTGTTTAATTTCTGGCTGTCTCCTTGAAGGATACCCGGAAATAAACAACCTTGGTTATAGCGTACAGCAGGTATGCCTTGCCAAAAAGTAACAAAAACAACCAGTAAAAATTAAACCGCCATAAAGGGGACAAACCATGCAAGATTTTTTTAAACAGCAGGCCGACTGGCTGAAGACCTGGCAAGAGCAACAACAGACATTGACCAAGCAGTACGCGGCCTGGGGCGAAGGGCTGGCTCAGGCAGCGCCGGGAGATTCCAGTCAGCAGGTGCCAGGCAATTTTGAGGAACTGGTAAAAGCACAGCAGGAGCTGTTTGAGCAATTTACCGGTTTTGGGCAGCAGATGCAGCAGAACCTACAGCAGCTTTGGGGTGACAAGCTTCCCTCAGAGTTGCTTCGCCAATTCAACTTCAACCTGTTACAGGAATTCTACAAAAGCTGGCTTGGCAATATGAAATTCCCGGGAGGCCTGTCCAACCCGTTTATGCCGGGACAGAACTGGACCGATCCGGCCAGTTTCATGAACGACTTTATGAAGAACGAGCATCCGTTCTTTTCAACCTTCAGTAATTTCAACATCGCCGAGGAAGTGCAGAAAGTCTTCGGTATGTTCGGTATGCTGCAGGGCGGAAAAATGCCCGGCGGCGATTTGTTCAGTCAACTGTTCACCACCTATCAGGGTTTTTTCAACCAGCTGGCCAACACCGGGACCAGCAAGGGCTTCGACCAGCTGCTCGAAACCTTCACCAGCTGGAAAGACCAGGCTGACCAATACCTGCTCGCCCCGCAAGTCGGTATCAACCGTGAAACGGCACAGGAATTTTCCAAGATTACCAGCCTTTCCCTGGCCTATATTGAAGCTTTCGCCAAGATGGGCAAGCTGATTGAGGAAACCGCCCGGAAATCGGGAAACCGCTTCCAGGCCAAACTGGTCGAGCGTTCTCTTAACAACGATCCCCCGGTCAAGTTCACTGACTTTTGCAGCCTTTGGACCAAGGAGAATGAGGCGGTATTTATCGAGGTTTTCGGCAGTGAAGGGTTTGCCAAAACCCAGGCGGATCTCGCCTCGGCAGGGCTGCGACTGAAAATACAGACCGATAAACTGGTTGAGAAGATGATTGACCAGACGCCTATCGCCCTGAAACGCGACGTTGACCTGGCAGCCGGTGAAATAATTCAACTCAAGCGCGATTTGCGCCAATCACGCAAACAACAGGCCGCTCTGGAGACGGAATGTAAGATCGCCCGGGATGCAGTCGCCGCCGGTGAAGAACGCTTCGAGCAGATGGAGGCCGCCCTGGCCAAGGCTCAGGCCCTGGCAGAGAATGCCGAGAAAACGGCCAAAGCCGCAGTCGCTGCCGATGAAGAACGCTTCAAGCAGATGGAAGCCACCCTGGCCAAGGTGCAGGCCCTGGCAGAAAATGCCGAGAAAAAGGCCAAGGCAGAAGTCGCCCGCCCCGGAAAATCTGTTAAGGGTGCCGCCGCCCCCAAGGAGGCGGCCACAGCAGCAACCAAGAAAACCCCTGCTGCTGCAGGCAAAAAAGCATCCACAACAACAACCAAAAAGGCAGCCACGACGGCTGCCACAAAAGCCAGTGGAAACAAAAAGTCTTCCGGCTCCCAGACTAAATAAGTGAGGACGACACAATGAACTATACACAGCAGATCCAGGACTCAATGGACGAGTTCAAGGCCTTCGCCGAAAATCTGAAAAAAGGTGTTGAGAACCTGGCCTCCAGCGGCGAGGTCAAATTGGCTCAGACCGAAAAGGAGCTGGTTTACGAGGATGGCAAACGGAAACTTTACCGCTACCAGGCGCGCACCGAAAAGATTTGCCCGGTCCCGACCCTGATTGTTTATGCCATGGTCAACCGCTACACGATGCTCGACCTGCAGCCCGATCGCTCAATGATCCGCAACCTGCTCGATCAGGGACAGGATGTGTACCTGATCGACTGGGGTTATGCTGACCGCATGGATCGGCATCTGACCATGGATGATCTGATCAACGCGTTTATGGACGATTGCATCGATCACATTCGCATGCAACACCAACTCGAAGCCATCAACCTGCTGGGAGTCTGCCAGGGGGGCACTTTTTCCGCTATCTACTCTGCGCTGCATCCGGAGAAGGTCAAGAACCTGATCACCATGGTGGCGCCGATCGATTTTGAAACCAACGACAGCCTGTTGTATGTCTGGAGCAAGGCGATGGATGTCGATCTGCTGATCGATGCCTACGGCATTGTCCCGGGTGATCTGATGAACCAGTCATACCAGATGCTCCAGCCCTTCACGCTGACGTTTCAGAAATACCTCAACATGGTAGACACCATGGCCGATAGTGAAAAATTAGCGGCCTTCTTGCGCATGGAGAGTTGGATCTTCGACAGCCCTGATCAGCCGGGAGAAGTCTTGCGCCAGAATGCCAAGGATCTTTTTCAGGAAAACAAGCTGGTCAAGGGTGAATTTGAAATCGGTGGTCAGCTGGTTGATCTGAAGCAGGTTAGCATGCCGGTCCTCTGCATCTACGCCGATTACGACACCTTGGTCCCGCCGGCCTCATCGAAGAAGCTGCTTGAGTATGTTGGTACCAAGGACAAGCAGGAATTGTCCTACCCTGTTGGGCATGTTGGCATGTTCGTTTCCGGGAAAACCCAGTCGACCCTGGCCCCGAGAATTTCTGAGTGGCTTAATCAGCGGATCTGACAAGCCTCTCAAATCATTCCGTCCACAAATGATGTGGACTTATATCACTCTAGAATGGATTAATTATGAACGTTGAAAACAATGTATTTGTAGTCACGGGCGGCGCCCGTGGTCTTGGATTTGCGATTGCCGAGAATCTGGCCTCGGGCAGGGGAAAAGTTGCCCTGGTCGACATGAATAAAGAGGGTCTGGACGAGGCCGCAGCAGCTCTGCAGGAGTACAATGTTGAGGTGCGCTGCTATGTCGCCAACGTCGCCGTAGAAGAGGAAGTCATCGCTCTGTTTGATAATATTAAAAAGGATTTTGGCCAGATTGATGGTCTGATCAATAATGCCGGCATCACCCGTGATGCCTTGCTGGTCAAGAGGAAAAATGGTGAAACGACCAAGATGTCCCTTCAGGCCTGGCAGCAAGTCATCGATGTCAACCTGACAGGGGTTTTTCTTTGCGGTCGTGAGGCTGCGGCCAAGATGGTCGAAGCCGGGAAAGGCGGAGTTATCGTCAATATCAGCAGCGTATGCCGCGACGGCAATATCGGTCAGAGCAACTATTCGGCTGCCAAGGCCGGGGTCTCTGCACTGACCGCCACCTGGGGCAAGGAACTGTCAAGGTTTGGCGTCCGAGTCGGTGCCGTCGCGCCCGGTTTCGTTAATACCGAAATGGTCAAGACGATCCCGGAGCCGGTCCTGGAAAAGCTGAAAGAGCTGATCCCATTGCGTCGGCTCGCCGAACCCGATGAGATTGCCCACACCGTTCGCTACGTTATCGAGAATGAGTATTTCACCACTCGCACCATCGCGATCGGTGGCGGCATGCAGGTCTAAACTGGATGCGGGGGCGAGCAAACGACCCCTGTCAGCTTAACCGGGCCAGACGGTTCCGGGGATTATCCCAGACTCGCCAAAAGAGGATATTTTACCCCCAGTCTGACATCTTGCCGGACGGAACCAGAACAATAACCAACTTTTATGAGGTGTAACCATATGAACCAGGTCTATGTTATCGATGCATTACGCACTCCGTTTGGCAGTTTCGGTGGCGTCCTGGCGGATGTCCCCGCTACCGAGCTGGCGGCGACCGTCACCAGGGCATTGCTAGAAAGAAATCAGATCGATCCGTCGATTATAGATCAGTATATAGCCGGGCAGGTTGTCTCGACCGGTTGCGGGCAGGCCCCGGCACGGATCGCCATGCGCAAGGCCGGTCTTCCGGATACCGTTCCGGCCATGACCATCAACAAAGCCTGCGGCAGTGGTCTAAAAGCCATGATGCTGGTCGCCGATACGATTCGTTTGGGAGATGACCATGTGGGCATTGCAGGTGGCATGGAGAACATGTCCCTCTATCCATACGCCCTGCTGAACGCACGTTTTGGAATGCGCATGGGCCATGATCAGCTCGTTGACCTGTTACTTTATGACGCCCTGCTCGACCCAGAAAGCGGACGTCATATGGGCGATATTACCGAGGAAGCGCTGGCTGAACGCGGCATCAGTCGGGAAGCCCAGGATGAGTATGCCATCAGCTCCTATGAGCGCGCCCAGGCTGCGAGCAAGAGAGGGTTTCACGCCAGGGAAATCGTTCCAGTGGTGAAATCAACCCGAAAAGGAGAGGTCATAATCGACCGTGATGAGGAGCCCACCCGGGTCGATTTCGATAAATTCACCTCGTTGCGTCCGGCCTTTAAAAAAGATGGGACTGTGACCGCCGGCAATGCCTCGACCATCAATGATGGCGCGGCCTTTGCGCTGCTTGCCAGCGGCGCCGCATGTCAGAAACACGGCCTGAAACCAAAAGCCAGAATGATTGCCTATGCAACCAACAGTCTACACCCCACGCAGTTCCCGGTGGCCCCGATCGGAGCCATTGAGCGGGTCTGCATCAAGGCCGGCATGACGCTCGAGCAGATTGACCTGTTCGAAATCAATACCGCGTTTTCGGCCGTTGCCCTGATGTCGATTAACAAACTGAATATCAATCGAGACAAAGTCAATATTAATGGCGGCGCCATCTCCATCGGCCA
>Ga0210080_1000034_pt1 | contig 10534 bp, 9 predicted proteins | sample White_CordB_D2_FD_185588 | JGI IMG/M metagenome (GOLD analysis project Ga0210080, IMG submission 185588) | Wetland microbial communities from the San Francisco Bay, California, USA, that impact long-term carbon sequestration - White_CordB_D2... | ecosystem: Environmental > Aquatic > Marine >...
CGGTAACCGTTTTGTTACGGAGGAAAACCATGCCAGCAACCATTGCCTTTGACGTCTATGGCACCCTGATTGACACGGCCGGGATCGTTGCGGCACTTCGGGAACATCTCGGCGAGAAGGCCGGCGCTTTTTCCGATCTCTGGCGCGCCAAGCAGCTCGAATACTCGTTCCGCAGAGGGCTGATGCAGAATTACCGGGATTTTTCCGTCTGTACCAGCAATGCTCTCGATTTCTGCTGTGCGACCCTCGAGGTCGAGATGAGCGCCGAACAGCGGACCCGATTGCTTCATGCCTATCGCTACCTGCCAGCTTTCCCGGATGTCAAGCCGGCCCTGACGAAGTTCAGGGAGACCGGTTGCCGCCTCTATGCGTTTTCCAATGGCAAGCCGGACGATGTCCGCAACCTGCTGCAGCATGCCGGGATCGACGTGCTCCTCGACGGTGTGGTCAGCACTGATGAAATCAAGAGCTTTAAGCCGAACCCTGGGGTTTATGCACACTTTCTGCGCAAATCAGGGGCGTGCGGAGCTGATGCCTGGTTGATTTCCGGGAACCCCTTCGATGTGATCGGTGCCATCTCTGCCGGTATGCATGGCGCCTGGGTGAAACGCAATGCGCAAGCGGTCTTTGACCCATGGGAGATTCAGCCGTCACTCACAGTGACCAGTCTTGTCGAACTTTTTGAAGCGTTCAGCGGTTAATCCATGATGACCGCAGTGTCGGAAAATTCTCGGCGTCTCCAGGCGTAGATTGAAAAAAAAGCCCCACAGTCAGGAGGGCGACTGTGGGGCAACGGGTTCTATGGGTTTACTTTTTGGAGGGTAGAACATGAAGAAGTATGTTCTGTTGATGGATATATTACTATTTTGGTCAGGTTTGTCAAGCGGAAAAATAAAAAAATAAATCTAGCCAGCGATTATCAGTGACCACCTTCTGCGGGTCTAAGAATCCCCCAAATATCGCTGTCCTCAGGAAGACGAGCCTCCTTTTGGGAACTTGTGCCAGCGGTGTGAAGTGTCCCGGTTCCCCTGACCTTTTTTCAAGGCTTCCCTGAAACAACGAATCGTTTATAATACCTGCATCTGTTTAAGTTTATTCATAGTCCTTCATTAAGAATCCTTGGAGTGAAAAATGTCCAGTTCGCTTGGGACCCTTTTCCGGGTCAGTACTTTCGGTGAGTCACACGGTATTGGAGTCGGTGCCATAGTAGACGGCTGCCCGGCCGGTTTGCAGTTGTCCGAGGCCGATATCCAGCCACAGCTAGACAGGCGACGTCCGGGCCAGAGCGACCTCACCACGCCGCGTGAAGAAGCTGACCAGGTGACAATCCTTTCCGGCGTTGAAAATGGTTTGACCCTGGGTACGCCAATCGGCCTGCTGGTACACAACAAGGACCAGCGTCCGGGCGATTACGGCGAAATGGACCTGGTGCCGAGGCCATCGCATGCCGACTTCACCTATCAGGCCAAGTACGGTATCCGCGCCAGCAGCGGCGGTGGCCGGTCCAGCGCCCGTGAGACCATCGGCCGGGTGGCAGCCGGGGCGATCGCGGAAAAGATTCTGCGAGAAGAGTGGGGCGTGGAGATCGTCGCCTGGGTTAGCTCCGTTGGTGCCGAAGAGGCCGTCAATGTGGACGTTGACAGTGTGAACCGCGACCAGGTTGATAGAAACCTGTCGCGCTGCCCGGACAAACCTTCGGCGGCGCGGATGGAAGCGCTGGTGCGTGAAGTTCTGGAGGCCAAGGATTCGGTCGGCGGTGTGGTCAGCTGTGTCTGCCGGAATCTCCCGGCTGGCTGGGGCGAACCGGTGTTCGACAAGCTCGACGCGATGCTCGCCCAGGCGATGCTGTCGCTGCCGGCGACCAAAGGCTTTGAGATCGGTTCGGGGTTTGCCGGAACACGCCTGCGCGGTTCCCAGCATAATGACCCTTTCGTCCAGAAAGGCAAGCGCCTGGGTACGCTGACCAATTATGCCGGCGGCACCCTCGGCGGTATCTCCAGCGGCGAGCCGGTCCTGTTCCGGGTGGCGTTCAAGCCGGTCGCAACAATCGGCCAGTCTCAGCAGACAGTCGACTTCGATGGCAAACCGGTCATTCTCGAGGCCAAGGGCCGTCACGACCCCTGCGTGGTGCCGCGTGCCGTGCCGATCGTCGAGTCAATGGCGGCACTGGTGCTGCTTGATTTAGCGCTGAGGCAGAAAACGAGAAGCGCACAATAGCGCTTCTCGTTTTAGCTCCAAGCTCCAAGCTGTAAGCTTACAGCTTTGCATTGTAATGTTATCGGCGTTTCTGCGCCCCCTGCCACAGGATGTTGTTTCATGTCAAAATCAAGAGACCCCCGTCAAACCCTGCAAGAGGTGTTTGGCTACTCCGAATTCCGTGCACACCAGGAACCGATCATCAAAAGCCTGATCGATGGTCAGGATGCGTTTGTCCTGATGCCGACCGGTGGCGGCAAGTCGCTCTGTTACCAGATCCCCGCCCTGCACCGCGACGGGGTGGCGATCATCGTGTCGCCACTGATCTCATTGATGAAAGACCAGGTCGACGCGCTGGTGGTCAACGGTGTCCGGGCAGCATTCTACAACTCCTCGCTCAAAGCTGAAGAGGCCCGCAGAATTCTCGCCCAACTGCATGCCGCTGAACTGGACTTGCTTTACGTCGCTCCCGAGCGGCTGTTGAATGATGATTTCCTTAACCGGCTGTGTGGACTGAAGCTCGCTCTTTTCGCCATTGATGAGGCGCACTGTGTGTCCCAGTGGGGCCACGACTTCCGACCCGAGTATGTGCAACTGGGGCAGCTGCGCAGGCATTTTCCCGAAGTGCCGATGATCGGCCTGACGGCCACGGCCGATCCGCAGACCCGGCAGGATGTGTTGCACAAGCTCGGATTGCAGCATGCGGAGTGTTTTGTCACCGGTTTCGATCGGCCGAATATCCGCTACACCGTAGTCGAGAAACAGAAACCCTTCGATCAGCTGCAGGCTTTTCTTGCAGATCATCATGGCGAAGCGGGGATCGTTTATGCACTGTCGCGCAAACGGGTCGAGGAGGTGGCTGATCGACTGGCAGCATCCGGAGTCAAGGCGCGGGCCTACCATGCAGGGCTGGGAGACAAGGAGCGTAAAAATGTTCAGGAGATATTCCTGCGTGACGACATCAATATCGTCGTCGCAACCGTGGCCTTCGGCATGGGCATCGACAAACCGAATGTACGGTTCGTGATCCACTATGACCTGCCAAAAAATATCGAGAGCTATTACCAGGAGACCGGCCGGTCAGGTCGGGATGGTTTGCCGGCGGAGGCCCTGCTGTTGTTCGGTTACGGCGATATCGCGATCAGCCGCGGCCTGATCGAAAAAGGCAATAACCCGGAGCAGAAACGAATTGAACTGCACAAGCTGCAGGCGATGGTCGGTTTTGGTGAGGCACAGACCTGCCGCCGTCGGGTCCTGCTCGGCTATTTCGGTGAGCGGCTTTCAAAGGATTGCGGCAACTGCGATGTCTGCCTCAACCCACCCGAGACATATGACGCCACGGTCGATGCTCAGAAAGCGTTATCCTGCGTCTTCCGGGTTGGGCAACGCTTCGGCGTCGGGCATGTGGTTGATGTCTTGCGCGGCGCACAGACGCAGCGCGTGCTCGATCTCGGCCATGACAAATTATCGACTTACGGGATCGGTGCGGAAAAGGTTGCCGAGGCCTGGAACAGCTTGATCCGCCAGTTGATCCACCGTGGCTACCTGGTGCAGGATGTCGCTGCTTACTCGGTGTTGAAGCTGACCGAAGCGGCGCGCCCCCTGCTGCGTGGCGAGGAACGGCTGGTCCTGGCCAAGCCACGTATCCGCGTCAAGACACTGCAGAAGAAGGGCCGACCGCAAGTTGGCGATTTCGATTATGATGATGACCTCTTTGACGCCCTGCGTATCAGGCGTAAACGGCTGGCCGATGCCGAAGGGGTGCCGCCTTATGTGATCTTCGGAGATGCCACCCTGGCCGAGATGGCGGCGAAGATGCCGACCGATGAAGAGAAAATGATGGCGATCAATGGTGTCGGCAAACATAAGCTGCGCAGGTTTGGGAGTGAGTTTATTGATGAGATTATGGGTTATATGTGTCGCTGACGTTTACAACGCGATAATTGTCTTCAAAACGTGAGAGAACAGCTCTGAGAGGGCTCTGCTTTTGATTGGTGTAAAAAGCAAGAAGTGTTATGGCCCGCTCATGATCAATATGACACGCCTCATCTGTCCCACCAGTCAGGTGCGGAGGCTGTAGGAACGCTGAAGAGCAAGGGGCCGCTTTGTGATGGCCATATCAGGGCCGAAGGAACTGGCGAAGCGGACGTTTTCAACTGTGTAAATGGCTTGGGGGTTGTGCCGGCGGATCAGCGCGATGACCTCTGGCAACTGCTTGCGGCGCACGATGGTGAACAGGACCATCACCTGGCCGTGCCCTCCTTCGGCATCGATCCTGGTGACGTTATAAGCCGCAACGCGCATGGCTTCAACCAGCGAGCTTGCGTTGCGCTGGGTTATGATTCGGATGACAAGTGTGCCTAGGGCAATTTTCTCTTCCAGCCAGATTCCAACGACGTTGCCGCCGGCAAAGCCGCCGGCAAAAGCAAGGTAAGCTGCCCAGCTGTTGACATTGTTCATGACCTGGCTGATAGCGATGATCCAGATCAGCGATTCGAAAAAACCAATCAATGCAGACAGTGTTTTCAGCCCTCGGGTGAGGAAGATAATCCGCATTGTACCAATGGAAACATCAATGATTCGAGCGCAGAAAATCGCTAATAAAATGATCAGTGTCGACTCGTTTATCTCCATTCAGTAGCCCTCTTGGTCATTTTTGCGACGCAGTTTCTTTATGCGTGAGTGAACACCATGTTGCAGGCTGACAAATGCCGATTCAAGGATGTTGACACCGACCAGAATTCCGACCGTCAATACCGCGACGATGATAGCAGTCACGTTGCGACCCTCCCCCGCCAGCACGCCGATCGCCGCAAGGACCCAGATAGTCGCTGCGGAGGTGACTCCCAGCACAGAACCCTCGCGGGTCAGAATAACCCCTGCTCCCAGAAACCCGATACCGGTGACCACCTGGCCGATGACCCGCGACGGGTCGCCGAAATTACCGGCCACAGAACCACCGACCGCAACAAAAACATAGGTTCCCATGCAGATCAGGGTACTGGTGCGAATCCCGGCAGGCTTCCCGCAGAGCTGGCGTTCAAGGCCAACGATGCCGCCGCAAAGAAAGGCTGTAAGCAGGCCGCTCCAGTGCAAAGGTGCGATCACCAGGTCAAGTTGTTGAATAAGACTCAAGTCCACAGGCTGTTGATTCTCCAGTCGCTCATAAAAGTGATGAGCCGCCAAAGGCGGCGTTGATATTCTCCTTCACATGGCAGGGCATTTCCGCCTCAGACTGCTGTCGTGCTGGCGTTAACCCTCTGCAATGGTTCTTCTGCCGGTAATTGCTGCTGGACATTGACGTAGGTGTAGGTCTCCCCCAGGTAATTTTTCAAGACGACTTCGGTGCCGAGACTCTGCAGATAGTCCGGCAGGATCGGAATTTTGCCGCCGCCACCAGGTGCGTCGATGACGTAGGCCGGCACACCGAGGCCCGAGGTGTGTCCGCGCAGGGCTCGGATAATCTCGATCCCCTCCTCGACGCTGGTCCGGAAGTGGTCGGTCCCCTGGACCATATCGGCCTGGTAAATGTAGTAAGGACGAACGCGGATGGTAAGCAGCCTCTGCATCAGGCGCTTCATTACTGTCGGATCGTCATTGACGCCGCGCAGCAGGACTGTCTGGTTGCCGAGTGGAATGCCGGCATCGGCCAGGCGTGTACAGGCCTTGGCCGAGGTCTCGGTTATTTCATCCGGATGGTTGAAGTGAGTATTGAGATAGATCGGCTGGTGCTTGCGCAATACGCGGATCAGCCCCATGGTGATGCGCTGTGGCAGGACCACGGGAATGCGGCTGCCGATGCGGATGATTTCGATGTGTGGGATCGCGCGCAGTCTCGTCAATATCCAGTCGAGCTTTTCGTCAGAAAGGAGCAGCGGGTCGCCGCCGGAGACGATAACGTCGCGGATCTCGACGTGCTCGCTCAGGTAGTCAAGGCCGCTCTCGATGGTGTCGCGGTTGACCAGCATGCTCTCGCCACCGACCTTGCGCTTGCGGGTGCAGAAGCGGCAATACATGGCACATTCAGAGCAGACCAGGAACAGAGCCCGGTCCGGGTAACGGTGCACCAGGTTGGGCACCGGGCTCTGGTTCTCTTCCTCGAGCGGGTCGGCATAACAGACCGAGTCGTGGACTTCCTGCTCGGAAGGAACTGCCTGCCGCCAGATCGGGTCGTCAACCTCCTTGATAAGCCCCAGGTAGTATGGGTTGACCCGCATCGGGTACTGCGCGGCAACCTCTTCCAGAGGTTGCGGGTCAATGCCGTACCTGCGAGTCAGGTCGCCGGGTTTGGTGATGCTTGCTTGCAGAAGTTTCTGCCATGTTTCCATCGCTGATGTTCTCCTTTGTCTGCGATTAGAAGCGTTTGACGTAGGTCAGGCGGTCGTCGCCGGGCTTGTAAAAGTCGCGGATACACGACTCTTCAATGTAGCCCGCCTGTTCGTAAAACGACCGGGTTCGCAGGTAACCCCCCTGCGAGGAGGTCTCCAGACAGAGCATGCGACCGCCGCGCTGGCAGACCTGGTCTTCGACATGTTTCATCAACCGTCGGCCGACGCCGCTCCCCTGGGTGTCCGGATCGACGGCGATCCAGTAAAGATCGTAATTCCCTTCAGTCAATGGGACCGGGCCGAACAAAACATAGCCGGCAACGCGGTCGCCAATATCTGCCACGGCGACCTCGTAGTCCTGCTGCAGCGGGTCGTTGGCAACGGTTTCCAGAAGTTCTACTGCAACAGCTACCTCGGCATCTGTGAAGGCCTTGGTTGCCGTCAGAATTTCTTCCAGAACGGGGATGTCATCGTGTCTCAGTTTGCGCATGTTAGTAACCTTAGTTTTTCCTTTTGCTGGCAAGGGCCAGAATGCGGGCTATCAGCTGCTGGTAGCTCATATCGGCCTCGCCAGCGCTGCGGGCAAGACCAGCCTCGGGGCTGATGTCCGGGTTGGCATTAACTTCCAAGATGTAGGGGATACCGTCGCGCAGACGAAAATCAACCCGCGCGTAATCGCGGCACTCGAGGAGCTTGTAGGCCCGCAGGGCGACGTCACGCAACAGCATCTCTGTCCGTATCTTGAGTTGCGCCGGGCAGACCGGTTCGGTCAGCTTGTACTGCTGCGACTGCTCCAGCCATTTCGCCTCGTAGCTGACGATCGGCTGGGCCAGATCGGTGTGAAACTTGATTTCGGAGAGCGGCAGCACGTCGTGGGGGCCGTTGCCGATGATTGCGGCGTTGATCTCGCGGCCTTCGATGAACTCCTCGACCAGGGCCCCCTGGCGGTAGGTCTTATGCACGTAGTCGATGCGGGCAAGAAGTTTTTTCTCGTTGCCGACCACGCTTTCGTTGGATATCCCCTGTGAAGCATCTTCCCAACGGGGTTTGACGATCAGTGGATAGACCATGTCCTTGACGCGTGAATAATGCTCCCCAAGCTTGACCAGGCAGTATTTGGGTGTCGGCAGCTGATGCTTCGAGAGAAGGTCCTTGGTGCGGGCCTTGTCTTGGGTCAATCCGAGTGAAAGGGGCGGTGCACCTGTGTAGGTGATTCCGAGCAGGTCGAAGAGCGCGGCGACGTGCATCTCCTTGCGGCTGTCTCCCCAAAAGGCTTCACAGAGGTTAAAAGCGATGTCAGGTTGCAGGCGATGCAATTCGGCGGCGAAAGCGGCAACATCTTTGCCCATGGCAACCAGCTCAGGTTTGTGGCCGAGCTTGGTCAGGGCGGCCGCCACCGAATGGGCTTCGTGCTCGGCACCCTGCTCGGCGATGCGGTCAATCACTTCACCATGAGTGGCGTTGTCGGGGACGAGGTTAAAGCATACAGCGATGTTCACGGTTCTCCCCCGCTGGCAATTCAAGCCGTGCACACGCGGCATCGACGACAGCCAGAATCGTCTCTTCGTAAGAGAGTCCGGCAGCCCGGCCCGCTTTGGGGAAGCAGCTGTTCTGTTCCGGGCGGGGCAGGATGCCAGGGAGAGGGTTGAGTTCGATAATGTGTGGCTGGTACTGAGCATCGAGACGAACGTCGATGCGACACCAGTCACGACAACCCAGGGCATGAAAGGCCGATTTACACAAGTTCTCGATCTTAATGCGTAACAGGGGATCGAGTTCAGCTGGACAGGTGAATATCTGCAGCGGGTCTTCTTCCCTGTCCCAGAGCCATTTGGCTTCGTAGGAGTAGATCGGCTGTACTCCTGCCGGCAGAATGTCGAGATTGATCTCGACAATCGGCAAAACAGTCAGGTCACAACCGTTGCCGATCAGAGCGACGGTGAACTCGCGGCCGGGAAGGAACTCTTCGATCAAAACCGGCTGCCGGTAGGTGTTGAGGACCCACTCCAACTGGCGGACCAGCTCATTCCTGTTGCGGACCAGCGCCTTGTCGGTGACGCCTTTGCTTGAGCCTTCGAGGGTAGGTTTGACCATCAACGGATAACTCAGCCCGTGTGGAATCTCTGCCAGGGAATCGATGACAGAGAACTGCGGCGTCGCAATGCCGTTGTGGGCAAGAATTTCCTTGGTGCGGCGTTTGTCGAGGCAGAGACCGAGCGTCAGCGGGTCACTGCCGGTGTAGGGGATGCCGAGCATGTCGAGCATGGCCGGTACCTGTGATTCACGGCTGGCGCCATGCAGCCCTTCGGCGATATTGAAGACCAGGTCGGGACGGATCTTTCGATAAGTCTCAAACGCATCGAGGTTGGCTTCGACCAGCGTGACCTGGTGGCGCGATGCCAGGGCCGCTTCCATTGCCTTGATGGTATGGATGTCGTCCCATTCGGCGTATAGATCGTCGGATAGAAAACCGGGAGGTTCCGAGGGAGGTTCGGCCGGATCTTCCATATGTCCGGCCGCATTTCCCTTCAGATTGAAGGAAAGCGCGATATGCATGTGTTAACCCCTAACAAAAAAGCCAGCTGCGAAATAGTTACCTTCCGTCAGGAAGGGCTGATGGCGTCTTCAGGGCCGGTTAGCCTTGCGGCTTGCGGCTGGTTCAAGGGGTCAACTTTTTCAGCGGGCACGTCTTGCGGTCCCGGCCCCTGAACGCCAGTCAATTATTCGTCATATACGCCTGCTTTTTTTGCTTGTCAACAGAAAAATAGGGGCAAATAAATATACCTTGATTCCAGCATCTTATCGCCGTTCTCAGGCAGTGAATGCACCCGACCACAGCCCGCTGAAAAAGTGGCGGGCATTACTGCCGATATTGCGGGTGCGATACCCTCCTTCCTGGACCAGCAAAGTCGGTATTCGCATGCGGCCAATGGCCTGCCCGATCTGGCTGAAGTCGGTTCCTGAGAGGCCCCATGTGCCGGTCGGGTCTCCCTTGGCGGTATCGAAACCGACACAGACAACCAGGTGGTCAGGCTGGAAGCGAATGACGCGTTTGATCGCCTTGCTTAAAGCGGCAAGGTATTGCTCACTGGTAATTTGTTCGGGTAGGGGTAGGTTCATATTGAAGTTGGCACCTTCGCCTTCGCCGATCTCATCCTCGAAACCGCTGAAATATGGATAGGCAAAGCGGGGGTGGCCATGAATCGAAATGGTCAGAACGTCGCTGCGCTGGTAGAAAATCACCTGCTGACCATTGCCGTGGTGATAATCGATGTCGAGGATCGCCACTCGGCCAAAATCCGAGAGCATCTGGGTCGCTATGGCTGCGTTGTTGAAATAGCAGAAACCGCCGAAGGCTCGACGTTCGGCATGATGTCCCGGTGGACGGACCAGGGCGTATGCCAGGCGATATCCTTCGAGAATCGAGGTGGCCGCGGTCAGGGTACAATCGACGGCCCCCTTGGCGGCTTTCCAGGCGTTGACATTAAGTGGTGTGAACGTGTCTATGCAGAAGTATCCGGCGCGCACGGCCAGTTCCTTGGGGGGGCGGGCGGTATTGCGGATGGGGAAGACATAAGGGTAGAGCGATTGACCGGCAGGAAGGTTGCGGCAGACCTGGCGGAAGTATTCGACGTAGTCGCGGTCATGGGTGCTGAAAAGAAAGCGTTCCGAATAAGTCCGGGGCGGGTGACGCTGAAAAAGTTCGGTCTTCTCAAGTTCTCGGAGAATGCTCTTCACCCGGACCGGTGATTCGACATAACCGCGTTCACGGACATGGTGAATCTCGTGGCTCTCGTTGACCACCAGTGCAATGCGCTGCGAGCGGGTAACCCGGGGGCGGGTTTCGGCGAGGATCTTCTTGTGGTAGCACGGGCCCCGCAACCGGACCGGGTCGTCTGTTATGGAATCCACAACCTTGCTGATGTACTCCGGTGAGCAAAGGTCGCCATAGCGTCGCTCGAGGATGGCCCGCACGATCAGTCGTGTTTGAGTACTTGTTAGCGGTTCAG
>Ga0210080_1000036_pt1 | contig 10495 bp, 8 predicted proteins | sample White_CordB_D2_FD_185588 | JGI IMG/M metagenome (GOLD analysis project Ga0210080, IMG submission 185588) | Wetland microbial communities from the San Francisco Bay, California, USA, that impact long-term carbon sequestration - White_CordB_D2... | ecosystem: Environmental > Aquatic > Marine >...
CGGGATAGATCTCGATGCCCTTCATGGTCCCATCGACACGCGGGTACCAGACGATGGAACGGGCAGCCGCGTTGGCGATGGCGACAGCATCGATGAGGATCTTCTTCATCCGGGCCTCCGGCGTGAAGGGCTTGCCCTTTTCGATGCCGATCGAGGCAAAAAGGCCCCGGGTTTCGGGATCGATCATGTCGAGCGGTTCCTTCTGGATGACTTCGTTGAGGTGCTCATAGAAGCTGTAGTCGTTCGCATGGATCGTGTTGAAGGACTTGCCCGAGCCGCTGATGAGTTCCAGCTTCGGCGGGTTGTTCTTTTTCGAGAGAGGATAGATGCGGAGGTTCTCCTCCACGTTCTTTCTGGCGACATCAAGGCCCTTGGCGATGGAGGCGCGCATGAAGACCCAGACATTATAGGTTCTGGACGGAACTACGAAGTAACCATTGGGCACATCGCCCTCGTAACCGGGCGGCAGGACCAGATACTTGCCGCCCTTGCCCTTGTCGGGCCCGGCCGAACCGATGTCCTGCATGTAGCGAAACCACGCGTCGTTGAAAGCACCAAGCATCCCAGCGGGAGCCTCGAGAACTATCGGACCTGTCTCCTCGAGATCAAAGTCGGGAAGGACATACATCGTGGACGTGTTGCCGGTCAGAAAGAGCGAATTGGAGTCCATTAGCTTGTCGAAGATCAGGACCTGGTTGTATTCGACAGCACCAGTGTCGCGAGCCCCCTTAATCAGCCCGTGAAGGGAGGCGCCGGGCATTCCCTTTAGGAAGGCATCTACTCCGCGCATGGTGTCGAGGAAGTCGTAGACTTTCTCAGCGGTTTGTGGCAGCGGAGCCCCATCGAGAAACTCAAGGGTTCCGATGGAGGTCTCGACTTTGTTGGGAGTCGATATAGAGTTGAGCGTTTCCTGGCTGACCTGAGCGCCGACAGGCAGGCACATGAAATGCACAGCGACAAACGCTATTGCAAGTTTAAGGCAGAATCTGACATATGGTTTATGCATCTTTTTCTTCGATAAACACACTGCGGGCTGGGGCCACTTGTTCATTTGAGAGTCCTCCTAGTTTCAGTTACATTGTGTATTTCACGTTTTTCTTTTTTGTTGCTTCGCCCATTTATTCATTTGCGAACTAGATCCGAGGACTCGTTCCCGAACCACTCGCTGCCATAAAGCGTGGAAATCCAGACTCGAGCCAACGCCTCGCGGACCGGTTCCGGCTGCTTTCTCGGGTGCTGACCGAACGCTTGGAGGAGGGTGTAGGCATTGAGACGGTTGAGCGCAAAGGCGACGGGGCGAGCCTCGAAGTCCGGGATCAGAGCCTGCTTCTGGTCGGCTTCGATGCGGGCCGTTGCCGTGTCGTCGAATCCGGCGAGAAATTGCAACCAGGCGTTTTCGAGGTGGGGGTCGGTGACGGCGGCATCGGTTATGGCCCGCAGAAACGGGCCCCGTTGATAGCAGACGTGAACCAACCCGGCCACCGTCTCACGCAACAGAGTGACAGGATCACCAACGCCCTCAAGCCAGGGTTTGGCAACGTTGAAGATTTCCTGTTGCAGCATGTCCAGCAAGGTCTCCATCAACTCGTGCAGATCGTTGAAGTACTGGTAGAACGCCGAGCGGCTCACGCCGGTTGAAGCCATCAGCGAGCTGACAGTCATGTCACGAAACGGATTTGACCAGATGAGATCCAAGGCCGCATTCAGAATTGTTGCACGCGTACGCTCGGCTTTACCGATCTTGAGCGTCGGTTGCGGGCTCATGCGCAGAGGGGACAACGACTTTTCAATTTCTGACATAGTGTCAGAATATACCGATAAATTGTCAGCTTGTCAAGGGGGGGGAGCCATGTTTCGCAACGCGACTCCCTGGCAACCAGAATTCCACAGATGAGGTTCCGGGGGGGAGCGTGGCTTACGTTAGTTTCAATGTAATCGAAGTGCAACAAGTCCACCCAGCAACTCAACAAGGCGCTCTTGCCGTAAGCCCGACTGCATATTGCATCATGCATGGTAACAAATTGCGACTTGCCTAAAAGTGTGACATGCGTGCCTGCTTCTGAAATGAAGGAAATATGCAGATTGCATAACAAAATATACACAGGTTGCGATTTTTTCGACCAGCAAGCCACCACAATATATAGTGGTATGGCTTATTTTCGGTAAAATGAAGGATATTATTTGATATCACAACAAGCATCTAACGATAAAAAATTCAAACTTTAAAGCCTTTTTTAAAAAATGGGAATATTTGCTATCTGCTATCTATTTTAAATAATACCAATAACTTAAAGTTCAAGATACCCAAAAGTTATCTTAAACGGAGCAATCGTTTGTAGCCGGCCCATATATTTTAATCCCATCTCAAAATCCGGCCAAAAACAGCGCACAGATTCAAGCCGCTCAAGATAAATTGCGATTTATGGCTAAGAATGGGCGAACCGGTTATGTGTTAGCTGAACGAATACCAGATCAAATCATAATATTGACCGGGGCAGGTCAAAAAGTCATTGCCCCGGTTTTATTTTAGCCGTAAAGGTTCTCAATCCATTTTAAAGCTTCTGTATCACTGATCTTTTTTAGGTATCTCTGAGTGGTCGAAAGATGGACGTGCCGGAGCAGTATCTTCGAAATTATCTCAATCGGCGTGCCTGCGCGAGAAGCATAGGTTGCACAAAAGCGCCTTAGATAATGTGGCCTTAAATGAATCCCAACCGCCTTGCCCGCCTTTTTAACCATTACCCGAGCCGCATTATAGGTGATCGGAAATATCCGTTGCTCTGGCTTAATACCCTTTTCTTTGATGTAATCCTTTAACCGGTCAGCCACTTTTTGAGGGATAAATACCACCTCAGATTCCTTACCGCTTTTCGGATCCGGCAATGTAATTTTACGGTCATGGACGTCAATGGGCCTAATTTTCAGAACCTCGCCGACGCGCATGCCGCCACGGGCCATTAATTCGAGCATGATACGATTGCGTGGATTGGTCGTTTTGAAAATGATTTCATCGATCAGCTCCTTTTCGAAAATAGGCCATGGGGGTGCTTTGCGGTCTTTGAATATTTTTCTCAAAATAGGTGTGTCACACGGGTTTTGAAAGTTAGGATCGATAGAGTTTTTGATGTAATTGAAAAAGGCTTTGAGGCTGGAATAACGATTGCGTTTGGTGGTTTGTTTGTTTCCGTCAGTGAGCTTGGTCAGAAAGGAAAGAACCTCATCCGGTGTGATGGAATCAGCTAACCTTTCACCAAATTCATCCTTGAACTGGTTAAAGACAAACTCATAATTTTTCACCGTATTTTTTTTTAGAATTGATGCTGTGATAGTCTTTGTACGATTCGATTGCCTGAGAGATTTTCATTTTACACCTCCATTGTTTGGAATTAAATATTATTTGACCTCAGCCGACATGTTCGGATAATAGCATAAATGGGTTCGAAATTCAGGACAAATCAAAAGAATTGGAAATGATCATGGGACTAAGCATAAGGATATTCATTGTTGAAGATGATGATACTATAAAACGTCTTCAACTGGCCCGTTACGAGCGGCTGCTAAAGCGTGATCCAGATGAGCGGCTTTCAAAATATGCCGGCAAACGAGTCCGTTACGCTCTGATAGTCGTTGATCTGGTTAATCGAAAACCAATAGAAGTGATAAGGGATGAGTACGCCTATTTAGATTTTGATGAAGAGGGACGATTTAAAGAACCGGCATATGAAAAAGAGGATAGTTCTGCCTTTGATATGCTCGATTTCTTTTCGTTAAAACAACAGGATAAGCGGGTCATAGATGCGCGGCATAAATTTGCAAGGAAACGGTATTTCGATAAACATAGGTGGGATCCGACGGATGAAATAGTAACCGCTATTGCAGAGGCCATATTCGGTAAATTAATTTGATGGTGGTTTTACATCGTCAAAAGGGGCACAAAGTTTTGATTTCCTAAACAAATACATAATTAAAACAGAATGTTGTTAAGATTCGATTTAGGCACGATATGAGGCCAGTTTAGTTATGTAGCGACAATTTAATTCCGTTTTTAATTTTCTTTAATTCCTGGAAAATAATAAAAACTCCATCTAATTCTTTTGATTCCTTTCCCTTTTAATTCTCATCGATATTATTCTCATCATTAAAGCTATCCGGTTCAACTTATTATTCCTAAAATCATTTTCTCAAATCCTATGATAGGAGAGAAAACGATGACCAGGAGCCCGACACGCAAACGTCCATGCCGGATATGTAAACGGTGGTTCATCCCCCATCCACGACAGAAGGATCGGCAGAAGACCTGTGGTAATCCAGTATGTCAGCGGGAATGGCATCGTATAAAGTGTGAGCAATGGAATCACAACAATGTTGATTACTTCAAGGACAATTATCTGGATAAAAAACTTGAGCAAACCGGCCCGCCGCGAAGCCGGCTGAAGACGGGATTGCCCCTTTGTTATGTCCAGCAGCTCATCGGCACTCCACATCTGATCATCATCGAGTACCTGAGCCAGCTGCTTATCGGCCGCTGTCAGCATCTGATTCGTCAGCATGCCATGGTCAATGGGCCATCAATTGATCAACAACCGGCATCGGAGCTTTTAAGAGGTGATGCGCATTCAAGCTGTTGTAATCACTAAGCATTGTCACGAACTATGCCAAAAACGTTTTTAAGAGGTGATAAGGGGTTAAGCTTTTGTAAAAACACATGATTTGAAGCGACTATAGCATTGATGTTTTTAAGAGGCGATCGACTTTGCTCAATGAACCGATGTATAGCAGAGGACAATATGAAAGGAGTCGATCATGATCACCAAAAAGGTTCTGGCTGCCGATCGCATACGGCGCATCAATGGGGGCTTCAGCTTTATCCCGCATCGGTTTTTAACCTCTGGATTTTTGGCCTCCCTGCAGCAACAAGAGCTGATGCTGTATGTGTTTTTGGTATTGGCGGCCGATCGCCACGGACTTTCCTATTACAGCTATGAGCGCATCTGTTCGCTTTTGCATATGACTGTGGAGCAGTATACCGCTGCCAGAAATGCTTTGATTGAAAAAGACCTGATCGCCTTTGATGGTACCCTTTTCCAGGTGCTTTCTTTGCCCTCCAAACCTGCTCAACTTTCAATGAATAAACCTAAAGAGCAACTGACGGGTTGTCAAGCGCCGGCGGCCATCGGTTCTGTCATGGCTCAACTATTTAAAGGAATTTAGCAAAAATGGCCGATTCTCATATCCAACAATGCATCGAATGGCTGGATTGGTACATCCAACAATACGGGTCGCCACAAAAAGACCCTTCGGCAGTTGCCCGACTGATCCGCGCCACTGCCGATTACCTTCAGTGGATGAAATCCGTCAACTATAGCCTTGCCACTCAACACCTGCACCGCGGGCAGTTAGAACTGTTTTTGGATTTTGTCAAAAACCGCCGTTTGCCTTGGCAACAACTTTTTACCGTCAAAACCCGTAAGCAGTTTAAAAAAATCAGTGGACTTGCCACCTCGACAGCCATCAATGGGCTGTCCCGCTATCTGGTTGAACAGGGCCAATTAAAGATGCCGCTGCCACAGCATCCACAGCAAAGAAAACTTACCGGCACCTTTGAAGACTATTTGCAGTTCCGGCAAGACGGCCATCAGACAGACACCCACCAATTAGTCGCCGTCCGAAGAGTGCTATCTTCTCTTTGCGATTACCTCAACGCGCAGGGTATCAGACTGCACCAGCTTCGGATCGAAGATCTCGATGCGTTTATGGCTGAATTTTGTCAACCCTTTTCGCCGGGCACCTGCCGTACCTATCGAACCATTGTGCGCGGCTTTTTAACTTATCTGCACCATCAGCGCGGCATCTTAAAAAAGGATCTGGCGCCGCTTTTAATCGGTGCCCCTCAATTTGCCAAAGCCAAGCCTCCGAAATTTTTGCGCCCCCATGAAGTTAAGCTGTTGTTTGAGAGTCTGTCGGTTAACTCAGCCAAGGACCTTCGTACCTACGTCATGGTTCACCTGGCTTATACCCTGGGGCTGCGACCCTGTGAGATCTGCCGCATCACCTTAGATGATATCGCCTTTAAAAAAGCACAAGTTAACGTCGAGGATCGAAAAAACAACCAACCGCTAACGCTTCCTATCCCCGAACAAACCTTGAAGGCCATTGTCGCCTATATGGTCGGCGGCCGGCCCAACAGTCAAGACCGTCATCTTATTTTAAGCTTCCATGCCCCCTATGGTCCGATTGTCCCTGGTCTGGTGGGCCGCTATATCCAGCAGGCGATGCACAAGGCCGGACTGACCTCAACGCCTTATTGGCTGCGCCATTCCTATGCCCAACACCTGCTAAGTTCCGGGGCCTCGATCTATGAGATCAAACAGATGCTGGGACATCGTCATATTGAGTCCAGCCGCAAATATCTTCACATCCATACCGACTTGATGCGCGAGGTGATCTTAGATGAACCGCTTTGAAAGTTTTTTGGCACCACAGCTTGAAGATTATATGATCTACAGGCGCCAACTGGGCTATGACACCCAAAGCTTGTGCTGGGCGCTCAAAACCGTTGACCGCTATCTGGTCACTCAAAATGCCGGGCCAAAGGATCTGACTCCGGCATTTTTCCTCAGCTTGCAAGCCGATCTGCACACGCAAAATAAGTCTATCAATCGCCTGCTGTGCTGCACAAGAAAGTTGTTTGAATACCTGGTGCGCATAGAATACTGCCAGGATAATCCTTTAAGGGATATCCCCTGGCTGCCCGAAGAAAATTTTATCCCGTTTATCTTTTCTCCATCTCAAATCAATGAACTGATTCAAGCTACCTGTCAGCGGTTGCGAATATATTCCAAAGATTTCCTCAAAGATCTGGGCTGCTACATGGCCATTTTACTTTTGGCACGCTGCGGAATGCGCATTTACGAACCTTTGCGACTGCTGCGTGAACACTTCCGAGCCGATGATAAAACGCTTTACATTGAAAAGACCAAATTTAAAAAAGACCGCCTCATCCCCATACCCAATTCGGTGGTCACCGAAATTACTAATTATCTGGCCGTACGCCGCACTCTTTGGTGTGCGGATACCAATGCCTATCTGCTGGCGGCAAGCAAAGAAAAACCCTTCTACGACGAGTTCATCCGCCGGCGTTTTCACCAAGCGGTCAGCGATATCGGCCTCAAGTGTCCCAGAAAAACGATCGGCAACACCAATATCGGTGCCCCCACGCCTCATTGCCTGAGACACAGCTTCGCTGTTAACACCCTAAAGCGCATCAAGGCACAGGGAAAATCCCCCCAACACGCCCTGCCGGTGCTGGCCGCCTACCTGGGACACAGTGAGTACAAACATACCGCCAAATATTTGAAAGTGCTCGATGCCGAGCATCGACACCAACTGGTCAACTTTATCAACTCGCAAAAGCACAACCCATGAAACTGTCAACCTGTCTGAATCAATTTTTTGTCCAATATCTGCCCCGCATCAAAGGCAGCAGTCAACAAACCATCTATGCTTATCGCGATGCCTACCGGCTGTTTTTACCCTTTGTCGCCGACTATCATCACGTAAAGATCGCCTCATTGCGTATCGAACACCTCACGGTCGAGCTGATCATCGCCTTTCTTAATCATCTGGAAGAAAAACGTAAAAACACCGCCCGTACCCGCAACCTACGGTTGGTAGCCATCAAATCCTTAGCCAAGATGATCCGCTTTATGTATCCGCAGCACCGAAAATTGGCCCAACAAATCTTGAGTATCCCTCAAAAACGGATGCAAAAAAAGCTGATCGGCTACCTGTATCCGGAAGAAATCATGAATGTCTTCAACGTCGTTGATTTGAAAAAAAGTGAAGGCTTGCGAGATTATTGTCTGCTGCATCTGCTCTTTGACTCCGGCGCCCGGGCAACCGAAATCGCAACCCTTAATCTGGATTACTTCGATGCCCACAACCAAACTCTGGCCATCTTGGGTAAAGGCAACCGCTTCCGTCAGATCGAACTGTGGCCCAAAACCTGCGAACTGATCACGCTGTACATCCAAAAATATCGCACCACTCCAAGACCACTGTATCGCCATCGGCTCTTTATCAACCAGCGCGGACAAGCATTAACACGCTCGGGCATCCATAGGCTGTGCCAAAAATATCTTCGCCGCGCCCTGCCGCCCAAACGCTTTAACGCCATCAATGCGGCGCACAGCTTCCGTCATTCACGAGCCGTTAATATGCTCAGCTGTGGCCATGCCATTACCGATATCAAAATCCGCCTGGGACACGAAAATTTACAATCCACCATGGTTTATTTGCATATGGATCTGACACATAAGCGAGCGGTACAGAAAAAATTTATTCAATACGCCCAATCAAGCCTTAAACACGATCCCAAATTAGATGAACTCATCGACTGGGATCACAAAAAAGATATTCTGGAATGGCTCGACACCCTCTAAACTAAGACGAAAACAACAACGGTGGGGATAAAAGAGGTATGAACTTACACAAATTACTATGGCGCAACTTTTTTTACAAATTTGCAATTTAATCGATAACTAATTGAAATTTAATCAAATCCAAATTTATCGCTGCCAAGTCAATATCTTACATATTATCAGTGGGTTAAGGGATCTCGCACCATAGGGCACGCAACATACACATTTAGGCAAGCCGAAATTGAATACCCTGCCTGATGTATTGTGCAGTCTGGCACCTCGGTCACTTAGCGCGCACTGATGATGCCTGATTTGAACAAAATTTGAAATACCGGTTGATTCCCTATGCTGTTTCATATATCCAGATTCGTATAATCGCCTGTTCGGCAGGAACATGAGTTGATCGACAACTACAGGGTGGCTCCTTTTCGTTAACCGCCTTGAACGAGAAAATGCCCCAAAAGAACGAAACCAAGACCCCGAAGGGAGGAACAGCCGGGCGGAGGTTTGAAAATGGTTGTGAATGAATCGAACGGGGTCAAAAGCCATGCAAAAATGAAGAGTCCAGGACGCATGTGGCCCGATTGGTACCCGGTACTGGCAACTTTCAGAAATTCCGACAACCGGAAAGCTACCTGGCAGTTGATAAACACGATAATCCCTTACTGCGGCCTATGGTATCTGATGATCCGTTCGATTCAACTCGACTACCCTTACACGTTGACTCTGATTCTCGCCCTGGTTGCCGTCGCTTTCATGGTCCGGTTATTCATTTTATTTCACGACTGCGTGCATGGTTCGTTCTTTAGGCGGCAGGGCGTCAACACATTCTTCGGGTACTTCTTTAACTTCTTGCAGGGCTTTAATACCATAAATAAAAAGGGGTTAATAATGACTCGCAATACTCTATTATCAAGGCCAATTATAGCAATAATCTTTTTAGGCTTTTTATTTGCAGACCCATTCATAAGGGCTGCATCTACTTCAGAGTTGGAAACAGTTGAAAATCAGGTGAACGCCCGGAGTGAAAATTCAAAAGATTTTGCCGAAGGTCAAATTACGGTCCAATTCAGCCAGAATGAAGCCGATACCATCTCGGCAATTTTGCCTGAAGGTGAAGTCAGGCAGATGTTTAAAAATAAGCTCTCTATAGGAGGGAGAAAAGATGATTCCTCATCTGATGGAGTTTACAGAGAAGGAGAGGGACTTATACCGATTTTTCTTGAGAGCGAAAAAGAATTTTCTCACGCTCAAAAACAGATTCATTTACTTTTTACTGAATCCAAATTCAGTTCTCAAGAATGGAAAGCGGCACTGGATAATATAAATATGCGCAAGGGCCCAGGCCATCTCATGTTAACCACTTTTATTTTGGTCGTGTTGATTTTTTGCGGACTGGCAATGGAAAAACTGCTGCGACGGGCTACTGAAGACATTCGGCGTCAGTTATTGGATACGGCATCATTGGGACGTTTACAATTCCTGGGACAAGTTGTCTCTCACTTTCTTTTGGAATTTTTAGGCCTTGGCGCGTTTATGCTGACAACCTTTGTGCTGTTTGCCTTTTTCTACGACGAGGGCGATCCTGGATTTGCAATTCTCACTTCCGGACTTCTTTTAAGCTATTACATCAGATTTGCAATCTTGGCCTCTAACCTGATTTTATCTCCGACGAGGCCCGCCCTGCGCTTACTGGTTCTGAAAGACGAAGATGCAAAATTTCTTAATCGATGGTTCATCGGAATCGCCGTGACGATGATGGCAGGAGGCACAATAAGCTACACTCTGCAGGGGGCCGGACTTAGCAAGGAAAACTATGGTCTGATATACAGTTTAGCGGGCTTCAGCGTCTCCCTTTTGGTCGTGGTAATGATCTGGCGCAGCCGGCGCAGAGTGGCCCGGGCGATCTGCTCAGACGATCCTGCAAGGGATAAAGCCCCATCTTCCATTCGTGCCAGGATCGCCGGCACTTGGCACTGGTTTGCCATGCTTGGCGTGCTTGGCATGGGCGTATTTTGGTTCTTCAAGGGTTTGACTGGGGAAACTGGCGCGCTAATTCCGCTAATTATGAGCAT
>Ga0210080_1000038_pt1 | contig 10297 bp, 8 predicted proteins | sample White_CordB_D2_FD_185588 | JGI IMG/M metagenome (GOLD analysis project Ga0210080, IMG submission 185588) | Wetland microbial communities from the San Francisco Bay, California, USA, that impact long-term carbon sequestration - White_CordB_D2... | ecosystem: Environmental > Aquatic > Marine >...
GTCAAAAACAACCCTTGTTTTTTCGTTCATTAACACCACGTCACCGCCAACCTTCATTCTCACATAGCCCGCGGGCAACCGGGCCAGACTTCTCTCAAGGCTGTCCGGCAACCTTCTTGCTTCAAGACCCGGCGGCAGCTGCCCGTGTTTTTTAATATGTTTTTGCAGCCCCGGGGGCAATTCCTGCTTTTTGGCAAGGCCCGGCGGCATTTTTTTTCTTTCCCTGCCGCTTTTATAATGATTGATGATCTTCTCCCTGTCATTGGCACTGAAAATAATGGTTCCCCTGAAATCCTCGCTTCCTACGGCAATAGTACCTCTTTCCACATGAGGATTTGCAGCACAGGCGCTCACCATTGCTGACAAGGCAATTCCAGCGACTATAAAAAGCTTTTTATACATAATGGTTCCTCTGCAGATTGCATTGAATGAATGTAAAACCGGCGCCATGCCGGATTTAAAATCTGATTATCTTTTGCCGCTCAAAAAATCCTCTGCCTCGTCCACATCATAGCGGCAGCCGATAATAAGCGGTACTCTCTGGTGCAGCTCCTGCGGCTCAATTTCCAAGATATCCCGGCCATCACCGGTGATTGCACGGCCCCCTGCCTGTTCAACTACAAAGGCAAGTGGTGCTGCTTCATAGAGCAATCTCAGTTTGCCGCTAGGCTTGGCCGGGTTCTTGTTATCCTTGGGATAGAGAAATATCCCTCCTGAAATGAGATTGCGGTGAAAATCCGCCACGAGGGAGCCTATATACCTTGAACTGTAAGGCCTGCCGCCCTCCAGGTCCTGTTCTTTGAGATAATCTATATAGCGCCGCATATTCTCATCCCAATAGGTGTAATTCCCTTCGTTTACACTGAAGTACTTGCTCTTCCCCGGTATCTTTATATCAGGATGGGAAAGATAGAACTCGCCGACACTCGGATCGAGCGTAAAGCCGTGCACGCCCTCCCCTGTAGTAAAAACAAGCATGGTGCTGGAACCGTAAATAATATACCCTGCCGCCACCTGCCTGCTGCCTTTCTGCAGAAGATCTTCCGTAGAGCCGCCCTCATCCCCGGCAGACTGCCATTCGTCTCCTGAATCCGTGCTCCTTCTGCCGAAAGATGGCTCCCCATCGTCTGATTTACGGCGGTGAATAGAAAATATTGTGCCGATGCTGACATTGACATCGATGTTTGATGAGCCGTCAAGGGGATCAAAGGCCAGGGTGTACTTGCCCTCGTACCCTTCAGAAACCGGAATTATGTCATCCTCCTCCTCCGAAGTCATGACACAGACATACCCGCAACGGGCCATCCTTTTCTTTATGGTGTTATTGGAAAATTCATCCAGCTTCTGTACTTCTTCACCCTGTATGTTTGTTTTTCCCGACATGCCGAGAACATCAGCAAGGCCGGCCATGTTCACTTCAGCAGAAATAGTCTTGGCCGCCACGATCAACTCATTCAACAATCCGGACAGATCGCCCGTGGCTTCAGGATGCATGCGCTGCAAATCCATGATATGTCTGCTGACGGTGATTCCAAGAGGCCTGTACATGACATTCTCCTTTTTTTTTAAAATTTTCCTGAAGGTATCCAGAAAGTATAAGGATACAATACAATCTACCCGGAGAACAATAGTAAGGAATAAATTATCTCCTTGTCAAACAAAAGCGATCCCGGTATGAACGGTTGGAAACAAGAAACCTGATAAAGTCAGATTAAATATAATGAAAACAATCAAGATGCCAACCCCTGAACAAGAGCCCAAACCCTTTCTGGCCGTTGGGCGCTTCCAGTCATACAAGATCCTTTTCACCATGAACCACAGGTTCAGGAGATTCTGGCTGGCCGGCGTAATCAGCCATCTTGGCAACTGGTTCAACTATATCGCTATTTTTGTCCTGCTCACAAAACTAACCGGCTCCGGGGGCGCGGTCAGCTGGTTCCTGATTGCCAAGTTTATTCCCACAACCTTTCTGGGCCCTGCTGCCGGTGTCATTGCCGACCGCTTTTCACGCAAGGCCATCATGATCATTTCAGACCTGCTCCGGGTCTTTATCGTGCTCGGTTTCCTGCTCGTCCGCAGGCCCGAACATGTATGGCTGGTTTATGTCCTGGCCCTGGTGCAGGAATCAATCTGGACATTCTACGATCCGGCCCGCAAGGCCTCGGTCCCCAATCTCTGCAGCGCGGAGGAACTCATCCTGGCCAATGCCCTGAGCGGTGCAACCTGGTCAATGATGCTGGCCTTCGGTGCCGCACTGGGTGGATTCATAACATATCTCTATGGGTGGCAGACAGCCATTGTTATTGATGCCGCAACCTTTCTGATCTCAGCCATAATGCTTGCAGGGCTCGATCTGCCCCATAAGGCCCCGGCAAAAAAAGAGAAGCCGACATGGCAGGATTTTACCGGCATCGCCGACATGCGTGAGGGTTTCAAATATGTGTTGCGCCACAAGGAAGTTGCAACCCTCCTGCTGGTGAAAAGCGGCTGGGCCCTTTCCGGGGGCATTTTGGTCCTGCTCACCGTTTTCGGGGAACAGGTGTTCTCCAGCGGCGGGCAGGGAGGCAAAAGCGGCGTACTATACTCGGTGCGGGGCCTCGGCGCCGCCATAGGTCCCATATTGGCCTGGCATTACTTCGGAGAAACAAAAAAGGCCATGTACCGCTCCATCAGCCTCTCGTTTTTTATCGCCTCCGGCGCCTATATATTATTCTCCCGGGCACCAACCCTGCTCTGGGCGGTTCCCTTTGTCCTGCTCGGCCATATCGGGGGCTCCATCCAGTGGGTATTCAGCACAACGCTGCTGCAGCAGATCGTTCCCAACGAGTTCCGCGGCCGCGTCTTTGCTGCAGAAATGGCTCTGCTTACCCTGATTTTAAGCCTTTCAACCTATTTCACCGGCTTGGGTCTAGACCATGGCGTTGATCCCCGCCTGCTTGCCCTGCGGCTTGCCCTTATATTCCTGGTGCCGGGAACATTCTGGGTGATTTACCTGCGATTGCATAAAAAAAGCATGGGCAGTGCCTGAACAGCACGTTGCCCTGCTTATAAAAGGGCCCGCATTATCAGGATAAAGAAAATGAGAAGTGGGATATAGTAGGTTAACGCCCCGATAAGCAGCCGTTTTTTCTCATTCTGGAACAGGTCCTTTCTGTTGAGGATGATCCGGATATAATTGCGCACCCAGAAAGGCACAGCATCCTGCCCGAGAAAATCGACAAAATACGGTTCAATCCTTTTTTCCGAAGGTTTTTCATTGTACCAGGCCTGCCAGGCATCGCAAAAAACCTGGAACTCGCTTACTCCGAGCCAGACGGCTGCCATGTGGACCTGCTGAATGTCTGTCGGCTTGCTTTTTGTAAACAGCATTGTCTTTCCTTCCTGAAGAACGTTTTCTTGTACATCAAATATAACAACAAAAAAGGGCGTAGGCCATGAAGTTTTGCTTTATTAAGTTCTATTGCAATATGGCAGCTGGAAAGGGTACGTTTGATTTAATGTTGACAAACCGGGTTCAATAGTTACATTAATTTTAATTGATAATTGTTCTCAATAAACATGCAGGTGTGCGATTTATAAAAAACAGTAATGGAGGAAATTATGGCAAAATACGAATGTCCCTGTGGCTATGTCTATGATCCGGCTGAAGGCGATTACGAGAATGGAGTTGAGCCGGGTACTGCTTTCGAAGACCTGCCCGCAGATTGGGTCTGCCCCAAGTGCGGTGCTGAAAAGGAATACTTTGAAAAGATGGATTGATATTATTCAAAAAGCAGATTGAAACTTCAATGCAAAGGCAGGGCCCAAAAGGCTCTGCCTTTTTTTGTAATACAGGGGATAAAAATAACCCTCCTGTGAAATTGCCTGACTGGTATTTTTAGCCCTTTTGATCCCATCCCTGCTCTGCATTTTCCATCCATATTGCCAGTTTCTCCTGGCAGAATGCTGTCAATTTTTTTCATTGAAAATAAATAGTTATATGCATTACAAGGGTACTTACACGTGTGCATGTACCTGTTCTCTGAGAAAATAAAAACACAACTAGGCTTAGTGGCAACCTGCGGAGGAGAAAACAATGAAAACGCAAAAAAAAATTATATTTGCAGCAGCATTGTTGCTGCTGGTATCCAGCAATGGCTGGGGAGGCGAAAAGGCAAAGCTCGGACCCTGCGTGCGCCAGTGTGTACAGGCGTTCAACCCGTCCCTGGCTGATTCAGGAGCTGATGAGTTCATGGCCGAAGATTTCAGGGGCAGGGATTGCGTACGGCTGTGCAATGAAAATCTCTACCAGGGTGAGTGTTATCCCTCGGCAGACGCCTGCTGTAATCCCGACTACCTTGATACTGACCCTGACTGCCAGGGTGAGCCGCCCCCTGATCCACCGGATCCTCCGGGTAACGGGCTGCCTCCTGATCCCGGCGAGGCCGGCAAGGCAACCCTTGAAGGCATTGACTCGGACGGGGATGGCATGCGCGACGATATCCAGCGCTATATTGCACTGACCTACCCTGATTCACAAAAAACCAGGGCTGCCCTGCGACAATTTACCCTTGCCCTGGATATGTCTATCCTGGAAAGTCCCGATGAGGCGAGCGCTCTCAACAATACTGAAGATATTCACAGAGCGAGTGAATGTTTATGGTACATCTTTTCTAAACATTCAATCAAGATGAAAAATCTTTTGAAAGCAGAGTACTTAAACACTGTGGAGCGAAGCCGGGCTTACCTTGAATATAATGATAAGCTGGGCGGCCATGTCTTTGGCGGCAAAGATTTTGATGAATACAAGACATCCTGCACCTTTGACCCTGATGCAATGGAGGACTGAGAATGAAAAAACTTATTTACATATGTATTTCGTGCATGCTTGGAGTCCTGCTGCTGACTGAAACGAGTGCAGCCTCCATTTGCGACACTGAGGAAACCGTGGTTTTTTTCGGTAATGGTATAAAAACAGCAGAAAAAAAAGCTTACGACGCAAGGAATGTAATTAAACAACGGTTGAAAGAACAACTGCCGCCTGAAGAATTTGAGGTCCTGGCATTCGATGTCGCATACAATGGGACGCACGGCCTGCCCCTTGACCTGCTTGAATCCACCGTTCAGGTTCTGGCCGGCAATACAAGCAGGTTCTGGCGTCTTTTCTGGGGGCTTGAAATCATGCCCGACTGGTTTGCTGACAAATTCATTCTCCTGGCAGGCGCGCTTGACAGGAGTGCTTTGGTGACCACAGACAGCTTGAAGGAACATGTCACCACCTATAAAACAAAGATCGCTGAAGGCAAGAAAGTGCTCCTTGTGGCACATTCGCAGGGAAGCCTGTTCGGAAACCAGGCATACAGCCTGTTGAACTACCGCGAGCAGCAAAGCTTCGGCATGGTGTCAGTTGCCAACGTGGACAACAGTGTCCTTGGTGCAGACGCCCCCTACACTTCACTGAATACCGACAAGGTCATATTGGCGCTTATTGCCGTCCAGATAGCGCTTCCCTCCAAACCCATGGCGCCAAATACCGAAAACCTGGCCGCTGAATCGGCAGATTCCCTGGGCCACTCTTTTATCCAGTCCTACATGACAGAAGGCAGCAACAGTGAGGCCAGGATCACGCAACAGGTCATTGCAGCGCTGGACAGTCTTGCCACACCGCAGCCGATTGTTGAATCAGGCGTCATTACCGTTTCTCTTACCTGGGGCTCTGCACCCGATGTTGATCTGCATGTTTATGAACCCAACGGCATACAGGTATACTGGTACAATCTCCAGGGGTATTCAGGCACCCTTGACCGTGATGACCGGACCGGGCACGGCCCGGAACACTACAATGTACCCTCGTGTGATACGCTTGCGCGGGGAGTCTATCATGTTGCCCTGGATTACTACAAGGGAGACGCACCTGAAGTGGCAACAGTCCAGATCGAGGCCGGTTTACTTGTCCGGACATTTGAAATTCCCATGTCATCCGAATATTACGGCAGCCCCGATTCTCCCGAGTTAATCGCCAATATCTGGGTGAAAGGCGGCGAGAACGGCGGCTACGATTTCGAAATCTACGAATAATATTACGCCGACACACTCTAGTCCCAAAGCCTCTCAGTAGATGGTACATTGCTGGGAGGCTTTCTGTTGCAGGGCAACGACACACAATTTCGCTTTAATGACTGCAATAAAAATAGTATACACTATTATTATTGGACTCAGCCAGAATCCTTAGTGCTGTACTTGCTCCCTACGTAGTTGATTTAGTTAATAAATATAATTTGTTATTCACGTAATAATGCCGTGTCAGCATATTGACCGGCACAAGGCAAAAAGAGCGAAAACCATGAACGAACAGCTGAGTTTTGTTATTGGCGCAGACAACAACATTCCTGTTGAGCAGTTGACTAAAATGAGTAACCGGCATGGCCTTATCGCCGGTGCAACGGGTACCGGCAAAACAATCACCCTGCAGATCCTGGCCGAGAGTTTTTCCCGGCTCGGGGTGCCTGTTTTCGCTGCCGATGTCAAAGGCGACCTTTCCGGAATTGCGGCTGCAGGCAAACCCCATCCGAAAATCGAGGAAAGACTCCAGAAAATCCCCCTGGGGGAATACGTCCAGCGGGCTTACCCCACCGTTTTCTGGGACATTTTCGGGCAAAAAGGCCACCCCATCCGCTCAACCATTTCAGAAATGGGACCGCTGCTGCTGTCAAACCTCCTTGACCTGAATGACACGCAATCCGGGCTGATGTACAGCTGTTTCAAGATTGCCGATGATGACGGGCTGCTGCTGCTGGATCTGAAGGATCTGCGGGCGCTCTTGGCATGGATGGGTAACAATGCCAACGAATTGCGCGGTGAGTACGGTAATATTACCGGGGCAAGCATCGGGGCCATACAGCGCAAGCTCCTGATACTGGAAGAACAGGGTGCGGAACATTTCTTCAGCGAACCGGCGGTTCAACTCTCCGACCTCATGCAGACGGATTTTTCCGGCAACGGCGTAATCAGCATTATGGATGTCTCGACCCTGGTCTCAGAATCCCCCCGGGTGTATGCGACGTTTCTCCTGTGGCTGCTTTCAGAACTCTTCGAACAGCTGCCGGAGGTTGGCGACCCGGATAAACCCAAGCTCGTGTTCTTCTTTGACGAAGCACACATTCTCTTTGACCAGGCGCCAAAACCGCTTATTGAAAAAATTGAACACGTTGTCCGGCTTATCCGCTCAAAAGGGGTGGGGATTTATTTTATTACGCAAAGCCCGCTTGATATACCCGAAGATGTCCTGGGGCAGCTCGGACTCAAGATCCAGCATGCCCTGCGGGCCTTTACCCCTAAAGACCGGCAGGTTATCAAAAGCGTGGCCCGTTCATTCCGCAGCAATGAACAGTTTGATTCCGAAACAGTTCTCACCGAACTTGGTATCGGTGAAGCCCTGGTTTCAACCCTTGATGACAAGGGCAGCCCCAGGCCTGTCCAGCGAACCCTGGTCCGCCCGCCTGAATCCCGCATAGGCCCTCTTACAGATGATGAAAGAACAGAGCGCCTCAATAAGTCGCCGTTCCGGGGGCGCTACGATGCGGTTGTTGACCGTGAATCCGCCTACGAACTGCTGAAAAAACGCGCCGAGGAACTGCAGGTCCGGCAGGATGCCGAGATGCGCTTGAAAGCAGAACAAGAGGCACAGGCAAAACCAGCCAGGGGCAGGAAAAGACAGTCCATTGGCGACGCCTTTATGAAAAGCACGGCACGGTCCATTGGCAGCTATGTCGGGCGCCAGATAATCCGGGGAGTCCTTGGGTCAATATTTGGCGGTAAACGTTAATGCAATCCTCCAGGAAAACAGCCATGAACCCTTTTCAAAAAATGACATGTATTTTGCGCAGATCTCTGCATTTCCTTATCTTTTCCCGCTATTTGGTGCTGTATACAACCCTGGGACTGTCTGCCTTCTTTATGCTGACAGGCTGCGCACAGGAACCCGGCGGCCCGCTCTTCAAGGTGTCGGACGCGTCATACAAATCTATTACTGATGCAGTGTTTGAGACTATCAGTTCCCAGGTATTTTTCGTCGGTGAGCACCACGACAATCCCCACCACCACGTAAACCAGCTGGAGGTGATACGGGAAATACATGAGAAGGGAGAAAAACCCCTGGCCATCGGGCTGGAAATGTTTGAATCCGGATACCAGGCGCACCTCGACCAATGGGTTGCCGGCAAGCTGGCTGTAGAAGAATTTGTGAAGATCTATTATGAAAACTGGGACCAGGCATGGATATTGTACCGTGATATCTTTCTCTATGCCCAGGAGCACCAGATTCCTCTCCTCGGCTTGAATGTTCCCCGGAAAGTGGTGCGAAAGGTGGCACAAAAGGGATTTGGCTCCCTGACACCTGCCGATATGCAGGAACTTCCGCAGGGTGTTACCTGTGATGTTACCCCGCCATATGAAAACTTCATCAAGCGTGTCTTCGGATGGCATGGCAAAAAAAATGGCTCATTCACCAACTTCTGTGAAGCGCAGGTCCTGTGGGATACCGGCATGGCCATAAATCTTTTGAAATTCCATGATCAGAATCCCGGCACAAAATTAGTGGTCCTGGCCGGGGACGGACATGCCTGGAAACCGGGCATTCCCCGACAGATATCACTGCGCAAAGATCTACCCATGGTAGTTTTTCTTCCCGAGACGGCAAAACTGCATCGCAAAAATGTTGCGCAGACGGATACTGACTATCTCTGGCTGCTAACGTTTATGTAATGTCCTGAAGCGCAGAATGGCCATGAGGCAGGTTGCATGGCCGCAAATCATTATGCTTTTTTCTGGATTTTCGCCCAGGCATCCCGCAGGGTGACGCTCCTGTTGAACACGAGCCTGCCCTCTGTGCAGTCATGCCTGTCAGCACAAAAATATCCCAGCCGTTCAAACTGATAAATGCTTTCCGGTTGTGCATCTGCAAGGTTGGGTTCAAGTTGGCAGCCGCTGAGTATCTCAAGGGATTCCGAGTTGATATATGTCGTGAAGTCTTCTCCCTCTTCCGCCGCGGCAGGGTTTTCCCTCGTAAAAAGATGGCTGTAGAGCCTCACCTCTGCTGGTAATGAATGCTGGGCGGAAACCCAGTGGAGCGTGGCCTTAACCTTGCGGCCGTCAGGAGCATTGCCGCCCCGGGTTGCAGGATCATAGGTGCATCGGAGCTCCAGGATCTCCCCTGTCACGTCATCTTTTTTTATACCGGTGCACGTAATAAAATATCCGTAGCGTAAACGCACCTCCCGGCCGGGAGCAAGACGAAAGAACTTCTTGAACGGCTCTTCCATAAAATCATCCTGCTCAATATAAAGCTCCCGCGCAAAGGGTACTTTGCGGCTGCCGGCAGCAGGATCCTCAGGATTATTGACCGCGTCGAGCTCTTCCACCTGCCCTTCCGGGTAGTTTTCCAGCACAACTTTAAGCGGTTTCAAGACAGCCATGACCCGTGGCGCCCTTTTATTGAGATCTTCCCGCAAACAGTGCTCGAGCAATGCCATATCCACCGTACTGTCTTTCTTTGCCACGCCGATCCGCTCACAGAAATCACGGATCGCTTCCGGTGTAAAACCGCGGCGGCGCAAGCCGGATATGGTCGGCAGCCTGGGATCATCCCAGTCCTGGACATGCCCTTCTGACACCAGGCGCACCAGTTTGCGCTTGCTCATAATGGTGTAGGTGAGATTAAGGCGGGCAAACTCAATCTGCTGTGGATGGCAGGCAAGTTCCAGTTCATCAATAAACCAGTCATACAGCGGCCGGTGGTCCTCGAATTCCAGCGTGCAGATTGAATGGGTGATTCCTTCAATGGAGTCGGACTGGCCATGGGCAAAATCATACATGGGATAAATACACCAGGACTCTCCGGTTTGATGATGTATGACACCATGACGAATACGATACAGGGTCGGGTCACGCATGTTCATGTTGGGTGAAGACATATCGATTTTTGCACGCAACACCCGGCTACCATCCGCGAATTCACCTGCACGCATGCGCTGCAGCAAATCAAGGTTCTCGTCAACACTGCGGTCACGGTGGGGACTCGGCTTCCCGGGCTCGGTCAGGGTGCCGCGGTATTCGCGAGTCTGTTCAGCCGTAAGATCACAGACATAAGCCTTGCCGGCCTCGATCAGTTCAATGGCAAAACCATAGAGCTGCTCAAAATAGTCCGAGGCATAGAAAAGCCGGTCGTTCCAGTCATATTCCAGCCAGCGGACATCCTCCTTGATGGACTCTACATATTCGATGTTCTCCTTGTGGGGATTGGTGTCATCGAAGCGCAGGT
>Ga0210080_1000041_pt1 | contig 10108 bp, 10 predicted proteins | sample White_CordB_D2_FD_185588 | JGI IMG/M metagenome (GOLD analysis project Ga0210080, IMG submission 185588) | Wetland microbial communities from the San Francisco Bay, California, USA, that impact long-term carbon sequestration - White_CordB_D2... | ecosystem: Environmental > Aquatic > Marine >...
TCCTGCCGCGAAAAATCCGCGGGTCATTTATTTGCGCATGCAAATTTTTCTTGAGATTCAAATTAGTCACTGTTAATATTTTACTTTTAAAATGAATGACTGTTAAGATTTCAAGGGAATGCTATTCCTTGATGAGGATGCTGCCTCTTGTGATAAATTTATGATTATATGCATAAATTTGGTCAGCATGGATTTTTATTCAAAATAATAATCTAAGACCAAAGTACAATAGACTTATGTGCATAAATAGATTTATGTATACAAGCAGTTACTGGGGAGTGTATAGACCTGTGAACAAAATATGGAGGAGCCAATAACAGGGAAAGATGTCACAGACTTGTTTCGGGGCTGCTTGGTGATGAGAAGAAGAGATTTTTTAAAAGCTGTAACTGCTGGTGTCCTGCTCAGTGGCATTGACCCGTTTTCCTTTGTATCTGCCGCCCAGTTGTTTCCTCCACCCCAACATCTCTCCCAGTCAGACTTTGATGGCCATATCAAAGACTATATCTACAAGATGGAAAATTTTGACCATCCCCATTCCGGGGATGTAATTCTCAAAAAAAACCAACTATCCCTTCTCAATGCATGCGTTTCGAGACTAAAACGACTCCAGAGTATGGCGGGGCACGGCAATTTTAATATTATGAGCTTTGATGACGGCTTGGCAATTGCCCGCAAATATCCGCAAGTCGGAAGTTTCACCAAGGAGGAATTGGACTTCTTGGAAAAGATTTTTTACAGCGATAGTACCATATATGGTTTCCTGGGTGAAAAACCAATTAATAACATAACCACCCGTATCAAGGAAAAAGAGGTGGTAAATATCTCGGGATCAGGAAATTATCTCTACCAAGGTGCCCCCCGTGAAATGTATGAAAGATTGAAAAAGCAGGTGGGGGACCAATTATACCTGACCTCCGGTATAAGGGGTGTTGTCAAACAGTTTCTGCTCTTCCTCGACAAGGCTGTCACCAATATGGGCAACCTCTCTCTGGCTTCCCGTTCATTAGCTCCTCCAGGGTATTCCTATCATGGCATTGCTGATTTCGATGTGGGGCAGAGCGGTTTTGGAGCTTTAAATTTTACGAGAAAGTTTACAACGACTGAAGTTTTCAGGAAACTTGAAGGTCTGGACTATGTCTCTATCCGTTACCCCAGGAACAACCTCAGTGGTGTACGTTTTGAACCATGGCATATCAAGGTTTATCCCGAGGCATAAAGCATTCTTTGCTGGACTTTTCAAAAGCTATCCCTGCACAGACTGGATACGGATCGTGATTATGGTTGCCGCAGCACGGATGCTATTAAGTTAACAGCAAAACTCCCTCCTTCTGAAGAAAATTTATTTATCAAACACAAGCCCTCCTTTTCAAACTAGCCAAGCACTTTCATGTTTTTGCAGCCGGGAAGCCCACCGTAATAAGCAAAGCCTCTTATCGGAGAAATTTTGCATTACAGGGTATGGCCTCAAACAGCACTGATGACGCAAGGTTAGCCAGGACCATATCATATTGCCCTGATACATAATGTCATGCTTATCTGCACCACTTGTGCCGAGTGTGCAAGTCGTTTGATTTGTATATCCCTGCAGGAGCAGGATTTTAGCTTAGTTGCGGAAGACTTTTCTGATCAGTGAAAGAATATAGCGTGTGAGGCTTTTGCGGCGCAGGAGGAATTCTGCCTGGGCGTCTGTAACCTCCTTGCCGGTCTGATCCCGAAAGGAGGAGGATTTCATAATGGCAAAAATCTGTGATGGATAAACGCTGCGGTGTCCAGTCATCAGGAAGCTGGTGACGCAGGCAACTGCTGCATAGGGAGCTATTTGCGAACCAAAAAGTTCCACAGCCAGGATGGATGCAGCAATGGGAGTATTTGCTGCGCCGGCCAGAAGAGCCACCATGCCGATGGCGGCGAAAGTCGCCGGGTCAACACCGAGCATTGCTCCCAATAGGCTACCAAATGTGGCCCCGATAAAAAAAACAGGAGTCACCATGCCGCCGCTGCCGCCAAAGGTAAGGGTGATGCAGGTAAAGATTATTTTTACAGCAAAGGCGTACCACACCACCCTTGCCCCTGCAAGTGTGGCCTCAATGGTGTCAAGCCCGAGCCCCAGGTAGTCGGTAGAAAAAATGAGGGTTAAGAGGATGAGAGCTGTACCGCCAAGAAGTCCTTTCAAGGGGGCCCACCAGGGTATTTTTTCAGAAAGTCTCTGGAACAGATTTAATGTCTCGACAAGAAGCAGGGAACAGATACCAAATAAGATACCGGAAAAAAGTACCTTAATGAAAAAGAGTTCGGTAAAAGAAGGTACAAAATCGATCTGATGATAAAAGTAGGAAATCCCCAGTGCTGCGGAAACCTGGTATCCCATAACTCCTGCAATGAAGGTTGGCAGAAGCACTTCATACATTATACCCCCGATAAACAGAACCTCGATGCCGAAGATGGCACCAGCGATGGGCGTGCCAAATACAGAGGCAAACCCGGCACTGATGCCGCAGATCACCAGTTTCTTCCGGTCTGCTTTGTCAAAATGCAGAAGGTTGCCGATTATTGAAGCCAACCCGCCTCCGATCTGGGCACAGGGCCCCTCCTTGCCGGCCGAACCTCCGCAGGCAAGGGTGATAACCGTGGTAACCAACTTTATGGGGACCACTATCGGCTTAATGTATCCATCATGGCGATGGACAGCTTCAATTACTTTTTCGGTGCCATGGCCTTCTGCTTCAGGAGCCAGGTATTTTGTAATATAGGAACTCAGAGCCAGTGCCAGGGGCAGCAGGAGGAAATAGTAGGAATGTTCGCCAAGGCGTATCGTGCTCCATTTCAGGGCAAACAGGAACAGGGAAGTAGAGAAACCAACAACCACGCCAATCAGGCTTGCCACGATGAACCATTTGAAGATGCTGACTAAAAGAATGGATTCTTCTGTAATGGATTTTTTCATTTCCCTGAATGGATCAAATATTCTCTGAGCATTTTTTCTCGTGAGACATTGTCATAATACCCCAAATACCTTTTAATTCAATGGCAATTGCTAAAGCCATTTTTATAATACATTTATATGTCAGGTATACTGTGGAATCCGGCAGGATCGTTTTCAGAAACCGGGAATCGTCTAATTTTCTGGGGAATAAAAGGGGAGACCTTGGTTTTTAGTTGTCATGGCAGATAAAAAATTTTCTGATTGCCTCAATCTGGCTGGAAAGGCATAGCACGGTTATAACGTCCCCGGGAAGTATCCTGGTATTGCCGTCAGGCACTATAACTGAGCCATGGCGCAGAATTGAGACAACATTAGTGTTTCGGGGGAGATGCATATCAGCCAGCCGTTTTCCGGTGCCGGCACAATTGGATTCAACCTTGATCTCGATAAAATCGAGCCCTGTCACCTTGCGCAGGGTGGAGCGTTCCTGAGCCAGGTGGTCTTTTTGTTTGCGCATCAATCCTACATTATAGGCCCGGACTATGTCACTGCGGCTGATGAGGCCGACAAACTGTTTCGGATTGCTCCTTGCAACAACCGGCAGCCTGGCCAGGTCGCGCGGGGCCATTTTCCTGATGGCTGACCATATGGGTTCGTCCGGGAAAACCGTAACCGGTTCAGGTGTTGCAACATCCCAAATTTTCAGGTCTCGCAGGTTGACGTCTTTCCTGTGGAGGGTCCGCTCCATGTCCTGGATAGTCCGTTCCATATCCTGCATGGTGACAATGCCGTAGAGCTCATTATTGTTGTTCAGGACGGGAAAACCACCGAGATGGGTTTCCTGGAAAGCGGCAAAAAGATCGGCAACACTCTGTTCATTGTGCACCGTTATCGGTGCCTTGTTCATTACCTCTTCCACCTGGACGGTCTGCATGATGTCCATATCCCGGCCTTGGGCAAAGCGGATGCCCCGCCTGGAGAGTTTCAGTGTGTAAATCGATTCTGGATGCAGCCATTGGGCAAAGGTGGAAGCAACCATGCCTGCCGCCATAAGCGGCAGGATCAACCTGTAGTCATTACTCATCTCAAAAACAATGAGCATGGAGGTGAGTGGTGCCCTGGCTGCTGCAGAAAAAACCGCGGCCATGCCGACCAGCGCATAGGCGCCGACTTCAATGGTCAGCCCCGGGAAAAGACGCATGGCCAAATACCCGAATGCGCCGCCCAGCATGGCACCTGTAAACAGGGAAGGGGCAAAAACACCGCCGGAATTGCCGGAGCCCAGTGTGAAGGAAGTTGCCAGGGGTTTAAGGAAAATAAGAAGAAAAATCAGGAAAAAGGGGGCATGTCCTTGCAGCACTTCTTCAAGGAAAACAAAACCTGACCCAAAAATATGCGGATAATTTTCAACGAGCGGCAGGCCGAGTGACATATCAGCCGAGGAAATATAAGAAATGGTGCCCAGGTAAGGATAAGAGAAGGCCAGGATGCCAAGGAGCAGAGACCCTGTTGCCGGTTTGAGCCAGAGAGGAATGGCAAGCTGCTCAAATACGTCTTCGGTAAAGTAAAGCATACGAATGAAAAGAATACCGACAAATGCTGCCAGGAGACCCAAAATAATATATAATATGATTTCCCAGGGTGAGTTCATAACATAGCCGGGAATCTCAAAAGCAGGCCGCGAACCAAGGAAGATGCGGCTGACAATACTTGCAGCCACGGCTGAAACCACGACGTTGCCGAACACGGCCACCTGCAGCTCGCTGAGTAATACCTCTATGGCAAAAACCACGCCGGCAATCGGAGCGTTGAAGGTTGCCGCGATGCCAGCTGCCGCACCGCAGGCAACCAGGTTTTTTATCCTTTCATCGGACAGATGCAGCCACTGGCCGACAGATGAACCCAGGGCGGAACCGACCTGGACGATAGGTCCTTCCCTGCCTGCTGACCCCCCTGTGCCGATGCAGAGAGCCGAGGCTATTATTTTTGCAAGGGCCACCCGGGGCCGGATCCGGCCGCCCCGCAGGATAAGGGCCTGCATGACCTCGGGGACCCCGTGGCCCTTGGCCTCCGTGGCGAATTTGGTTATGATGGGCCCGACCAGAAGACCGCCGATGACCGGGATAAGTATTATCCAAAGACGGCCAAGAGTCGGAAAGATTTTTTCGGACCCGCCATAGAAAAAGATCTGGATATATTCAATGAGTCTGATAAAGAATACAGCGGCAAAACCGGTTGCTACCCCTACAATGATTGCCATCACCAGCAGGACAAGTCCCTCCCGCGGGGCAAGGTGGTCAAGCAGTTTGGCCAGGTATCGTTTGATCATAATGAATTAGGTATGATAGGCTTGCATTTTTTTCTGCTTTTCAGCAATAAATTCTTATATTACAAATGCTTACTTTAGATAATAACTGCTGTCAAGGGTGGACCACCCCTGTAAACTGAAAAGAATGTTTTCCACATTGAATTTCTGGCACAGGAGAAGAGAGGTGATTATATATATATCAGGAAATGTAATGTAGTTTTTACAGTAATCTATACGGAATATAATATTTATCAGGAGGATTAGGCAATGATAGTTAAAACACACGATACCTTCAACCGAATGAATGGGGTATTAACTTTACTGGCAGCGTTTTTTGCTCTTTTTCTTTTAGCAGGATGTGCCGGGGGTAATTACGGGAAACTTGACAGGGATAGGGATCTGGACAACATGTTTCTCAACTATGAGGTTCTGCCAGACCACCGCTACTACATCACCGGGGGATATGATTGGCCCAGTGCTATCCTTGCAATCCATAAGGATTATGAGTTGGAAAACTCTGGAAACCTCTGGGTGGGAGTTCCCAATGTGAATTCCGCTCAAATGCGGAAATGGATAGAAAACATTGCCCCTGATGCGAATTATCGATACTCAGGCAGGTATTTTGCCGCTTACATCTTGGACACGACCGGGAAAAGAGTTGGTGCCTGGTTTGCCATTGAGAACTATACTACGGTTAAGTTTTTAGAGGGCAACAAGATCCAGGTGTATCCTCCTCAACAATATCAGAATCTTAACTTTAGGAGAGGTGGGATGTTCCAAGATGGTATTTAATTGCCAGCGGTTTGATGATTCTCCATTAAGTATTACACTATGAGCGACGGTTCTTTATTAAAATCAATCAGACATAACTGTGATATTTCAGACGCCAGGGACAATGGAATATACTCCATCTGTACCCTGGTGCTGAAATTGCGCAATCTCTATAAGTGGGAGCATGGCCTGCAGCCCTGGGAGGAGCCTGACTCCCCTGTACTGCTCGACTGGATTGCCGCCAAGGAAGAATACTGGGCGACCATACGCGCTGAACCGTTTTTACCCATACCCATCAATGGTGAAGGTATTGATCCCTTCCTGCTGCCTCCAATCAACAGGTATCTTTCTGTTGGCAACAATATTTATGGTGCCGGTTACGGCAGATCCATGAAGGCGGTTTTTTTCATGGCTGAAATTCTTGAAGATCGCCTGGTAGACGGCTGCCCCACACTCATTCTCGGTAAAGAAAAAGCCCGGGAGCTTTCCAGCCCTTTTGCCATGCTTCAGGATGGCGTCATTTATATCAGAAAGGATCCCATGCGTTTTTTTTTCTGGGATCAGATCCAGGAAATCAGCCCCTCCTGTAGGCCTGCCATGCAGCAGGCGCTTGGAATTTACGGTCTTATGAAAAAGGATTATACCCTCGATCGGGAAAAGTTAATCGCTGTTTTTGATGCAATTGTCGAACAGGAATTGGAGATATTTATCTATCATGAGGTGGGTGAGAGTCAGGAAAACTTACTGACCAGCAATGTACTTAAAAAAATCATTGCTGCCTATCCTGCTTCAGTCCTTGAACTGCTGGCCCGGGCAGTCAAGGATGTCTTGGCAGACACCCATCCAAGAGGCCTTCTCAGCCATATAGTGAGCCAGGAGAAAAAAAGTTCGCTGGGTTTTTACATGTCCTTTCTGGATGGCCTGCGCAAACTTCTTTGTGCGGAGCTGACTGAAGCGAGCAAAGTCTTTTGGGATAATGGAGACTGGTCTTTACTGCAAAGGGCAATAATGAAATGCCGCGAAAAAAACGAAACAATTGCCGCTACGCTCCAGAAACTGAGCCAAAGGCTTGATCAGGGAGAATCCCCTGAAATAGTCAGGCGCTGGGCGGAGAAGAATGTACTGGCACCACTGGGGCTTCAGGCGCCGGTCATGGAGGAGGAGGCTACTTGAGCAGCCTGTCTGTCAAACCTGGATAATCCAGAATCACGCCACCCTCATGTTCCGCGCTATAATTTTCAGCCGTCTCTTTTAAGCGGAATGCCAGAATCGGCGCATCTTTATTTATTCCATCAAGCCAGAAGTAAGCCTTTCCGATGTCAATCTTTTCAGCAGTAAAATAATCATAAACTGTGGCACTGATGTCAAAATTGACCATTTCCATAGCGCAGAGCTCCTTACGGTACCTGACCCCGCAATAGATATCAGCGAAGAACACAGGGTTGTTGACCACGGCATCCAGTGAGTATTTCAGCATGTCGCCGCTTGCTTTTTGATCCAGCCGGCTGCAGGCTGGCGTGCTGTCATCAGCTGCTGCACTAGTGAGACCTAAAAGAGAAAGGGAAAAGACGGCAAGTATGGTAATGATATATTTATTCAGCATGCTACAAAACTCCCGGCTCTTCAATAGATTTAGTTTTTTACACAGATGGGGTCACCCTGTTTCCAATAGAAAAGCTGCTTTAAAATTGCTGAAAAATGACATAAAATTAAAGCTGTGTCAAATACCAGATAACTGCTGAGAGCAACTTTTTATTTTACCCGGAGCGGATTCATGGACGAAAGAATTCAACTCATAGAAGCCGATATTACCGTTCTTCAGGTCGATGCCATTGTAAATGCGGCAAACAATTCACTATTGGGCGGCGGCGGCGTTGATGGAGCCATTCACCGTGCCGCAGGTCCAAGACTTGTGGAAGAGTGCAGAACATTAAACGGATGCACCACCGGGGATGCGAAGATAACGCAGGGCTACAATCTCCCGGCGCACTATGTAATCCATACCGTCGGACCTGTCTGGCACTCAGGTGCTTCAGGGGAGGAGGATTTGCTGGCCAGCTGTTACCAGAGGTGCTTCAAGCTCGCCAGGGATTATAACCTGCGAACCATTGCCTTCCCGGCCATCAGCACCGGTGTCTATGGTTTCCCTAAAAAAAAGGCTGCCAGAATAGCCGTACGGGAAACACAAAAGGCCTTGTCTGTTAATGAGGAATTGGCAAGTGTGCTGTTCGTCTGTTTCAATGCCGAAACCAGGAGGGCCTATGAAGAAGTCCTGCAGGAAAAGAAATGACATCAGCGCCGCTGAACAGGTTGTATAAGTCGGGTAAATGTGGCAGCTGTTCATTGTTTTGCCAGCTTCAACACCTCATTTCACGACAATGATATATTCCTGTTTGCTTTTATCCCAGTAATAACCTTCCCCGGACCAGATTTCATCGATTTTCTGCCAGTCATACTTGATAGTATCCAGGGCACTGAAAGTGTCATAGACTGCCAGAATTTCGGCATCCTCAACGCGATTGTCACGGTTGGCGTCCGCCCAGTGATATTCTGCCAGGGGAAGGATCAGTGAGCCTGCTATGGATGTTTCCGAGGATTTCTTATCCCGCAGGGTAACTGAGCCATTGAAACGAAGTGGCGCATCTTGGGTTGTGCCGGGTTCATTACCGCGAGTTTTCGCAAGATAGACAAAGGTAGTTGATTGTCCTGTTGTTCTGCTGATCCATTTGAGGCTCCCGGTTTTCTTGTCAAAGCCTGTAAAAGGGGGTGCGCTGACTATCGGTTCGCAACCCTCTGGAAGCGTCTCTTTAAGAATCAGAGAAAAAGGGCCCTGCTGCTTTGTCGTGACCTGAATAACTACTGGAAATGGCTGGCCTGTCGGGATATGGGGGGGGAGAAGCCGGGAGGCGAAAAGAGTGACAGGGGCCGGCTGTTTAAAGCTGTACCAGATAAATGGCAGCAGCAGGACGACGATCAGTGCCAGGCACCAGAGAAGGATTCGATTGGACTTCAGTTTTTTGGGCTGTACAGCAGAAATTGGTGGCGTATCGTTAAACGTGGATGGCTCTTCTTCTTTTTCAAGAATCTCTTCAAGAGAAACCTCAAGCGCTTTGGCAAGTTTGCGGGCATTTTCCTCCTTTATGGAGGGATAGCGCTTATTTTCCCAGCGGGAGATGGTGTCTGTGGTTACTCCTACCACGGTGGCAATATAAAGCTGTGTAAGCCCTTTTGACTCACGCAGGCTCCGTACCTTGGAGCCATCTATCTTGACCATCTGATAAGGGCCTGGAAATGTCTGTTCACTCATTCTGCAAGAAATTATTATTTTGCAAGGTTATTTTTTGGTAATAAAGCTGCATCATATTAGCCCAAGTTCACAGAACCTGCACAGGCTTTTTCACTCATACCCAAATCTGCCCGTCCTTGCAAATACTGTTATGGATAGCTTTGTCTAAGATGTCGGGTCGACATCGGTCAATATCTACAGCAATATAACCCGACATCCTCTATTATTTCCGCATCCGTTTCGTACAATCGAAAACAGGCAAAGGGATGCCATGTATTAATTCATACCAAAACATTAAAGGAGGAATGGAAATGAAGAAAATTTGCATATTGGTCTTACTGGTGCTGTCAGTAACGGCCCTATTCGTGGGGACGTCTTTTGGCACCGAGGAAGCAGGCTTGAAGGCTCCGGAAGCAGAGATCATTATTGCGGGAGAAAAAAAATCTGCAAGGTTTTCCCACCCGATTCATCTGAACCTTGGTGTGACTTGCGGCCAGTGTCATCATGACAGTCAGCACCAGCCGTTAACAGACACAGACATAGCAGCCATGGAAAACGGCCAGCAGCTTAGCTGTGCAAACTGTCACAATAAGGATTTCAGTGATCCGAAGCTGCAGACTCCGAAAGATGCATTTCATGCACGCTGCAAGGAATGCCACAAGCAGGGAGTCGATGGCAAGACAGGCCCGACAAAGTGTACAGGGTGTCACGTTAAGTAAATAAACGCTTTGCAGGAATAAAAAGGCCGGGATATTGGGATGTCCCGGCCTTTTTATTTTAAACAAATTTTCTCCATCAATAATGTCAACATTGCAAA
>Ga0210080_1000043_pt1 | contig 9954 bp, 5 predicted proteins | sample White_CordB_D2_FD_185588 | JGI IMG/M metagenome (GOLD analysis project Ga0210080, IMG submission 185588) | Wetland microbial communities from the San Francisco Bay, California, USA, that impact long-term carbon sequestration - White_CordB_D2... | ecosystem: Environmental > Aquatic > Marine >...
AGTTTCCAGGTCTTCGGATTTCATCCCGCTTCTGGTAAGGATTTTTCTAATGATGTCGCCGCCTTTTTTCGCATGGTCCTCCTCAGTTTCTCCTTTTCCGATATCATGGAGCAGCACAGCCCAAAGAAGCAGCCTCTTGTTTTTAAGTTCGCCGTAGATCATATCGCATAACGGTTCCAAACTGCTGTCATTGGCGGTTCCGAATTTTTTGACTATCTGAACGGCTCTCAGCAAATGCTTGTCAACCGGGTAAAGATGATATTCATCATACTGGATACGGTTAACGATGTTGCGGAATTCGGGTATGAACCGCGCAAGAAAGCCGGTGTTCAGCATCTCATTTAAGACATTGAAAGTTGGCGCCGGAGCTACCAGAATTCGCTCGAAAGATTTGACAATGGGTTTTGAGCTTCGAAACGTATTGTCGGCCAGATAGGAAAATTCTCTGACCAGTCTTTTGGCTTCAGCACTTAAGGGAATTTTTAAGCGTGCACTTTCTTCGAATATTTTCATCAAAATAACCGGTGATTCCATTATCCTCTCAGGCGAAGTGAAATTCAGCATTCCCCATCTGATAACTTCCAGACCTTCCACCTCACTCGTTTTATTCGATTTTCTTCTCCGTTTGCGTTTTTTTTCAAAACCCAGTTCATGAAGAAACATCAGGTGCTGCTGTTTCAAATATTCCATTCGCCCGTGAAGCTCACCCAGAAATCTTTCGACCGGCTGCTGATGCTTGCTTTTTTTATACTTCAAAACCTCAGCCAGCTTGAGCTGATTTTCAAAGTTCAGCTGATCACATTTCCGGCCGCAAAGGTAATGAAGGTGATTGCGTGCATACCAGATAAATCTGAGGGATCGACTTAATGATTGGAATTCTTCGTGGGAGAGCATCCCTAGATATTCAAGATCTCTGGGCTGCTTTATGTTAAATTCAATCTGGCTAATCCACAGCATGGTATGATAGTCTCTCAAGCCACCCTGCCCTTCCTTGAGGTTGGGTTCGAGAAGATAAGCTGAATCTCCGAATTGGGCATGCCGCACTTTATTTTTTTCAACCAGCCAGTTGATAATGTTACGGGATTTCTTGCGAATGAGCTTTTGCCGCAGCAGAGCCATAAGTTCAGAATATAAATGAGACCAGCCGCAGATGAACCGTGCATCCAGAATCGGGGTAAACACTTCAAAATCAGTGGAAGCGAGCGCTAAACATTCCTTCAAGGATCGGGTGGCGTAACCGACGTCAAGGCCGATGTCCCACAACGGATAGACGATTTCCTGGATCAGTTTTTCGGCCTGGGCCGGGACCTTTTTTTTAAATAGAAACAGGAGATCCACATCGGAATGAATGCATTGTTCTTCGCGGCCGTAGCCACCCAGGGCAATAATGGTATAAGGGTTTTTGCTGATATCCATGCGCGGGCCTACCATGCTGGTCTCAAATGCCTGCCGAAAATAATCATCTAATATCCGCGCATGCAGCTTTAAAAAATCAGGTTCTTTTCCCTGAAAGAAGCTGGCAATGAGTTTATCAGTTTTTTGCTGCAGCAGACCGGAGGCCTGTTCATGGACATTTTTCATTATTTGTACGCCTTGCTCAGGTGGCTCCTTCTATACTTGCCAAAACCCTTATCTCAAAGACTATGTATAAAGCAATATGCGTGCCTGAGACTTTAAAATAAAATAAAAATAAATTATTTCAGGATATTAATGGATTAATCCACCCAACAATGATGATGAAGAAAGTTACAAATTTGGTTAAAATAAAAATAAAAAAATACAAATTTGTAATATTTTATTTTAAAAAGGCGAGGCACCTATTCGCATTTGAAAAAGGACTGCCAGATTTCTTCCACCCGTCTCTTCAGACGGTCGAATTTTTCCAGGGGGACTTTGGCGGGTCTTTCTTGGAGACTGAGCTGGTGTGCGGCAGCACGATAGATCAGATAGGCATGTTTGAGCACATGGGCGGTGATTTCGTCCATGGTGCCGGTTTCGATCAGGGATTGGATCAGGCGGACATTGTCCGTCCATTTCAGAAGGCCGGCATACTTGTGGGAATTTAACAGGACCAGGTACTGTACCAGGAACTCGATGTCTACCATGGCACCGGTGTCCTGCTTCAGATCAAAAACATCCTTTTCCGGTTTCATCAGTTCTTTGCGCATCCTTTCGCGCATGTCGACGACTTCTGCTGTTAACTTTTCCTGGTCCCGTGGACGGGCAAGAACTTGTTTGCGGATGGTTTCAAATTTCTTAGCTAAAATGCCATCACCACAGATCGGTCTTGCCCTGATCAATGCCTGATGTTCCCAGGTCCAGGCGTCTTCGAACTGATAGTTTCCAAAGGCTTCAATGTGGCTGACCAGAATTCCGGAGCTTCCGCTGGGTCTCAGGCGCATGTCTATTTCATAAGCTTTTCCCGCCCGGGTATGGGAGGTGAGGATGTGGATGACGCGCTGGCCGAGGCGGTTGAAGAATTGAGCGCTGTCGATGCTTTTCTCTTTTCCCCGGGTTTGTTCGCCGGTTCCGGCATGCAGAAAAACAAGGTCGAGATCAGACCCGTAACCGAGCTCCAGCCCACCCAGTTTGCCATAGGCAATGACAACAAATCCCTTTTCACAAGGTTCATTACCCAGCCGGCAGATGGGCGTGCCATGCTTTGACACCAGGTGATTCCAGGCAAGTTCAACCACTTCACTGAGGATGCTTTCGGCAATCTCAGAGAGATAATCACTCACCCGCATCAAAGGCAGGGTTCCGGTGACATCGGCCGCCGCCGCACGCAGAACATTGATCTGTTTGAAAATACACAGTTGTTCAATCTGGTACTCCAGGTCATCGATGGGTACCTGGTCAAGTCGCTGGCGCAGGGCATGTCTCATTTCGATTTTTTCCGGCGGCAGATAAAGCGTCCGCGGGTCAAGCAATTCATCCAACAGCACCGGATGCCGCGCCAGAAACGATGCGATCCAGGGACTTGCAGCGGAAAGCTTCACCAGATGGGAAAGGGCGGTCGGGCTTTCCAGCAATAAGGCCAGATAACTGGTGCGTCTTTCAATGGTTTTAATCAGGTCTATGATCCTGTGAAGCGTGATCAGCGGATTTTCACACGTGCCGATTTCTTTCAAAAATCGGGGTATCAATTTGTCAAGACGCCGGCGGCCCCGGGGACTCAGGGCCTTTGTTTCCGGATCATTTTTCAAATAAGTCAACAGTCTGATGACTTCGTCCGGACGATCATAGCCCATGGCACTCAGCATATTTCCCGCCTGTTGTCCGGCCTTCAGGTTTTGCCAGATGACTTCCGACGGGTTTTCAATATCCTTCTGCCGCTCATCCGTATCGCCGGATTCCAAAAGCATCTGGAAGTGACCGTGGACGATTACTCTGTAATCTTTTAATGCAGTGTTGAATGATTCTGTATCGGCAAAACCCATGGCCACCGCCAACCGCAACAGACCGTGGTCATCCGCCGGCAGCTTATGGGTTTGCTGATCGGAAAAGGCCTGGAGGCGGTTTTCGGTATTTCGTAAAAACACATAGGCATTGATCAGTTCATCACAGACTTCTTGCGGGACAAGACGCTCATCGGCCAGAATTTTTAATACCTTCAATATACCTGTGTTCCGCAAGGCGGGATTTACCCCGCCACGTATCAGCTGGAAAATCTGACCGAAAAATTCAATCTCACGGATTCCACCCACACCGAGCTTGATATTGTTTTCCATGCCCTTGCGCCTGACTTCCAGAGCAATCATCTGCTTCATCTCCCGCAGGGATTCAAAGACACTGTAATCCAAATATCTGCGGTAAATAAAGGGATGGAGGCGGTCAAGCAAAAAGGCGCCGGCGTCTATGTCTCCGGCCACAGCCCTGGCCTTGATCAGGGCATAGCGCTCCCATTCCCGCCCCTGCTGCTGATAATATTGTTCCATGGCTTCAAAATCCATAGCCAGTGGGCCATTTTCGCCAAATGGGCGCAGGCGGGTATCAACCCGAAACACGAAGCCATCTGCCGTTGGCTGGCCGATGACTTTGATCAGGCGGCGGCAAAGACGGGAAAAAAATTCATCATTGCTCATGGATTCTTTTGCTCCGCGGGTACTGCCCGCCTTTGGGTAGGCGAAAATCAGGTCGACATCGGAAGAGAAGTTAAGCTCCCGGGCACCCAGCTTGCCCAATCCCAGAATAACCAGACGCTGTTTTGAGCCGTCTGCCGCAGTCGGTGTACCATAGCCACGGCACTGCCAATGATAGAGTGTGTTGAGCGCATGTTCCAGGCAGGCATCCGCAAAAGCAGATAGATCGGACACGGTTTCCGACAGATCCGCCCATCCGGATAAATCACGCCAGGCGATGCGGACCAGTTCACGACGGCGATAACGGCGCAGCAGGCGGCTCAGAGTTTCGTCATCGGTTGCGCCGGATAGTATCGTGGGCAATTTTTGAAGGTATTCATCTTTGGCGTAATCCCGAATGAGGTCGCCGCTGTTGACAAGGTCAACCGGCAGGGCCGGATCGCGGGTACAGCCTGCGGCCACAAAATCACTGAAGGCGAATACCTGCTTTACGCTTTTAAGAATTTCCGGTTTGTTGATAGGAGGGATGCCCGCAGCATCGGCAGCGTTCAGGTAAGCAAGCCACTTATGGTTAAATTCATCTGTGAGCGGTTTTACAAGATCGTTCTTCAAGGTCTGTTACTCGTGGTTTTTCCCGCTGAAATACGCTTCGCTGTCCCCAGGCCATTAGGGGGTATTTTCTCGTGTGAAACTGCCTCAAAATGGAACGTTTTGTTAATAACTAAATTTGCCGCTTCGATGATCTGGATTAAACAGCGAACAGCAGAATATCGAATATCGAACCGCAGAATCACGAAGGATAGTTTCGCTTTGCTCATTCTTTTTTTATAAAATGGTTAGAATACATTCCTTCGATATTCGGCATTCGATATTCGGTTTTTAAATATACCCTCTTGCTCTCCACTCCCGCAACCGTTGATCGGCATGGCGGGCGTAATCACCCTGCTGTGTGAACTGTAAATAGTGCTGATATTCTCGGCCGGCGTGAGGGTATTTCTTCATCCCCTCATAAGCGTAACCTTTGAAGAAAATGATGTTGGGATTGCCGGGAAGCTTTTTGTCATAGCTGGAAAATTCTTCCAAAGCACCTTCAAAATCCTTCATCTGTATTTTAGCAAATCCGCTCAAGTGATAGGCCTGGGCTTCTGCAGGATAAACCTGCTGGGCCATCTCGGCATATTGCCGGCCCACCGCCCATTTTTTTTGGACCAACTGGCTCATGGACATCATGACCAGCGCAGTATAATCGTTGGGCGCCAGTTTTATTGCTTTGCGCAGGTGAACATCGGCTGCCGAAAAATTATTGGCGGCCATTTCTTTCTGTCCTTTTTGCATTTCATCGATGGCGCCTTTTAGGGATCGCAGTTTGGCGGTATTATCCATGTAGCGCTCACGGTAGATCGGCTTGTTTTTGGCCGATTTATATTTTGTGTCGGCCGTTTCAGCCGCTGTCCGATAACGTTCGTCACTCATGGGATGCGTGGCAAACATAAGTTCGATGGCACTGGGTTTGTGCTTGCCCATACTCCGCAGCACGTCCATCAGACCCACCATCCCCTGGGCACTGTATCCGGCGCGCACCATGTATTCCATTCCCAGCGCGTCCGCTTCGCGCTCGTTGTCGCGGCTGTACCTCGCCAGCAGTGCACCGGCCCCGAACTGTCCCAGCTGGGACGCCAGGTTACCGTAAAGGGCGCCCTGAGTTCCTGCCACCACAGCCAGACCGCCGACAACTGTCTGGGTGAGCATGCCCTTTGACATCTGTTCGGCGGTATGCCGGGCATTTACATGGCCCAATTCGTGTCCCAGCAATGCCGACAGCTCAGCCTCGTTGTCCAGGGAAAGCAAAATACCCCGGGTGCAGGCAATCGTTCCACCGGGAAAGGCATACGCATTGACGTAGATGGCATTGACCACATGAAAATTAAAGGGCATATGCGTACGATGGGTTTGCGCGGCGATATTTTTACCGGTACGATCAATATAGTCGCTCAACCGCTTATCTTGAACCGTCCCGTAGTCCGCCGAAAATTGGTACGGTGCGTTCTGTTTATCGATTTGAATTTCCTCGTCTTCAGACACCAGCATGAGCTGGCTTCTGCCGGTAACCGGGTTGGTGGCACAGCCGGCAACCAGACCGGCAGCGGCCAAAGATGAAAGCCGCAAAAATTCCCGGCGCGTCATTTTTATTGCTTTTGGAAGCTGCAAAGAATTGCCCACCGTAGCACCTCCTGCCTAACGTCTCTGAATTTCTATAAATAAATGGAATTATAATATTATCTACTCAGATTGCGGTGAGATCGTTTTATAGCTTTCGAGCAGACGATTTCCTAGTGTTGCGGCAAGTTGTTTGAAAAAAACAACCCCGTTGGCCGGGTCTTTTTCCAGTTCTTTTTTCAGCTTTTCGCTATCAGTTTTTAACAGCTTTGTCGCTTCGATACATTCCGCCGAGGCCGAATAATTGTCGCGTCCGATTAAGCTCGACCATCCAAATGCTTCACCATTTTGTCTGACATCGTAAACCATCTGATCGCTCTCACCAACACCCAGTTTGACACGTCCGTTAAGCAGGACATAAAAATATAATGCCGGATCTTTTTCCCTGAAGAGTACATCTCCCTTTGCATGGGATACCATTTGAGATATATCCATGAATTTTTTGATAAAATCCATGCTGGTACCCATTAAAAGCTCTGATTGTTTGATATACATAGTGACTCCTGTCGATGCATTTGTAACCTAAACTCATTGGTTCCAGGTGATTTATAAAATAAAGCCGGAAGCATGTCAAAAAAAAAGGAACAACAGCGGAACGGACTATTTTTCGAAAAATTAAATTAGGACACAGATTTTCACAGATATTTGGTTTTTTGTAGCTTTTAATATCCTGGTAATCCGTGTTCATCCGTGTCCCCAAAAATGGAAATTCCTATACTTTTAAATTACGTTCTTACATTTTTGTAATATAGCCAGCCCAATTTCACTATTATGCAATTTTGAATTGACATTCAGAACATTTCCAATTAAAGTTCTCGGACTTTTTGTTTAAAATAATTGAGTGGTGGTTTCAAAACACACTGTGAATGCGGTATAAGTCCGTAATCAATAAAAAAGGCAACCTTTGCGTATTGGAACAATTTCCTACACTCCAATACACGAGCATTTCAGAACTCCCGTCTCGCATTATTCCAGCCTTATTATTCCGGTGGATAGCCCATCACCTTTATTCATCGCTGCCCGAAGGATATTGACCAAGACGATTCCAGGAATACCGGTCCGGAAATTATATCCGATACATAGTTCATAAAAGGAGAAAAAATAAAATGTGCCGCTTATTTGCCATAACCAGCAAAGAACCGTTGTCTCCCATGGTTGCTGTTGAGGCCTTAAATGTCATGCGCGAAGGCCATGACTGTTCCGGTGTGGGTCTGTTCTTGCGGGATCTGGCCGGACCGTTTGAGGAAATGAAAAATGCACCCATTTTGTCCGGAATTTTCTCGGAAAAAGGACTGAGGCGTCTGGATTCCTTCATGATGGACCTCGGTTTTATGACCAAATATAAAATTACCATTAAAGTGCCGAAAACACCACCGCCCGGGATTCCCAAACGGGATGTATACCTGATTCGGGCCTACGAATATCCGGAAGAATGGGATGATCTAAGCGACTCGGAACGGTTGCAGCGTCTGCTGCCGATCCGGCTGCAGCTCCGGGCCATGGGCGAAGAGAAACAGGATATGATTGTTTTCTCATTCTGGCCCGATGTGATCATGATCAAGGAGATCGGTGATCCCCTGCTCGTGACCAATCATTTGAAACTCGACCGCAAGGAGCTGAATGCCCGGGTAATCATGGCCCAGGGTCGGCAGAATACCAACTACGGGATAACCCTCTACGCCTGCCATCCGTTTTTCATCCAGGGCTACTCTACCATGACCAACGGTGAAAACACCGCCTTTTTGCCTATCAAGGCTTACCTGGAGTCGCGTGGCTATCCCGGTTACATCGGATATGAATCCGACTCGGAGGTTTTCAGCCATATCCTGCATTACACCTTGGTGCAGCTGGGTCTGAATCTGGAGACTTACAAGCATGTCATCACACCGCTTCAGCAGGACGATATTATCAACCACCCGAATGCAGTATTTTTAAAGAACCTGAAGCAAACCTGCCGGCAGCTGATCATAGACGGACCCAACTGTGTAATCGGCTGCCTGCCGGATCACAGCCTGTTTATGGTGCAGGATCGCAAGAAGCTGCGGCCCGGAGTTGTCGGCGGTAGACCCGGTATGTACGCATTTTCTTCGGAAATATGTGGTCTGGATGCCGCTATCCCCCTACGAGATAAACACAAGGATTTTCAACCGATGCATCTGGATACGGCCATTGTCGGTCCGGATCGGCAAGAGGCCAGAATATGCAGTCAGAACGACCCATTACCCCTTCAACTTTAAGTGTTAAAGATCTGCCGTGGCAGATTCTGTGGGACAAAGAAAAATGCACCCTGTGTGGAAAATGCACGGCCGTATGCCCCGTGAATGCCATTGAACTCGGCGTCTTTCGCAAGCGAACCGTGACGCCGCCCATAGGCTTTTTAGAAACTCCCACCAGTGTTTACAAAGCCTACTATGGGGTTCGGCAAAAAACCGATCCGGCCTACAGTTGCGTGGGTTGTGCCATGTGCAATATGGTTTGCCCCAATGATGCCATCATCCCCTGCCGCAGCGACGAAGCAGATAAATTAAAATTTCAGATCGATCGCGGTGGACAGCCCCGCAGACGCGGCGGACGCCGCAATGTGGCCGGGGGCATTTTGGATCGCATAAAATTTATCCGCATATCGATGCTGACCGACCCTGCACTGGATGCGGGACGTCATGAATTTGAGTTGCGCACCCTTTTAGGGCGGGTGCTGCCCCCGGAAGAAAACTTGAAATTCCTGCAAACCAACGGCTGGATCCCGCCTGTCCGTGAGATATATCCGTTGATCATCGGCGGCATGTCATTCGGCGCGTTATCACCCAACATGTGGGAAGGGCTTCAGATGGGAGTGGCGTATCTCAACGAGGAATTGGGCATGCCGGTTCGCCTCAGTACCGGAGAAGGTGGCTGCCCGCCCAGATTACTGCGTTCGCGTTTTTTAAAATATGTGATCCTGCAGATTGCCAGCGGCTATTTCGGTTGGGATGAAATTATTCATGCACTCCCGGAGATGAAAGAAGACCCATGTGCCATTGAAATCAAGTACGGCCAGGGAGCCAAGCCGGGGGACGGCGGTCTGCTCATGTGGTACAAGGTCAACAGCCTGATCGCAGCCATCCGGGGCGTGCCTGCGGGTGTCAGCCTGCCGAGTCCACCCACCCACCAGACCAAGTATTCCATTGAAGAAGCGGTGGCCAAGATGACCCAATCCATGTACATGGCCTGGGGTTTTCGAGTACCGGTTTACCCAAAAATTTCAGGTACCTCAACTGCAATGGCCGTTTTGAACAATCTCACGCGCAATCCCTATGCCGCCGGTCTTGCCATCGATGGTGAAGACGGTGGTACGGGTGCAGCTTATAATGTTTCCATGAATCACATGGGGCATCCCATTGCCAGCAATATTCGTGACGGCTATTTGAATCTCGTTAAACTGGGCATGCAGAACCAGATCCCGATTTTTGCCGGCGGGGGTATCGGCAAAAACGGCAACCTGGCAGCCAACGCCGCAGCGCTCATCATGCTGGGTGCCAGCGGTGTCCAGGTCGGCAAATATATCATGCAGGCCGCGGCCGGATGCCTGGGGTCTGAATCGGATCGCTGCAACATCTGCAACATCGGGTTGTGTCCGAAAGGAATTACCTCTCAGGATCCCCGTCTGTATCGGCGG
>Ga0210080_1000044_pt1 | contig 9860 bp, 8 predicted proteins | sample White_CordB_D2_FD_185588 | JGI IMG/M metagenome (GOLD analysis project Ga0210080, IMG submission 185588) | Wetland microbial communities from the San Francisco Bay, California, USA, that impact long-term carbon sequestration - White_CordB_D2... | ecosystem: Environmental > Aquatic > Marine >...
CCTTGGCAGCCAGGTGTCACTGAATTATGAAATACCGCTGAGCGAGATCGTGCTGGACTTTTTTGACCGGCTGAAGTCGGTCAGTCGCGGCTACGCCTCCTTCGATTATCATTTTCTGCGCTACCAGCCCGGGCCTTTCGTGCGCGTGGACGTGCTGATCAATGGTGAGCGCGTGGACGCGCTGTCGCTGATCATTCATCGTGATGCCTCACAGCGCCGCGGCCGCGAACTGGCCGTGAAAATGAAAGAACTGATTCCGCGGCAGATGTTCGACGTCGCCATCCAGTCGGCGATCGGCTCCCAGGTCATTGCCCGCACCACGGTCAAGGCTTTGAGGAAGAATGTCACGGCCAAGTGCTATGGCGGCGATATCACCCGGAAGCGCAAACTGCTCGAAAAACAGAAGGAAGGCAAAAAACGCATGAAGCAGGTTGGCAATGTCGAGCTGCCTCAGGAGGCGTTCCTCGCCATACTGAAAGTCAAGGAAAACAAATAATGGCTTTTTTACGTAAAAAGACTGCCGCAAAACCGGAGGCCGCGAAAAAATCCCAATTGCGCGACTGGACAGAAGCACTGATTGTCGCAGCGATCCTTGCCCTGATTATCCGCACCTTTGTTGTCCAGGCGTTTAAAATTCCTTCCGGTTCCATGGAGGATACGCTGTTGATTGGCGACCACCTGCTGGTGAACAAATTTATTTATGGTACCCAGTTGCCGTTTAGCGATGACCCGGTCCTCGCAATTCGTCAACCCGAACGTGGCGATATTATCGTCTTTGAATTTCCCGAGGACAAGGACAAGTCCTATTTTAAACGCAGGGATTTCATCAAGAGAGTGGTCGGATTACCTGGTGATACGATAGAGATTCGCAACAAGAATGTTTTTATCAACGGCGAGCGATACATTACACCAGAAGCGGTGTACAAAGACGGCAACCTGACTGCGGGTCCGCGTGACAACATGCCGCCGGTCACCGTTCCGGATGACAATTATTTCGTGATGGGCGACAACCGCGATCGTTCGTACGACAGCCGCTTCTGGAGATTTGTCAATCGATCGGCGATTAAAGGTCTGGCGTTTATCAAGTACTGGTCCTGGGATACCGAAAAATTCATGCCGCGCTGGGGCCGTATCGGGCGAATGATCGAGTAATTCCGTACCAGTTTTTTTCTTCTTTTGTCGTTTCCGTAGCTCATGCTGCGACCGAATATCACGGTTTTAAACAATCGGAAATATACTCCGAGCTTTTTGTTGACTCACCACAAAGGCCTTGCTATATTGCCTGAAATTTGTCGGTAACCTGTCTCCTTTTAAGCTGATCCAGAGAGGTCAGCAAGGGTGGCCAAAGATGTCTGTAGAGATACGAAAAACCAAAACCCAACCTTTCCGCGCGATGCGGAGAGGTATTTTTTTGCCCTAAATTCGACGGGAGGAAAGAGATGGCCAAAGCGGAGACCGCAATTCTGGACCAGGCTGGCATAACCCGCGCCGTTACCCGGATTGCCCATGAAATTCTGGAACATAACAAGGGGTGTGAAAACCTCGCCCTGATCGGCATTCGCTCAGGGGGAGACCATCTGGCAAGTCTTCTGCGGACCCGCATCTGTGACATTGAAGGGGTTGAGGTGCCGATCGGAGAAGTTGATATCACGATGTACCGTGACGATCTCGCCGCACGCGGCAACCTGCCAATCGGCAAAACCAGCATCCCGTTTCCTCTCGATGGCAAAGATGTTGTCCTGGTTGACGATGTCCTCTATACCGGCAGGACCATTCGCTCGGCAATGGACGCCCTGATGGATTTCGGCCGTCCCAGCACGATCCAGCTGGCCGTGCTGATCGACCGGGGTCATCGGGAGTTGCCCATTCGTGCCGATTACGTCGGTCGCAATGTGCCCACGGCAGCTGATGAGGAAATCTCTGTAACATTCAATGAAGACCTGAGCCCGCTGGCAGTCCGGCTGGTCAAACCATAGATATCAGGGAGGATAAGCATGTCTTTCAAACACAAGCACATTCTCGGCATTGAACAAATGTCCAAAGAGGACATTGAGATAATTCTCGACACGGCCGACGCTTTCAAGGAAATCAATACCAGAGACATCAAGAAAGTGCCTACTTTGCGCGGTAAGACGATTATCAACGCCTTTTTTGAAGCCAGTACCCGCACCCGGCTCTCCTTTGAAATTGCCGGCAAACGACTGTCGGCTGACACGGTGAATATCTCCGGTTCGACTTCATCGGTGGTCAAAGGTGAGACTCTCGAGGATACGGCGCGCAATATCGAGGCCATGGCTCCCGACATTATCGTGATTCGCCACGGACACTCCGGTGCGCCTCACTACCTCGCCGAACGGGTCGGTTGTTCAATTGTCAATGCCGGCGATGGTGCCCATGAACACCCCAGCCAGGCGTTGCTCGACGTGATGACTATGCGCGAGCATAAGGGCCGCATAGAAGGCCTGGAAGTGGCCATCATCGGTGATATTACACACAGTCGTGTTGTACGCTCAAATATATACTGCTTGTCAAAAATGGGTGCCAAGGTGCGCCTGTGTGGACCGGGAACCATGCTGCCGCCCGGGATCGAAAAACTTGGTATGGTCAAAGTTTATACTGACATGCAGGATGCCATTAAAAATGTTGATGTGATCATGATGCTGCGTATCCAGATGGAGCGGCAAAGTAACATCATGTTGCCGAGTCTGCGTGAATATGCGCGCTTTTATGGCCTGAACCCAACCAACGTCAAGCTCGCCAAGTCGGATGCCATCGTTATGCATCCAGGGCCAATGAACCGTGGTGTTGAAATTTCCTCGGTCGTTGCGGATGGTGTGCAGAATGTCATCCTCGATCAAGTTGAGAACGGCGTAGCCGTGCGCATGGCGCTGCTCTACCTGGTCAGCGGCGTTGAATCGATGCAAACGTCTTGAACTGTTAGATAAAGGATAAGGTGAAATCATGGCGAAAATATTGATTAAAGGTGGCCGGGTGATCAGCCCTGCTCAACAGCTTGACGATACCTGTGATGTACTGATTGAAAAGGGCAAGATTGCTGCCATCGGCAAGGATCTCGACGCACAAGGTGCTGAGGTTATCGATGCTGACGGCAAGATTGTAACTCCTGGTCTGGTTGACATTCATGTTCATCTACGTGACCCCGGTCTTGAATATAAGGAAGATATTGCTTCAGGTACTTTGTCAGCGGTGACAGGAGGTTTTACCTCAATTGCCTGCATGCCGAATACCAAGCCCGTCAACGATAACCAGTCTGTCACGAACTATATTCTAAACAAGGTCAAGGAAGAAGGTCACTGTCGGGTGTTCCCGATTGCCAGTATCAGCAAAGGCCTTCAAGGTGAGTCGATGACAGAAATGGGAGAACTCAAGGGCTTGGGCGTCTACGGCGTTTCCGATGACGGCAAGCCGGTCAGCAATGCGCAATTAATGCGTCGGGCCATGGAATATGCCAAACCGTTTGGCATAACGATTGTCACGCATGCCGAAGACCTTGAGCTGGTTGGCTCTGGCGTGATGAACGAGGGCCCGGTTTCTACAGAACTTGGCCTGAAAGGCATCCCCTGGGTCGCTGAAGACGCTGCCACGGCCAGGGAAATCATGCTGGCAGAATTTACCGGCGCCCACCTTCACGTCGCTCACGTCTCCACCAAGGGCTCGATTGATCTCGTCCGACAGGCCAAAAAACGTGGCGTCAATGTGACTTGTGAAGCCACCCCGCATCACTTTACCCTGACCGATGAGGCCGTTCGCGGCTACAACACCAACGCGAAAATGAATCCGCCCCTGCGCAGCGCTGAAGACCGGGAAGCCGTCCGTCAGGGGATTGCAGATGGAACTGTTGATGCGATCGCTACGGATCACGCCCCGCATCACATTGATGAAAAGAATGTTGAATTCAATATTGCGATGAATGGCATCGTTGGCCTGGAAACGGCCCTGCCACTTTCCTTGCAGCTGGTTGAAGATGGCCTTATCGACTTGCCGAAAGCTGTTGCCTTGTTGACATGCGGTCCTGCTGCAGCCCTCGGGATTCCGGCCGGGCAGCTCGAAGAAGGCGGTGTTGCCGACGTCACGGTGATCGACCCGGAACTGGAGTGGACGGTCGATGCGCAAAAACTGGTCAGCAAAAGCAAGAACACACCGTTTGATGGCTGGAAGATGAAAGGTGCCGCCCTATGCACCATTGTCGGCGGCAAGATCGCGTACCGGAGATAAAAATTAAGTAAAACACGGCTATCCAGAATCCAGCATTCGGAATCATGAGTCATGAATTTGACTCGTTCCGCAGGCTTGTTACCGGATACCGCATCCCAAGGAGCTTATTTATGAAAGCAGCATTGGCCCTGGCCGATGGCAGGGTCTTCCATGGCCGCGCCTTTGGTTCTACCGGTGAAATTGCCGGCGAGGTCGTTTTTAATACCAGTATGTCCGGTTATCAGGAGATCCTGACCGATCCATCCTATTGCGGCGAGATTGTAACCATGACCTACCCGCAGATCGGCAACTATGGTGTCAATCGTGAAGATGTCGAGTCGTCCAGGCCCCACCTCTCAGGGTTCATTATCAAGGAACTCTGTGAGTTTCCGAGCAACTGGCGCTCTGAAATGTCCTTGGACGCCTACCTGAAAGAGCATGACATTATCGGTCTCTCCGGAATCGACACACGGGCGCTGGTGCGGCACATTCGTGACAAAGGTGCCCAGACCGGCATTCTGTCGACGCTTGATCTGGATGTTCATAGCCTGGTGGCAAAGGCCAAGGCCGCACCTTCGATTGTTGGCCGCGACCTGGTCCAGGAAGTGACCTGCGAAAAAGCCTACACATGGCATGAAAGCACCTGGGACATTGAAAATGGTTACGGCAAAGGTGCCAAGAAGGCGCAATTCAAAGTTGTCGCGTATGACTTCGGCATCAAGCGCAACATCCTGCGCAACCTGGTCAGCAAGGGTTGCAGTGTGACAGTCGTACCGGCAACCACTCCGGCCGAAGAGGTTCTGGCGATGGGCCCGGACGGGGTTTTCCTGAGCAACGGCCCGGGCGATCCGGAGCCGATCACCTACGCGCAGGAGAATATTCGGAAACTGCTCGGCAAAGTGCCGCTGTTCGGTATCTGCCTCGGCCATCAGCTGCTTTCGATAGCCTTGGGAGGGAAAACCTACAAACTCAAGTTCGGCCATCGCGGTGGCAACCAACCGGTTCGCCGTGGAGAAGGGCACAACGTCGAGATTACATCGCAGAATCATGGCTTTGCCGTTGATCCCGTGACCCTGCAAGATGACGCTTTGATCACCCACATCAACCTCAACGACAATACCGTCGAAGGCTTGCATCACAAGACCGCTCCGGCCTTCTCGGTCCAGTATCATCCCGAGGCTTCACCGGGGCCGCATGACGCAAACTACCTCTTTGGAGAATTCATCAAGATGATGAAAAACTTTAAAGGCGGTTGCTAGGGGCTGGGGTCTAAGGACTGGCCATTTAATAATAACAATTACGAGTTTTCGGTGACTTGGAGCTGTTTTCTTCCAGCACCCAGCCCCGAGAGCCAACCACGGAATTAAGATGCCTAAAAGAACTGACATCAAGAAAATCCTGATCATCGGGGCCGGGCCGATAGTAATCGGCCAGGCTTGTGAATTTGATTACTCCGGGACCCAGGCCTGCAAGGCGCTTAAGGAGGAGGGCTACCAGGTCGTGCTGCTCAACTCCAACCCGGCAACGATCATGACCGATCCCGACTTTGCCGACCGGACTTATATTGAGCCGGTTACGCCTGAGAGCCTGGCAAAAATCATCGAAAAAGAGCGCCCTGACGCGCTCTTGCCAACTCTAGGTGGCCAGACAGCCCTGAACACTGCCGTTGCGGTCGCTAAAAACGGCATCCTCGACGAGTTCGGTGTAGAACTCATCGGCGCAAAATTGCCGGCCATAGAGATGGCCGAAGACCGCACACTTTTCAAGGCGGCAATGGAGCGGATCGGAATTGCCGTGCCACGCTCCGGGTTGGCTCACAACTATCAGGAGGCTATGGATATAATCGACCATGTCGGTTTCCCGGCAATTATCCGCCCGTCATTCACCCTTGGCGGCACCGGTGGAGGGATTGCCTATAACCCGGAAGAATACGAACACATGGCGATTGCCGGCATCGACGCATCACCGACCAGTGAGATCCTTGTCGAAGAATCGGTGATCGGCTGGAAAGAGTTCGAGCTCGAGGTCATGCGTGATCTCGCTGACAATGTTGTGATTATCTGTTCGATTGAAAATTTCGACCCGATGGGCGTCCATACCGGTGACTCGATTACCGTGGCGCCGGCCCAGACCCTGACCGACAAGGAATACCAGATTTTACGTGACGCCTCGCTCAAAATCATCCGAGAGATCGGGGTCGAGACCGGTGGTTCCAATATCCAGTTCGGTATCAACCCGGTCGATGGCCGCCTGGTGGTCATCGAGATGAACCCCCGTGTCTCCAGGTCCTCAGCGCTCGCATCCAAGGCGACCGGCTTTCCGATCGCCAAAATCGCTGCAAAACTCTCGGTTGGTTACACGCTTGACGAGATTCCGAACGACATCACCAAGGAAACCTTTGCTTCTTTCGAACCGACCATCGATTACGTGGTGACCAAGATTCCGCGCTTTACCTTCGAGAAATTCCCCAAGGCGGATGCAACGCTGACGACCCAGATGAAGTCAGTCGGCGAAGTCATGTCCATCGGCCGGACTTTCAAAGAGAGCCTGCAGAAAGCACTGCGTTCTCTTGAAATCGACTCCCACGGTTTTGAGAGCCGGCTTTTCGTGGAACCTGGAGACTATCGCTACAACCTGAGCGACGAAGAAGTTGAACTGATCGAAACCAAACTCCGGGTGCCCAACTGGGAGCGCCTCTGGTACCTGGCCGATGCCATTCGCGCCGGGTTCACAATGGAAAAGATTTACGAACTGACCGCTATCGACCCCTGGTTTCTTAACAACATCCGCCAGGTCGTCGAAATGGAAGGCCGCCTGATTCGGGCAAAAGAACTGCTTGACCAGCCCGAAGGTGAAGTCTTCCCGGTTCTGTTGCGCGAGGCCAAGCAAATGGGCTTTGCCGACAAGCGCCTGGCCTTGCTCTGGGGCACCAGCGAGCAGAGAATCCGTGACTTGCGCCAACAACTTGCAATTCTGCCCGTTTACAAGCGGGTTGACACCTGTGGTGCCGAATTTGAAGCTTACACACCGTATCTCTACTCAACCTACGAAGAAGAGTGCGAGGCGGCTCCGTCGGATCGTAAAAAAATCATGATCCTCGGTGGCGGGCCAAACCGGATCGGGCAGGGGATCGAGTTCGATTACTGCTGCGTCCACGGCGTCTACGCTCTTGCCGAAGACGGTTTTGAAACGATCATGGTCAACTGTAACCCGGAAACGGTGTCAACCGACTACGATACGTCCGATCGGCTGTACTTTGAGCCATTGACCCTTGAAGATGTGTTGGAAATCGTCCGCGTTGAGCAGCCGACCGGGGTTATCGTTCAATTCGGCGGTCAGACGCCGCTCAAACTGGCCGTTGCCCTGGAACAGGCCGGAGTACCGATTATCGGCACATCACCGGATGCGATCGACAGGGCCGAGGATCGCGAGCGGTTTCAGGAGCTGTTGAACAAGCTGGGGTTGAAACAGCCGGCCAATGGTATCGCACGCTCCTTTGAAGAAGCGGAAAAGATCGCTGAACGAATCGGCTATCCTGCGGTTGTCAGGCCCAGCTATGTCCTCGGTGGCCGGGCCATGGAGATTGTCTACGATCAGCAGCAGTTGCGCGACTATATGAAGTTTGCCGTCCAGGCTTCTCCAGAACATCCGATCCTGATCGATAAATTCCTTGAGCAGGCAATCGAGGTTGACGTGGACGCCCTGGCAGACGGGTTCACAGTGGTGATTGGCGGCATCATGCAGCATATCGAAGAAGCCGGTATCCACTCCGGTGATTCGGCGTGCTCGCTACCACCGTATTCATTGTCACAGAATATCGTCAAGGAGATCCGTAAACAGACGATCGCCCTGGCCCTGGAACTGGGTGTCTCCGGTTTGATGAATATCCAGTATGCCGTCAAGGATGATGAAGTGTACCTGATCGAAGTCAACCCGCGTGCCAGCCGCACGGCACCGTTTGTTTCCAAGGCGACCGGCCGGCCACTGGCCAAGATCGCCGCGCGGATCATGGCGGGCAAGACATTGAAAGAGCTGGGCATTACAGAGGAAATTATCCCCGAGCATATCTCGGTCAAGGAGTCGGTCTTCCCCTTTATCAAGTTCCCCGGTGTCGACACGCTGCTCGGCCCCGAGATGAAGTCGACCGGAGAAGTGATGGGGATTGACAGGGAATTCGGTAAAGCGTTTGCCAAGGCCCAACTCGGAGCCAACGTCAAGTTGCCGACCTCAGGCAAGGTCTTTGTGAGTGTTAAGGATGCCGACAAGAAAGCGATTATCGAACCGGTCAGAAAGCTGGTTGAGGCCGGCTTCCAGGTTGTCTCCACCAAGGGAACGGCCGCCTATCTGCGGGCGCATGGGATCACTGCCGAACCGATCAACAAGGTCAAGGAGGGACGACCCCACTGTGTCGATATGATCAAGAGCGACGAAATAAGCCTGGTTTTCAATACGACTTTCGGCGCTCAATCTATTATCGACTCTTTTTCGATCCGTCGCACAGCGCTGGTTTATAATATCGCTTACTTCACAACCATCGCCGGAGCGGAGGCCGTCGTGGACGGCATCCTGGCCCTGCAACGTGAAAACCTTGACGTTACGCCCCTTCAAGAGTATTATTCGAACGACGGGTAGGCAACTCCCCGTCATTATTTGCCTTAAAACACAACTGTTCGGGCGGGTTTTCCCGCCCGAACACTTTTATTGATAGCAAACCAAAAGCAAGGAATTAAAGAGTTATGTCTCAAACCGTACCTATGACGCCCGAGGGATACCAGAGGCTTCAGGAGGAATTAAAACATCTGATCCGTGTTGAGCGCCCACGCGTTGTCCAGGATATTGCCGAAGCCCGTGATCACGGAGATCTCTCGGAGAATGCTGAATATGATGCAGCCAAGGAGCGCCAGGGCTTTGTCGAAGGGCGTATTGCCGAGATAAATGGCAAAATGGCCCGTGCTCAGGTGATCGATGTTGCCACTATTGACACGGACAAGGTCGTGTTCGGTGCAACCGTGACTGTCTACGATGATGAATCGGAGAGTGAGTCGACCTACCGGATTGTCGGCGAAGATGAATCGGACATCAAGCAGGGGCTCATCTCAATCAGCAGCCCGGTTGCCAAAGCCCTGATCGGTCATCGCATTAATGACGAGGTGCAGATTAAGGTCCCGTCCGGGATTCGCATTTACGAAATCATCGACATCAAGTACCTTTAGCCTGGAGACGAACAATGGAGACGATAACTAAGGACATGACGTTTCACGAAGTAATGGGCAAAAGCCCGGAGGTTGTCAAGGTCTTGGCATCCTTCAATCTCGGCTGTGTCGGCTGCATGGGCGCCCAGAATGAAACCTTGGCACAAGGGGCTATCGCCCATGGCCTGGATGTTGAGGAACTCCTCACCGCGCTCAACGCGATCTTCGACTGATACCGGCACGCTCTCCAATCATCTTCATCACCGCAACAGGGAAGGGGAGATGACCCAGGCGACGAAAGACCAGTCCCGCCAGAGCCTTTCCACTCCTGTTGTGCATCTTAAGGGGGTTGGGCCCCGTCTCGCCGAAAAACTCGCCAAGCTTGATATCCATACTGTCGAAGACCTTCTTTACACACTCCCGAACAGGTACGAAGACCGTCGTGAATTCAGG
>Ga0210080_1000045_pt1 | contig 9779 bp, 9 predicted proteins | sample White_CordB_D2_FD_185588 | JGI IMG/M metagenome (GOLD analysis project Ga0210080, IMG submission 185588) | Wetland microbial communities from the San Francisco Bay, California, USA, that impact long-term carbon sequestration - White_CordB_D2... | ecosystem: Environmental > Aquatic > Marine >...
GCAGGCGTCTGTTCAGGGGTGATCTGAAGATCCAGGGTGGAATCTCCGCGGAGAATGATTAACTGAATGGATTCACCGTTGCTGGCATTAATTATTTCTGCCATTTCATCCCAGTTGGTGATCGCCGTTCCGTTGATGGCGGTTATCAAATCATCTTTTTTAAGCCCGGCTTCAAATGCGGGGGATCCCGGCCTTACTTCCCCAATAGAGGGCTTTAGGATCAGGGTCCCCGAAAAGAAAAAAATCCCGAAAAATATAAGGACGGCGAGAAGTATATTGAAAACCGGTCCGGCGGCGACGATCAGCATACGTTTGGCCACGTGTTTATGGGTAAAGGATAACGGAATATCTTGCGGGGCTATTTCGGCATCCGCTTCCTCCCCGATCATCTTGACATAACCGCCAAGCGGAATTGCCGAAATTCGGTAATCGGTGATGCCGATCTTTTTACCAATCAATCGAGGCCCGAAGCCAAGTGAAAATTTCTCCACGCCGACGCCGAATAATCTGGCGATCAGAAAATGACCGAACTCATGAAAAAAGATGAGGACGCCCAGGACAATGACAAATGCAAATATGTTTGTACCCATAAAATTATTTTACTATTGATAATAGGCTATGTGTTAGTGATTTGATCCTAAATTGTGCATTGCTCAATCAGGTGTGATACTGGTATTGGGTACTGGGCATTCGGTATTGGTGTGTATCGGAAAAAATTCCCAGATGCCAGTACCTGATATCAAATACCCAATACCAAATACCTATAATATATAAATTTTAAACAGATAGGCAACCGGTGAGGCAAATAAAAGAGCATCGATGCGGTCTAAAAAGCCGCCGTGGCCCGGCAAAATACCGCTGGAGTCCTTAATTTTAGATGATCGCTTGAATTCGGATTCAAATAAATCACCCACCTGACCGGCTAGGCCGACAGCAAGAAAGAATAATATGGCAGGGCCCCATGAAAGCGCCGGCAAGAAAAAGAATTTTCCGATGGAACCCACCAGAAGGTTCCCTGCCAGTCCTCCTAAGGCGCCCTCAATCGTTTTCCCCGGACTGATGGCTGGGTTCAGCTTGTGCCGCCCGAGATATGAACCAACATAATATGCGCTGATATCACCGGCAAAAATGATAGCGAGAAGCAAAAAGATCCAAGTCATACCGTCAGGGCCGCGTCGGATCGAAACCAGGAAAGAGAGTAGTAAAGGGATATAAACGATACCTTGAACCTGCTTGGGGATAACATTAACTATTGACGGGTTTGATTTGTAGAGGAACATGGAAATCAGGCCGACAAAAACCAGATTGAGGGCGAGCACCACCAGTACACTTTCAGCACCGGCGATATGCGCTGCGACAATGATCGCAAGACCGGCGAAATATCCCCACCAGACGACAACACCGTACAATATTTCGCCATCGGCATTAAATACAATGCGATAATATTCCCAGAGCGAACATATACAAGCGAAACCGATCAGAATAATGAAAGGAAAACCGCCCATGTACACTAGAAAAATAAGAAACGGTAAAGCGCTCAGTCCTGTGATCCAACGCTTAAGATGCACGTGATTGTCTGCTCCGTTGTAGGCGTTGAATAGCCAGCAAGTCGAATAGTTAAGTAGTGGAGGAAAATAACGTATACGCTGCAATATCGCTCAATTCAGGCCCTATTTATTCAAATCCCATCATGTTTGCACATGATTTATGCATTGGTAGATTGTGACCTTTGAAAAGCGCTTCGGCTTTTGTTCCAGCCTAGACGGCACCGAATCTTCGTACACGGACCTGGAAGTCTTTCAAGATTTGCAGAAATTCTTCCTTGCTGAAATCAGGCCATAGCGTCGGTGTGACAAATAGTTCCGTATAGGCGATTTGCCAGAGCAAAAAATTGCTGATCCGCATCTCCCCGCTGGTTCTGATCAATAAATCCGGATCAGGGACATCCCGGGTATAAAGATGATCGCAAATCAGTCCTTCATTAACTTCTTGCGGCTCAATTGTGCCGCGTTTGACTTTTTCAGCCACCTCCTGAACCATACGGACAATCTCGGCCCGGCCGCCATAGCTCAACGCTAGGATGAGGTTCATACCGGTTAGTTCTCTGGTAGCCGCCATGGTCTGATCAAGGACTTGCCGAACTTTTGCCGGTAATCGGTCTAATTGACCGATCGCACGCAGTCGGATATTGTTCTCCACCATCTCCTTTCGTTCTGATTGGAGAAAATTTTCCAGGAGGACCATCAGTGCCTTAACTTCTGTTTTCGGCCGCTGCCAATTTTCTGTGGAAAAGGCATATAGGGTCAGGTAGGATATTCCGATTTGGCGACAGGTCCGAACAATGGTTCGAACCGTCTCCGATCCCTTTTCATGACCGTTGATGCGGTTTAAAAGGCGTTTTTTGGCCCAGCGGCCGTTGCCGTCCATTATGATGGCCACATGGGCAGGCAATTTGGTGGTATCCAGTTCAACAAAGTCGGCAGAAGACGGGCTAGAATTCAAGGATCTCTTTCTCTTTTTCTAAAAAGCATTCATCGATGAGCTTGATCTGCTCATTGGTTATATTTTGAACCTCATTCTGAGATTTAAAGGCGTCATCTTCGGAAATCTCACCATCTTTTTTCATACTTTTTAACAGCTCGTTGGAATCACGCCGGATGTTCCTGATGGAAACCTTGTAATCTTCACAAATTTTATGAACGACTTTGACCAGTTCTTTGCGACGCTCTTCGGTAAGCGGTGGTATCGATATCCGAATGATTTTCCCATCACTGGACGGGGTCAGTCCCAAATCCGATTTCAGAATGGCCTTTTCAATATCTTTGATGATGGAAACATCCCAGGGTTGAATCGTGATCAGGCGACTCTCGGGTACGGCAAGCGTAGCCATCTGGTTTAAAGGAGTCACTGTGCCATAGTAATCAACTTTTATCCCGTCAAGAATAGATAGAGACGCGCGTCCCGTTCGCACTCGTTTCAATTCTTTTTTTAAACCATTTACGGATTTACCCATACTCTCTCTGGCTTCTTCATATATTGATTCTATCATGGGAAATGGCCTCGTATTTGCGGAGTTGATAAAAAGCGAATATCGAATTCTGCGGTTGGATATTCTATAGCTCTGTGGTTCGTTGTTTTAAAATCGCAGTCTCATACGAACGGCGTCGCTGGCCTGAAAAGTTTACCCGCCTTAGGAGGGTTTACCCACCTCGGGAGGGCGGCCAGATACTCATCAAGAAACTATGCCATTTTAGTGTAGTTTCACACGAGAAGTAAGCAAGACCAGGGCTGAAACCCCAACCCCGATTAATGGCCAATCAGTGTCCCAATTTTCTCGCCGCAGACAAACCTTTGAATGTTTCCTTTTGTTTTTAATTTAAAGACGGTAAGGGGCAGTTTATTATCCATGGCAAGAGAGATTGCCGTCATATCCATGACCCGGAGCTGTTTTTCCAAAACTTCCATATAACTGATACGCTTCAACAACTTGGCGTTTTTGTCCTTGATGGGATCCGCGTTGTAAAGTCCGTCAACTTTGGTGGCTTTTATGAGAATCTCAGCATGAATTTCCTGAGCCCGGAGCACTGCCGCGGTATCTGTGGTAAAATAGGGATTTCCCGTTCCGGCGCCGAATATGACGGCGCGCCCCCGCTCCAGATGACGGTTGGCTCTGCGCATGATGTAAGGCTCTGCGACCTCATGCATCGAAATGGCTGTCTGCACTCGGGTTTCCACGCCTTGCTTTTCCAAGGCATCCTGTAGGGCCAGACTGTTAATGACCGTCGCCAGCATCCCCATGTGGTCGGCCGAAGTTCGATCCATCCCATATGAGCTTGCCGCAATACCTCGAAATATATTGCCCCCGCCCACAATGATCCCGATTTGAACGCCTAATTCGACAACGGAACGGATTTCTCCGGCCACGAATTTAATCATGTCGGGACTAATGCCGAAACTCTGTTCTCCCATCAGGGCTTCGCCGCTCAATTTCACGGCAATTCGCTTATAGCGAGGTTTGTCCACCTATACGCCTTGTACTGCCTTGATTGTTTGCAATGGTTCAGCCACAAAGGCACTAAATCCGGATAAACCGGAAATAACAAATTATTTGAAATTTTTTATTACTGAAACCGGAACACTGACACCTGAAACCTCCATTTTAAGACTCGCCGGTCTGAAAACGCACAAACCGTCTGATCGTAATATTTTCTCCAATTTTAGCAATCAATTCATTCAACAGATCTTCTACGGTCAAATCCGGATTACGCACATAGTCTTGCTTAAGCAGGCAATTTTCTGTGAAAAATTTTTTCATTTTGCCATCAACTATTTTAGTGATCACGTTTTCAGGCTTGCCCGTTTCAAGGGCCTGGCTCTTGTAAATTTCTTTTTCCCGATTGACAATTTCTTCCGGAACATCTTCGGACTGAATGCTCAGAGGGTTGGTGGCGGCGATGTGCATGGCGATATTTTTTGCGAAATTAATAAAATCTTCGTTTTTAGCGACAAAATCAGTTTCGCAATTAACTTCCACCAGCACACCCAGTTTGCCTCCCATGTGGATATAGGAGTGTATGATACCTTCCGTCATCGCCCGGCCGGCTCGTTTACGCGCAGTCGCCAATCCTTTTGTTCTAAGAAAATCAACAGCTTTATCAATATCTGCGTCGCATTCCACAAGCGCTTGTTTACAATCCATCATCCCGGCGCCGGTTTTTTCCCGCAGTTGTTTTACCATGGTCGCACTAATTGTTGTCATGTTGCTCTCCTGTCGTTTGCGCTTCGCTATTTTCTTCTGATTCGCTGCTCTGTACTTCCGTCGCTACTTCGGGGGTATCAATTACCGCTGTGGTTCCAGTCCCCGATCGTTTAATTATTTCTACAACGGGACCTTCGGTGCCACCTGAAATGATTTTGCGTTCACCCGGTTTTAGTTCGGCACTGATGGCTGTCATCTCGGATTCCACTTCTATCTCTTTATCGGATTCGGCCTGTTGTCTCTCGGCAAAGCGTTCCTGTCCCTCGATGCAGGCATCCGCCATTTTTGAAGTAAGCAACCGGATGGCCCGGATGGCATCATCATTGCCGGGTATAATATAATCAACATCATCCGGGTCGCAATTGGAATCCACAATGGCGATGATCGGGATATTAAGTCGCCGACCCTCACGGACGGCGATGGCCTCGTTTTTTGGATCTACCACGAACATCGCCCCGGGCAGTCTGTTCATGGTGCGGATTCCTCCGAGGTTGCTATCGAGTTTAACTCGTGCTTTGCCAAGTTTGAGTCGCTCTTTTTTAGGAAAAAGTTCGATGGATCCATCATTTTGGATATTATTGAGATAGTTAAGGCGATCTATGCTCAGCCGGATCGTTTGAAAATTGGTCAGCATGCCGCCAAGCCATCGGTTGTGAACATAAAACATCTCGCAGCGGTTGGCTTCTTCATAGATGGAATCGCGCGCCTGTTTTTTCGTACCGACGAAAAGCACTGATTTGCCTTCAGCGACTGTGTTGACGACAAAGTTATAGGCTGTTTTGAACATCCGCACGGTTCGTTGCAGGTCGATAATATAGATCCCGTTTCTAGCTCCGAAAATATAGGGCTTCATTTTCGGATTCCAGCGTTTCGTCTGGTGGCCAAAATGAACGCCGGCTTCCAGCAGTTCTTTCATGGTTACATAAGCCATAGTTTTCTCCTTTTCTTACTTGGTTATTCCACCGCCATCATCATTCCTGTTTCCGACTTTCAGTGAAAGCACCGGGAAACGAGTCCGATTGCGTGGGTGTTATAAAAATCTTTTTTAATAGCAAATAAAATTATCGACCGCAATACTTTTCTTTATTTTAACGTCAAGTATCAAATAACCCGCAACTCGTAACCCGCATCCCGCAACTCGTTTCAACCCCTTTTTCGCATCCATACCACACGATCGTAGCCACCATAGTCCTTGATATGGTTGAAATCATCATAAAAATCGCAGTCGGATACAATTCTGTGAACATCATCTTTCTGTTCATGGCCAATTTCCAGCAAGAGCACACCATGTGGTTTCAGATAATTGTGGGCGCTGGTGATAATTTTTCTAAAACAGGATAGTCCGTCCTGGTCGCCGTTGAGAGCCGCAAGCGGCTCAAATCGATGTATTTCCGGTTGCAGCTTACCAATCACCTGACTGGGAATGTAAGGCGGATTTGAGACAATCATATCAAACCCGGATTTATCCGGATTTAACGGTGTGAGCCAATCGCCGACAAAAAAATGAATTCGCCCGGAAAAATCGTGTCGCGCGGCATTCCTGTTTGCCAGCTCGGCTGCCTTCTCAAAATAATCTGATGCAAAATATACATGCCGGGACTGCTGCGACACCAAAGCAAGTACAATAGCCCCCGATCCGGTCCCAAGATCAAGAATTCGCTGCGATTGTGAAGACGGGATCTTTGATAAAAAATTCAGGGCTGCTTCCACCAGGCATTCGGTTTCCGGTCTCGGTATCAGGACATCTTGAGTGATCTTAAGATCCATGGACCAGAACTCTTTGGTTTCAAGGATATAAGCAACCGGTTCACGCCTGATTCTGCGTTTAATCAGTATTTTGAATGCGTTCAGTTCTTCAGCAACCAACGGTTGGTCGAAATTCAAATACAGATCAATACGTTTGACCTTCAACACATGGGCAAGCAATATTTCGCCGGTTGCCCTGGGGCTGTCAATATCATGGGTCTTTAAATATGATGTTGCCCAGCGAATAAGCTTGATGATGGTCCATTGGGTCTTGCCGGCGGCAGTTATTTTTGTCTCTGGCATGGACTCACATCGAATTCTATTTTGATCTTGCATCTATTCCAATTACAGGTGCCGGGAATGAGAAACACCAGGGCTGACTACTGGACACTTAAATCTGATCCACCTTCTGTAGGGCCTGGGCCTGATAATACGTTGCCAGATTGTCAATGAGTTCGTCAATATTACCTTGCAGAATATGTTCCAGCTTGTAAAGCGTAAGGCCGATGCGATGGTCGGTCACCCTTCCCTGGGGATAGTTGTAAGTTCTGATTCTACCGCTTCTGTCCCCCGTGCCCACCTGGATCTTGCGCTCTTCGGATCGTTTTTCGTTCTGCTCCATGGTCATTTGATCCAGCAATCTCGCCCGCAGGACCTTCATGGCCTTTAATTTGTTTTTCAGTTGTGATTTCTCGTCCTGGCAGGTCACCACCAGACCGCTGGGCAGATGGGTAATACGTACGGCTGAATCGGTGGTATTCACACTCTGCCCCCCCGGACCGGTGGCTCGGTAAACATCGATCTTGAGTTCGGATGAATCAATTTCAACGTCGACCTCATCCGCCTCGGGCAGGACAGCCACCGTTACCGCGGAGGTATGGATGCGTCCCTGGGCTTCCGTGGTGGGCACCCGCTGCACCCGATGGGTGCCGCTCTCATACTTAAATACACTGTAAGCCCCCTTGCCCTGAATCATGGCAATGATTTCTTTCAAGCCGCCGACACCCGTGGGATGATGGGTTATGACATCTATCATCCAGTTGCGGCTTTCAGCATAACGGCTGTACATCTTAAACAGGTCCCCGACAAACAGGGCGGCCTCATCCCCGCCGGTGCCTGCCCTTATTTCAAGGAGAATGTTTTTTTCATCATTGGGGTCTTTCGGCAGCAGCAGCAGTTTTATGTCCTCTTCAATTTCACCGGCTTTTTCCTTAAGTGCTGCGATCTCATTTCTGACTAATTCCAGCAGCTCAGGATCTTCCTCTTCCTGGAGCATCTTTCTGCTTTGTGCCAGCTCATCATTGGTTTTCTGATATCTGCTGCTGAGAGCAGCTAATTTGGTCAGCTGTGCATGCTCCTGGGCTACTTTCTTGTACTCGCGCTGATTTGCAATGAGGGCGGCGTCTGAAAGCCTTTTTTCAAGATTTGCGAGTTTGGTCTCAAGTTCATCGTGTGTTGGAAGCATGGCTTTATCAATTATGAAATTTTAATATCACCCGGCAGCAGTTTTTGAAACCCTCCAGGGCCTGTCCGGGAGAATCTCCCTGGGTAAGGATGCCAATCTTAGCAGATTTGCAAGTTTATAGCCTGCTGTTAAGGTTTTTATATCCTGCCGGTAAAGGGGTCCCCCCCCCGGAGATCTCCGGGAAATGTTGCAGCCACTACCTGCTGCTCCTGTTCACAGGCAGCAAACGAAAACAGGGGACACTCCTGCACCGGAGGTCCCCTGTTATTAAACTGTGAACTAAGTTAAGCAGATGTAGAGTTCTTTTTCATATGGTCAGCATACTTCTTCATGAATTTCTCAACTCTACCAGCTGAGTCAATAAGTTTCTGTTTCCCGGTAAAGAAGGGATGACAGGCTGAACAGATCTCAACATTCATTTCAGAGTTTATTGATCCCAGCTCTACTTCGTTCCCGCAGGCGCACTGCGCCTTAATTTTATGGTATTCAGGATGGATATCTTTCTTCATTGTTCTTTTCCTCCAACAGGTGGTCTGCTCTTCAATGCAGCACCGTTTATATTTCAGTCAGTTTTTTTCTCGGCCGGATGCGACAGCCGCTGCGAGCCTCTCAGTATTATCAGCCCGTAAAATTATTCTTCTGGTCCAATGCCTGTGACAACGGGCCAGATGAGAACGTCAAATTATATATAATTAAAATATTATTGCAAGCTGTATTAGAAGAACACCAAAATAGCGGCAACTTAGGGCTGCAGCTGCAGAAAGAAACAGGTTCTTACCTATTCATGGTATCAAAAAATTCGGCATTCGTTTTTGTCACCCTCATCTTGTCAAGGAGGAACTCCATGGCATCACCGGGGTTTAATGAAGAAAGGAGTTTGCGTAAGATCCAGACCCTGTTGAGTTCCTCTTCCCCTAAGAGCAGGTCTTCCTTGCGGGTGCCGGACTTGTGGATGTCGATGGATGGGAAGACCCGCCGCTCCACCAGCTTGCGGTCGAGGTGGACCTCCATGTTGCCGGTTCCCTTGAACTCCTCGAAGATTACGTCGTCCATCCGCGAACCGGTGTCGACAAGCGCGGTCCCGACGATGGTCAGACTGCCGCCCTCTTCGATATTGCGCGCGGCGCCGAAGAATCTTTTCGGTTTCTGCAGCGCGTTGGAATCGACACCACCCGACAACACCTTTCCCGACGGCGGCACCACGGTGTTGTAGGCCCGCGCCAGTCGGGTGATCGAATCGAGCAGGATGACCACGTCGCGCTTGTGCTCAACCAGGCGCTTGGCCTTTTCGATGACCATTTCGGCGACCTGGACGTGGCGGGTCGCCGGTTCGTCGAAGGTCGAGGAGATCACCTCGCCGGTCACCGACCGCTCCATGTCCGTGACCTCCTCCGGGCGCTCGTCGATGAGCAGGACGATCAGTGCGACATCGGGGTCGTTGGCGGTGATCGAATTGGCGATCGCCTGCAACATCATCGTCTTACCGGTGCGCGGCGGAGCCACCAGGAGACCGCGCTGGCCCTTGCCCAGGGGCGTCACCAGATCCATCACGCGGGCGGTCATGTTGTCGGGCACCTCGAGCCGGATCCAGTCTTCCGGATACAGCGGCGTCAGGTTGTCGAAGTGGATCTTATCCATCGAAACCTCGGGCGGTTCGAAGTTGATCGCCTCGACCTTGATCAGCGCGAAGTATCGCTCGCCCTCTTTGGGCGGCCGGATCTGACCCGAGACCGTGTCCCCAGTGTGGAGGTTGAAACGGCGGATCTGCGACGGCGACACATAGATGTCGTCCGGCCCCGGGAGGTAGTT
>Ga0210080_1000047_pt1 | contig 9650 bp, 8 predicted proteins | sample White_CordB_D2_FD_185588 | JGI IMG/M metagenome (GOLD analysis project Ga0210080, IMG submission 185588) | Wetland microbial communities from the San Francisco Bay, California, USA, that impact long-term carbon sequestration - White_CordB_D2... | ecosystem: Environmental > Aquatic > Marine >...
GTTTTTCTACCCGTTTTTCGAGATCGCGGTTGGTGGCGGCAATGATTCGTACATCCACCTTTCTGCTGACCGTTCCTCCCAGGCGTGTGACCTGGCCATCCTCCATAAAACGCAACAGTTTGACTTGCGATGCAAGAGGTAGTTCAGCGACCTCATCAAGGAACAGGGTGCCGCCATCGGCCAGCTCCAACTGCCCAGGCTTACTGGTGACCGCCCCGGTGAATGCCCCCCGCTCATAGCCAAACAGTTCGGCCTCGATCAAGGTCTCCGGGATGGCACCGCAATTGATCTTGATCAGAAGATTGTCCGATCGACGTGAATGGCTGTGAATCAGGTCGGCAAACAGGCTCTTGCCGACTCCGGACTCACCGAGCAGCAGGACCGTTGAATCAACCTCGCTAAGTTTGAGAGCCTGGTTTAACGCCTTGATCATGCCTGGGCTTCTGGCGACCACAGGATGTTCATCAAGGTATTCCTGCCGCAGCTCAAGAACCTGGTGACGGAATTGATCGCCGATCGCCTGCTGCTCTTCAAGTTTTCTTTGCAGGCGGTCCATCTCGGTGATATCACGCTCGCTGACGACGACGCGGATGATGTTGCCCTGATCATCGAAAACCGGCGTTGCCGTGGAAATCAATTTCAATCCATAGCGGCTTTCCTGCAGCAGGCTGACGACTTCGCGTTTCTTGATCGCTTCAAGGGCAGCAGAAGGCAAGATGACATAACCTTCCCGGGCCACATCCAGGTAATCTCGGCCGATCACCTTCTCGGCAGGAGCGCGGTTGATCCGGGCCGACGCAGGGTTCATATGGATGATGCGTCCGGAACCGTCACAAACAAACAAGCCATCCGAGGATGACTCGATGATCGCGTCCAGCTCCCGGGTCAGGTGTTCCAGTTCCAGGGTTTTATTTTCAGACCGAAGCTTTTCCCGCGCCATTCACTGTCCCCTCGCAAACCTTGCCGGCTAACGCATCACGAAACCATTTCTCAAGGGATCGCTCGGATCAAGCAGAAATTCATGGCGACCGGTTATATAGGCACTGCCTTCGACCTCGGGGATGATCGCCCGGTGTGGGCCGAACGTCGTCTCCCCGGCCACCTGGCAGCGAAAACAACTGCCGATAATGCTCTCTATGGTGATTGCATCGCCGACACCGATCTCACCACGTGCGCGATGAATCGCCAAGCGGCCGCTGACCCCGGTTCCGGTCGGGCTGCGATCGACCTCGCCCTCGGCGAAGATGCAGACATTCCGGGAATGAGCGCCCTCCCCTTGCGGTTCATCGATAAAGATCGTTCCATAGAGGAAGCTCAGGTCCTCCTCGAAAGGATGCGGGATTTCCCGGCTGGCCATAACCGCACGCTTGATCGCCATCCCTTTGTCGATCAGGCTATGCAGGTTCTCCGGGGAGACCTTTAGACCGACTTCAGCAGCGTTGACGTAAGCATAAAAGCCTCCGCCGAAAGCTAGGTCGTAGCGAACAAGGCCGAGGCCCGGCACTTCGACGACCTGGTCAAGGTCGATGACGAAAGAGGGGACATTCCGAAACGAGACGCTCCGTACACGATCTGCTTCAATATGCGCACAGGCTGTCACCAGCCCGGCAGGCGTATCGATATGCAAGATCGTCTGCGGAGACTGCATGGCGACCATGCCACACTCGAGGGCAACCGTGGTCATGGCAATGATGCCATGTCCGCACATGGTGCTGAAACCTTCGTTGTGCATAAACAGCACACCGAAGTCGGCTTCTTCGGTAACCGGTGGCGTGAGAAGGCAACCGTACATGTCGGCGTGGCCACGAGGCTCCAGCATCAGGGCGGTACGCAGGTGATCGTACTTTTCCTTGACAAAACGCCGCTTCGCCAGAATTGTGTCGCCATCCAGCGACGGGAAGCCGGAGGTGACCACGCGGAAAGGCTCGCCTGCCGTGTGTGCATCGATCGTGGTTATTTTCCGCCAGTCATCTGGCGCTCTCCAGTTCTTCATGTCAAACACTCCAGGAGCAATAACAACAGAATCATCTCAGGAGAAATCAAACTCAGTGCCAAGGTCCTGCTCTTTGGCGGCAGCGTAGACCAGCGCAGCGGCAATGGTGTCCTGAACGGCAATTCCGACCGACTTGAAGAAGGTAATCTGCTCATCGTTTTCACGCCCCGGCTTGTCGCCGTTGAGAATCTCGCCCAGTTCCGCGTCGATTGGAGCATTCGGGATAATGATATCACCGGCCTCTTCCAGGCAGGCCTCGCAGGAATCAACAACTATCCTGGCGCGCCCCACCGCGACCTCATCAATCTCACGCTTGTCCGGGGTAAAGGTGCCGATTCCGGTAATATGCGTGCCCGGTTTTAGGTCATTCCCATTAAAAAGAGGTACTGGCGAGGTGGTTGCCGTCAGGACAATGTCAGCGATCTGCACGGCTTCGCCCGGGGTTCGGCCAAGCATAACCTGCGGGGCATTCGGCCAGGTCGCAACCTCATCGGCCAGGCGCTGCACAGCCTCCGGGAACGGATCGATGATGCTGACTTCGGCAATCTCACGAACCGCGAGCACCGCCTGCAGCTGCGTGCGCGCCTGCACCCCGGCACCAAACAGGGCGACGCTCCTGGCATCCTTGCGAGCCAGGACATCGGCCGCAGCGCCACCACCGGCACCGGTGCGAATCGCCGTCAGGCTACCACCGTCCATCAGGGCCAGAGGGAAACCGGTCTCTGGGTCCAGTACCATGACCGTGGCAGAGATCGTCGGCAGGCCATGTTTCGAATTGTCTTCGTAGATGGAAATAATCTTGACGCCGAGGCTACGGCTGTCATGCAGGTAAGCAGGCATCAGCAGGCTCACGCCCTTCTCCGTCGGCACATGTGTCCGCAGGGGAACCGTTGCCCGTCCGGTGGAAAACTGCACATAGGCCTGCTTCATCGCCTCTATCGCTTTCGGCATCGGCAAAGCGGCCTTGACATCGGCCGCGGCAAGCATTCTTATTTTCATTTTCTCTCTCCTTAAACGAAGGACTAGAACATTTAACGCAAAGGCGCAAAGGGCGCAGAGAACGCTGAAACCATCTAAAAAACAATCCTGACAGCAGGATGCCTTTGCGATAAAGCATCTCTTGCTATTTTCTGGCTTGCTTCAACCTCTCCTCAATGGCCCGGGAAGTTTTGGTCAGAGACAGGCCTCCCAGACCCGTACAACGCAATGCGTGGGGCAGACTCCTGCCCACCTGGTCCATGGCAGCCAGGACCTCGTCAAAGGGGATCAGATGGTCAAATCCCGCCAGCGCCATATTCGCCGCGGAGAGAGCATTGGCGGCTGCCATAGCGTTCTTGCCCAGACAGGGAGCCTCAACCCGGTTGGCGATGGGATCGCAAATCATCCCGAGACTGGACTGCAAAGCCATGGAAGCCGCGGCAACGGCCTGTTCCAGGCTGCCTCCGGCCAGAGTCACCAGGCCTGCCGCAGACATACCGGACGCAGAGCCACACTCAGCCTGGCAGCCGCCTATTTCAGCTGAGAAGGTGGCTCCCCTGGCAATGAAAACACCGATTATCCCTGCCGCCAGCAGGGCTTTTACCGCTGCGTCTTCATCAAGCCCGAGAAACTCTGCGGCGGCCACGCAGGTCCCCGGCAAAACTCCGCACGAACCAGCGGTGGGAGCCGCAACCACCAGGCCCATGGAACTTTTGCATTCCATGGTGGCCGTCACGGCCAAAAGAATGGCATTCAGGACACCCGCATCAAGCAGCCGTCCCTGCTCCATCAACTCCTTGTATTTGCCGGACTGCCAACCGAGAATGCGATCATCATATTCCGTCCCGGCGAGTCCTGCATCGATCGCCCGGCGCATAACCCCGGCGATCTGACGCATCCTTTCGAAGACCTCGTCTTCCGCCATCCCGCCACGGGCACTCTCGTACTTTACCGCCAGTTGCCAAAGGGTCAGGGAAGCTTGCGCGTTATATTCCAGCATTTCCTGGCAAGTCAGGAATGGCAGCAGCTCCTGCTCCATGGCAAGCACCGGCATCACAGGCTCGATCGTTCTGATCACCAGCTGTCCGGCCTGCCCTTTCATTGGAGCCAGCAGCTCTTCGATGTCGACCTTGCCTCTGACCTGTACGATCGTGACTCCTGCGTGACTGTTGAGCTTTATTTTTTCATCAGCCAGATGTCTCTCAAGCAGGGTCAGCACACCCAACCCCGCTTGACCGACAAAGATCAGGGTCTCATGCTGGTCGCCAAGGATTGTGATCGGGACATCATCAATCGATATGACTTCGATCATGCCACCACCGGTGGAGATCGCTACAAGTTTGTGCTTTTCCCTACTGTTTTTCAGAGTCAATCGGTAGGTGTTCGGGTGGATGTCACCGAAGTCCCCGATACGCACCTCGGTGGTCACCCCTGCAGCGTGCAGGGCCTGCTCGGATTGGGCGAGTCGATCATTGGTCGCGTCCCAACCCAGGAGACCACCCCAAAGGCCGATGTCGCTGCCCTGGTTGTCAAATGTCAGGGCCAGCGAGCCTTGCGCGTCACATTCGACCAGCACGTCATCGATCACACCCTGCATCAGTGCCCTAGCAATCAGACCGATACGCAGAGCGGCAGCACAGTGTGAACTGGACGGACCTCTCATCACTGGCCCGATAACGTCGTTGAAAATACTGGGATGAAGATTGCTCATATTCAAAACACTCCACGAGGAGGGTTATTCAGGTCACGGCAGCTTTCCTGCCAGGTGGTGACAAATCGGCTCCTTAGATAAAGCCGTTCAAAGAGCCTTTTAGCTCGGGTAGGTCAGTCAGGAGACAACGCAGGTCAAAGAACCTGCATCTTCATCCATGGCGCAGAATTATGGAAATCGGCGACGGCGCTGCCCGGCGGGACCAGCGTGTCACACGCTGCACGGGTCTGATCGTCGAGCTGCATCTCCATAACCGGCAGAAAATGTTCCAGCTGCTCCAGCGTGCGCGGCCCGATCAGCGGCGCGGTGATGCCGGGCTGGTCTTTGACCCAGAGAACCGCCAGCTGAGCCGGGGAGATGCCACGATCTTTGGCCAGCTGTACAAACCGGCTGCCGACCTCGATGCCCCGCGCAGTGACCCGTTCCGCATAGATTCCACCACGCAGTGCCGCCCTGGAGGCTTTCGGGGTCTTGTCAGCGTCGGCGTAGCGCCCGGCCAGGATACCCATGGCGAGCGGCGACCAGGGGAAGAGGCCAAGCTGGTACTCCTGGCAAAACGGAACCATTTCGTTCTCTATCCGCCGGTCCAGCAAGTTGTAGGGCGGCTGTTCCGAGACAAAACGTACGTAGCCCTTCAGCTCGCTGGCCATGATCGATTCCATCGCCTTCCACGCCGGGGTGGTCGAACAACCGACATAGCGTACCTTGCCCTGACGTACCAGGTCGGTCAACGCGCACATTGTTTCCTCTATCGGCAGCTCGAAGGAAGGTCGATGCAGCTGAAACAGATCGATGCAATCAACTTGCAGGCGCTTCAGAGACTCTTCACAGGCCTTCATCAGGTGCAGACGGGAATTGCCGCAATCATTCGGCCCGGGACCGGTCGGGTAGTGGGCCTTGGTGGCCACCAGGACCTGGTCACGACGACCGCTGGCAGCCAGCGCCCGACCGATGATGCGTTCACTTTCACCCTTCGCATAGCTGTTACTGGTATCGATTAGGTTGATACCTGCGTCAATCGCGCGTTCGATCATCGCAATCGATTCTGCTTCAGGGGTGGGGTTTGCGAAGTTGTCAGAACCAAGACACAACGGGGCGACCTTAACGCCGGTTCTGCCGAGCAGGCGGTATTCCATAGAGCGCCTACCTTGCTGTGAAACCAGCATCGACGTTGACCATTGCACCGGTCATGTAGCTGGCGGCATCGGAGGAGAGAAAAAGCACAACCCGGGCGATCTCAACCGGCGCGGCAAGACGTCCCATCGGCACACTGTCAGCGAGGGCCTGCATCATCTCCGCAGTCACCGGAGCAGAGCGTTCCGAAGTCAGCATCGGCGTGTTGACCTCTCCGGGGCAGACCGCGTTGATCCGAATGCCATCTTTGACGTGGTCGAGGGCCATGGCCCGGGTAATCTGGTGCACGGCACCTTTAGAAGCACAATAGGCCATCACACCTGCGGCACCGACTTCACCCCAGATCGAACCGAAGTTGACGATTGCCCCGCGGCCTTGTTCCTTCATGACGGTCACTGCGGCACGGCTCATGTAGAAGACCCCGTTGACGTTGACGTTCATGATCCGTTGCCATTGTTCGTCCGTCGTGCCAGGGCCATCGGCACGTACGATGATACCGGCGGCGTTCACCAGGATGTCGAGGCGACCGTAACGTTCCACGGCCGTGGCGACGGCCTGTTGACAGAACGAGGAGTCGCTGACATCACCAACCAGAGGCGGGTCGGCAGAGATATCCGAGGCGACCTGTACGGCCAGTTCAGCATTGCGATCGACAACCAGAACCCTGGCACCGGCAGCGCTGAATTCCCTTGCCGTCGCAGCCCCCATGCCTGATGCGGCCCCTGTGACCAGAGCAACCTTATCCGCAAAATCCATCATTTTGTCTCTTTCCAGATTATGGCAAAATCAGGTCATAGAACTTTACTCACCGAGATATGCGTTGATAATCCGCTCGTCATTTTTGAGCACTTCGGCTTCATCGTGCATGACAATCTCACCGGTCTCGACGACATAGCCGTAGTCGGCGACCCCCAAGGCCATCTTGGCGTTCTGCTCCACCAAAAGGATAGTGATCCCCTCTTCATTGAGTCTTTTGACAACCTTCATAATGTCCTTGACCAGGAAAGGGGCCAACCCCATCGACGGCTCATCGAGCAGCACCAGCTTCTGCCCGATCATCAGGGCACGGCCCATCGCCAGCATCTGCTGCTCGCCACCGGACAAAAGGCCCGCGTCGCGGTGACGTCTTTCGCCGAGGACCGGGAAGAGCTCGTAAACATGATCCATGCGCTTTTTACGCTCTGCATCGTCCTTGAGGGTGAATGAGCCCAGCTCGAGGTTCTCTTGAATCGTCATCCCCTTGAAAATCCGCCGTCCCTCCGGGACGTGGATCAGACCGCGTTTGACAATATCGTGAGCGGGTTTGCCGAAGATGTTTTCGCCCATGAATTCGATCTTGCCGCCAGTCGGTTTGAGCAGTCCGGAAATGCACTTCATGGTGGTACTCTTGCCAGCACCGTTGGCGCCGAGCAAGGTGACTATCTGACCGGACTTGACTTCCAGGCTGATCCCGCGCAAAGCATGAATATGGCCGTAATGAGCGTTCAGGTCTGTTATTTTCAGGACTACGTCTGACATTTCTAGTCGTCTTCCTTTCCGAGATAAGCCTCGATCACCTTCGGATCATTCTTCACTTCTTCCGGAAGGCCCTGCGCGATATTCTGGCCATAGTCGATGACGTAAATATATTCTGAGACCTTCATGACCAGGCCCATATCATGTTCGATCAGCAGTACAGTGATACCAAGCTCATCGCGAATCCGTCTGATGAGTTCAATCAACTGCTGTTTTTCATCGTAATTGAGACCCGCGGCCGGCTCATCCAACAGCAGGAACTTTGGTTTTGTGGCCAGGGCGCGAGCCCATTCGACACGCCTCTGGTCACCGTAGGCAAGGTTTGACGCATTGCGATTTTTCTGCTTCAGAATGCCGACGAAATCAAGGCACTTTTCGCAGTGCTCGGTGATTTCCCGCTCTTCTTTTCGCTGCCCTGGCGAACGCAGAACCGAGCCGAAAAAACCGACATGGGAGCGGCAATGCATACCGGCTTTAACATTGTCGATCACCGACATGTTCTTGAACAGTCTCAGGTTCTGGAAAGTTCTGGCCATACCCACCTGGGTGATCGTATGCGGCTTCTTGCGCATGATCGACTTGCCGCGAAAGTTGATAGCGCCGGAATTGGGCTGGTAGAAGCCAGTAATCGAATTGAATATCGATGTTTTCCCGGCGCCGTTCGGACCGATCAGACTCATGATCGAGCCTTCCTCAATTGTCATGTTCATCGAATCGATGACCTTGAGGCCGCCAAACTGCAATACAATATCCTTAACTTCCAGAAGGGACATCACTTCTCTCCTGTTACACTCTTGATGAATCTCTAGCCAAGCCGCTCGGGCCAGATGCCTTGCGGACGCTTCAGCATCAGTATCAGCATAATGAGGGCAAACGCCAGCAGGCGCATGTCGCCTATGAAACGGAAAATCTCCGGGAAGAGGACCAGGAAAAATGCCCCGCAGATGACACCCGGAATTTTGCCCATACCGCCGATAACCACGCCAAGCAGGATCAGGATCGATTGGGTGAACATGAATGTCTCGGGAGAGATGGCCGTCATCTTGACGGCAAAGAAACTCCCGGCAACGCCACCAAAGACAGCACCGATGACGTAAGCGGCCAGCTTGACCCGGACCCGGTTAATACCCATCGCCTCGGCAGCATCCTCATCTTCACGAACATATTGCCAGGCCCTGCCTAGTCGAGAATACTGCAATCGATAGCTGATAAAGATCGCCAGAAAAGCCAGGACGAGGAAGGCGTAGTAGTAGTGAATGTTGCCGTTCATTTCGATGCCGAAGAAAGATGGTCTCTCAATACCGAAGATGCCGCCGGACCCGCCGGTAATTTTCAGGTTTCTCGCCGTAATCCGGACGATCTCACCGAAACCTAGCGTCACGATTGCCAGGTAGTCACTCCTGAGTCGCAACGTTGGTCCACCGATGATCACACCTGACACTGCCGAGAAAAGTATCGCGAACGGGATGGTCAACCAGAAGTTCATGCCGAAGCTAGAAGTCAGTATTGCCGTGGTATAGGCTCCGACCGCAAAAAAGGCCGCGTAACCGAGATCAAGCAGGCCCGCATAGCCGACGACTATATTCAAGCCCAGGCAGACAACAACGTAGAAGAACACATCTGAAAAAGTGTTCATTACATAGTTATTGGCCACTATCGGCATGGCGATCACAATAAAGGCCAGAAACGCGTAGACCTGGGTCATTTTTTTCTTGTTCTTTTCCAGCACGGCTACATCCTCTCAATCTCGGTCTTGCCCAGCAGACCGGTCGGTTTGAAAAGAAGCAGGAGGATCAGGATTCCGAAGGCGAACACATCTTTCCATTCAGAACCGATGAAGGGTAACTGGGTGCCGAACGCTTCCAGCAGACCGAGGATCAGTCCACCGAGAACCGCGCCAGGGATGCTGCCGATCCCGCCGATAACAGCAGCGGTAAAAGCTTTCAGTCCGATCAGGAAACCCATGAAGAAATGGATACTGCCGTAATAGACGCCGGCCATGACACCCGCCGCACAGGCCAGTGCGGAACCGACGAAAAAGGTCAAGGCTATGATGCTGGTGACATTGATGCCCATCAGGCGGCAGGCGTCCTGGTCAATGGCGATCGCCCGCATCGCCTTGCCGAGCATGGTCCTGCTGATAAAGAAATGTAGTACCGTCATCAGGATGGCAGTCGAAGAGACCAGGATGATTTGCGTGTAAGTGATAAATACATTGCCGAATTCGACGCCTTCGTAGCCAAGATCGACGGGAAAGGCCTTGTACTCACCACTCGTCGATGCCATGACGAAGTTATAAAGCACCATGGAGACGGCCAG
>Ga0210080_1000048_pt1 | contig 9606 bp, 11 predicted proteins | sample White_CordB_D2_FD_185588 | JGI IMG/M metagenome (GOLD analysis project Ga0210080, IMG submission 185588) | Wetland microbial communities from the San Francisco Bay, California, USA, that impact long-term carbon sequestration - White_CordB_D2... | ecosystem: Environmental > Aquatic > Marine >...
ACAGTTTTTTCATAGTTTTAACCGAAAGCCTCCCGGCCGGTCGTCAGCAGCGTTCCGCCATTTTCAAGAGGGCAGGTAGCAAACATCACGGCGATCGAGATAATCATGGTCGGAATCAAAATACCGAACAGAAAGGCCGCATGTGACAGGATCTCCGGAAATGGCTGGCGGAAAAAAGGGATAACGAAGAGCATGATCGGGAAAACCACGAGCAAAGACAGCAGTGGAAAAGCGATCGGCCAGGCCAGGTAGTTCATGCCGACCAGCAACGTCTTGCCGATAATTTTCGTCATGATGATAAACGAGATGAACCAGACACCGAACTGTGCGACGCTGGTCAGGATGGCACAGGTTGCCGCCGACAGTAACAGGTGTCCCAACGTCTTCATGGTGCCTGCCTCAATGGCCTGTGTGGCTGGTTGCGTTCATGCTCAACTGGACGCGTCGCGAAAAAGTGCCGTGGAGAAATAGCGCTCCATACGGTCCGGGAAGACCGTGACTATTTTCATTGCCGGGTCGAGCTGCTTGGCGACTTCAAGGGCGGCGGCGAAGTTAAGGCCGCTGCTAGGCCCTACGGCAAAGCCTTTTCTGATCAGGGCCCTGGTCGTCTCCAGGGCCTGCTCTTCTTCGACTTCGATTGTGATCATCCCATCCAGGTCTGCCGAGCGCAGAATTCCCGACTGGTTGTCCATAACCCCGGGGACACAGGTGCTGAAACTACAGCATTCGGCCTGGCGAAAGCAGCCATTTGCATAGCAGGCATCCTCGCTGATGCATACGGGTCGTGCCAGAACCGGAATCGTCTTGCATCCTGAATCGTGAAATCCCCTGTACAAACCGACCAAAGTCCCCCCGGTCCCGACCCCGCTGACCACAGCCCCTGCAGAACGGCCAGGAATTTCCGCCAGGATCTCATGCGCAGTGCCACGCCGGTGAGCTTCGGCATTGTCATGGTTATCGAACTGACGGGGCAGGTAGGCTCCTTCATTGCGGGCGATCTCTTCGGTCAAAGCAATACAACCATCCATTCCGGTCTCCGCTGGACAAAGGCGCACATTCCCCCCGTAAGCGCGAATCATTTTGACCCGTTCATTGCTGACACCTTCCGGCATCACGGCCACAAAACGCAACCCCATCTGGGCGCAGACCATCGCCATGGCGATGCTGGTCGAGCCGCTTGATGCTTCGCAAACCAGTGAGCCGGTTTGAAGGGTTCCTTCACGCCAGGCCTTGGAGAGGATGTACGCTGCGATCCGGTCCTTGGTGGAGCCGGAAGGATTGAGGTATTCGAGTTTGCACCAGATTTGTGGCTGCCCCGGTGCGAGTTGTACTGCTTGTAATGGTGTTGGTGCGACCGATTCGACCAGGCGACTAAGGCCTGGAAGTTCAGATTTTATCAACATATACCCTCACGCGTTCAGTGTGGAAGAAGGACTTCCGAGCTGAAATTGAAGCGGTAGATTTCAAAAGAGCCACCTCTCTCGAGTAACTTGAGATCGATTTCGGCAGCACCATTTTCATAGCTTGCGTCGACCTTGTATTCAAGAATCGTCTGCTGGCCGATGTCGGTTTCCTGGTCAACGTGAGCCTTGGTGAATTCTGGCTCTTCAAGGCTTTGCAAAGCTCCCAGTTGGGAGAAAAAGTCCATCGCCCGGGCATACTTGTCGTCCGGAATGGTTGCGGCAATTTCAGGAACCATCAGAGCCTTGGTGGCGACAGGGTCCCAACTCGAGATGACCGGGATAACGTTCTGTATATAGGGGATTGCAAGCTTGTCATATTCTGAGCCCTGGTATTGTTTATAGAAAATGCTCCCGCCAATGATGATCAGCATGCTGACAGCCCAGAATGCAATTAACCTGATATAATTCGTGTGCTTTTTCACAAATGACCTTTCATGTCCTGAGTTATTGTTGAGCCTTGAGGAATGCTGCTATTGATCTGCGATAGCCAGTCGCGCACCGAAACCGAGAAAGACGGCCCCGGTCGCCCAGCGCATGGCTTTTTGTACCTTGCCAGATTTTTTCAATCTGCGTGATATGCCGCTACTGAAGAAAATCAGGTGAGTATGAACAATGCCGGCAACCAAGGCGTGCATGGCGCCCATTGCGGCGATCTGCAGTTCCGGGTGACGTGCTCCGGGGGTGACAAACTGAGGCAGCAGGGCGAGCATCAAGAGGGATATCTTCGGGTTGAAGAGACTCGCGAAGGCGCCATTGCGAAAAATGACCGCTGTCGACGCTCCCGCTGCTTCATTCACCCGACCAAGGGTGTTGCCACCCCGAAACGCCTGCAGGGCCAGGTACACCAGGTAGGCGACGCCGAGAAATTTGAGCGCGTGGAAGGCGGTCGCAGAGCATTGCAGTACCGCCGCCAGACCGAGGGCAACGGCCAGAGCATGGCAAAGGATGCCAGCGGAGTTGCCAAGGTTGCCGATCATGCCGCATTTCCTGCCGTGCCCGAGCGTGGTGGATATGGTGTATGCCCAGCTGGGCCCGGGAGACAGTGCGATCATCAGGCTCACCGTGAGAAAACCCAGGTAGGGTGTGACGTTGCTCATACAGTCCTCAGTTCGTTAAAATTCCCGGAGAAGGGTATCATTTTAAATTTCGGGACACCATACTTAATTATCCCGAGCCCCGTACGATCAACGCCCGGGCAGGCAACAATACCGACCCGAGTCTTTCTTTATCTCCTGTCGGCCCAAATAGTTTTTTAAGAATTGTCACGAAACAAGTATACTGTCGATGAATTAGAGTTAAAATAACCAATATATTCAACTGATCAGGGGAATCAAGATGACAATACAGCTCACACCGGTCAAAGTGAACAAGCTGGTACCGAAAAAGCCCCATGGCCTGGTGGTCGTGATCACCGGCAATGGCAAGGGCAAGACCACCAGTGCCATGGGCATGGTGCTCAGGGCCAGCGGCTACGGTATGAAGGTCTGCATCATCCAGTTCATGAAGGGGGACATCTACTCCGGCGAATGGGATGGTGTCAAGCTGCTTGGCGAGCGGGTGGAGCTGCATACCACCGGCATGGGGTTCTGCGGGATCCAGGGCAATCCTTACAGCCGGGAAGAGCATCGAGCCGCTGCCCAGGCGGCGATTGAGCTGGCCATGGGGAAGATCGAGAGTGGTAATTACGACATTGTCGTACTGGATGAAATCAACAATGCCCTGAAACTTAAGCTGGTCGATCTCGACCAGGTCCTGGGGCTGGTAAGAAGCAAACCGGAACTGATGCATATGGTGCTGACCGGGCGCGATGCCCATCCTGACCTCGTGGAGATGGCCGATACGGTCAGTGAAGTCTGTGAAATCAAGCACGCCTACCGCAAGGACATCGAACCCCAGCCGGGGATAGATTACTGAGACAAGGACTGTTGCGGTGTGGCGTTGCCGGGGTTATCGCCAACCGATCGGCTGGTAGCCTTTGTCTTGCAGGCATTGGTCTACGAAGCGTTTATATATTGAGGTCGGCTCCGAGGCGTCAAACGCGCCGCCGACCAGGGTTGCTGTCGCGGCCCCGGCGCCACCGATCGCAGCACCGCGTCCTGCACTGGTACTTGAAGAAATCGCCCCGACGACCGCTCCCGTAGAGGCTCCAACCGCTCCGGCCTTGGCTGTTTTTTTGGCGACGTCCTCGTTTCTGTTGGCATTTGCCCCGCTGGCTTCGGCCGCACGCATGCACGCGTTGATGTCTGCTTCAGCCTGTTGCTGCCCGACACTGTTCAGGTGGGCGTTGGGATAGAGGACCGGTCGCCTCGCAGTGGAACAGCCGGCGAGAGCCAGGACCAGAACCAGTATTACAATGCCAATTGTTTTCATGCGGCTCCCCTGAAAATTGGTTCACATGTTCGTTACGTCACCATCTTATCCCATCGTGTGGTCCGGGACAACGTCTTGCCCGGTGCTGTGTCTTGATCAGGGTTACCTCAGGCCGGGCAACCCGACAAAGCTGCCGTTGTTGTCCTCTGCCAGCCGGCGCATCAGGGCGGCAAAGCGGGCAGCGTTCTGTCCCGCCCCAGGCTGGGCCAGGAGCACCGGGAAACCGACCGTGTGAATGCGTACCCGGCTGTCCTTGCCGCTGCCTGCAGCATTCTTTTTCCTTATAGTATCGACCACGTTCTGCATCAGCCCGCCGGAAAAGTCGTCACCAAAAACGTAGAGGCTGATCTTCTTGTCCGACGCGTAAAAGCGCCCGATTGCCTTGGTAATCCCCTCGACCGGGCTGGAGTTGGAGAAGGGGGCCCAGCTGCTGAGGCGCTCCAGAATCGCTCGACGGCGGGCATTCGAGTCCGGAATCCAGTTTCCGGCATACTGGGAGAACATGTAGTCGCCCATGTCATTGAGCACCTGGACTCCCTTGACTCGCGGGTAAATGTCGAGGATCTCCTTCATCTTCTGGCGGACCAGCGGCCAGGCGAAGCGCTGCATGCTGCCGGAGGTGTCGATGACGAAGATGATGTATTCACTGTCTACCGGGACGCCGCCGATCACGGCATCCTCTTTCGGCCTCTGGTACGCGGAATTCAGGCGTCGCATCTCGTCGGTCAGTTGCTGCTTGGCACTTTCCAGTTCCTCTGTGATGACCCTCTGGGCATCGGAAGACCTGCTGTCGAGGCGATACTGACCCTCGATATTGGTCAGGGCACCTTGTAGACGAGCCAGTTTCTCCTTGTGCTCGGAAAGCTGTTCCTGTTTTGCGATCAGGTGGCGGTTGAGGATCTGGGTTTCACCGCGGATCTCGTGAAGTTCCTCCTCGAGCCTGATCACCAGTCCGGAGAGGTCGGTGTTGGTTTGTTCAATAACCCGGGGTTCGGAGATCTTCGAAATGACCAGCAACAGGATGATGGCCCCGAAGCCGCAGGAGATCACGTCGAGGAAGGAGAGGCTGAAAACCTCGAACTGGCGACGGCGTCTTCTCATGGCCAGTCCCTCGTCGGCGTCAGGAAAGAGCCCTTGGTGTCAATTGCCAGTTGCCAGAAGGAGACGGCGGCCATCGGATCGCCTTCCATGGGGAAAAGGATGGTGTTGACCGGCACAGAACTTGGCAGCTTCTTCACCGCCTGGTAAAACAGGCTCAGTCGCTCGCCTCCCGAAATCGTCGTTTGGCCCGACTTGCGTTCGCCCTGGGTCGGCAGACCGTCGGTAAGCAAGAGGATGTTGTCGGGGCGCGGTCCCATGCGGGCGGCTGCAGAGAAGGCATTGAACAGGCTGGTCCCGCCTTGCGGAATCGTCTGGTTGAGGGCCGCAAGCATGCGGTTGACGTTGTTCGTGTCAGTGCTGGCAACCCACTTTTCCTGCAGGTCGGTCACGACCGGAACGGTTTTGGTGTTAAAGGTGTAAATCTGCAGGGCACTGTCTTGCGGCAGGTTGGCGACGAGCCATTCAACCGTCCTGACAGTGCGTTTCCATTTTGGCGCGTCCCGGCGGGACCGTTCATCGAGGTTGCGGCGGATGATGATGTTGACGATCGTTTCATCAAGCATGCTGGCCGAACTGTCGACCAGAAGCAGAATCCGCTTGCCGCCGAGGCGCAGCCCGGTCAGGTACTGGCGGTCTCCCTGGCCGATGAATTCACGGACCTGCGCGCCTTTGGTCAGCTCCGTTTGCTGGTCCGCGCCGATCCGGCTGACCTTCTCATCGAGGTTGATCAGATCGGACTGCAAAGCCTTGATATGCTTTTTCGTAGCCTGGCTTTTTCCCTGCAGTGTGGCCAGCTCAACCTTGGTTTGCTCGATCCGGGCGATGACTTGGCTTGACAAACCCTCGGTCCTGACGATCTCCTCCTCGGTTTCGACCATGCTGTTTTGCAGGGTGACCAGGAATTCTTCTCCGGCACGGACCTCGCGTTCCATGCGGGTGACTTCACTGCGGAGGTCGGCGACGATCTCCTTCCTGGTCGTGAGCATGTCGCCATTCAGCAACATCACCAGCAAGACGACGGCGCCAAAGCCGCAGCACATGATGTCGAGGAACGACAGGTTGAACTCGGATGTACTTCGCCTGGTTCTGGGCACGGGGCAACCTTACGGCAACGGTTTGGTTCGCAGCTTGTTGATCAGGTTCTGTTGACAGTAGCTGTCGGCGTCAAGAATCAGCCGCTCCTGCCGCAGTTGGAGCTGGTGGATAAAAAACATCAGTATGATGCTTAAGACCAGGGCGATAAACGTCGAGTTGAAAGCGACTCCGAGACTCTGTGTAACGCCCGTGATATCGCCCTCTACAGCACGGTGTGCCTGGGAAAGGGCCGAGCCGATACCGCGGACTGTGCCGATGAAACCGACCGAGGGGATCGCCCAGGCGACGTAACGGATGATGGATAACTCCGAGTCGAGCCGGTCGCCGTGGGTATCACAAGCGGTCCGGACCGCGGTGGCGGCATCCTGGATATTGCGGGTCGAGGCAAATCTCTGGGTCGCGCTTAACAGCGCCGTGGGCAGCAGGAACTGGCGGCTCTCTCCGGGGAGTTCATGCAGGCGGCCGATCAGCTCCCGCGTATCCTCAGGGCCGATCGGCATGTTCTCTGGGAGCTGCAGCAGGTCCTCCTCAAATTGCCCCTGCTGACGCCAGATCACGACGCCCTTGTAAGCGAGAATTGCCAGCGCCCAGAAGAACAGGATCATGCAGGCCTCCTGTTCAAAGTCCTTGATTACGACGTAGAAGTTCTGCTCCTGTACGGCATCGGGCTGTTCCGCCATACGGATGTATTCCGCTGCCAGAAACGACTCGGCCTGGGGGCGAATCAGCGCGGCGTAGGTGCCGTGCACGATAATAAAGACCACCAGCAGGCTGAAGACCTGGTAAACCATTTCGATAGGAAAGTTTTTGCTGCGCATCGGTTATCCACCTCGCTCAGATGTCGGTTGGGAAAGGCACCATGCTGTCGGCACTGACTTCTTCGGTTGACTTGTAAGGGCGCGGCCACTGCACCGTGTCCTTCTTCTCGGTGGTCTTCTGCCCGGAGCTCTTTTGGGTCTCGGTTATTTCGGGACTCTTGACAGAATCCTTGTCGGGTTGTTTCTCTGCCGCCATCCCCTTGCCAATGACCAGCAGCAGGAACAGGGTCAAGATGATCGTCTTCACTTGGCATACCTCGCAATTCTGAAACCGATATCGCTGGCCGGCTCGCGACTGTAGCGGCGGTAGCTGAACCGCAATTCGGTGATACTGGCGTCGCGCCAGCTGGACCCTCTGATTACTCGATGGCTCCCTGTCCCGGGCCCCATCGGGTCGACGGCACCTTTGTTAGCGCTGGCTGCATTGGCGGCGTAATAGTCATGGCACCATTCTGCAGCGTTGCCGCCCAGATCAAAAATTCCTGCCGGGTTGGCTGGGAAGGAGCCGGTGGGTGCAGTGGCTGCGAAGCCGTCATTGTAGCCCTTGATGACAGTGGGCAAAAGGTGCCGGGCGGATTCGTCGGCGAAGTTGCCGGCCTTTGTTTTGGGCGGAAATTTCCCCGGCCACGGGTAGCGGTCTCTTTCCGTGCGCCCTGCGACACGGGCGGCATAGGCCCACTCCGCCTCGGTTGGCAGCCGGTAGCCGATCCCTTTGGGGTCCTCTGCAACCATGGTCCCGTCTTTTCTCGTGTAATAGGGCGGCAAGCCATCTCTCTGGCTGAGCCAGTTCATGAAGCGGGCAGCGTCCTCCCAGGTGACGTTGACCACCGGGTGAGTGGCAATTTCCAGCGACCGGTTGCCCGAGACGCCGGATGCGTGCTGCGGCTGGAAGCGCTGGTACTCGGCATTGGTCACTTCGCGTTCGGAAAGATAGAATTCCTTCTGCATGAGCACTTCGTGCTCGGTTTCGTTGGCACGACGGCCAGCCTCGTTACGTGAAGCGCCCATCCGGAAGGTTTTTGGTGCGAACAGGACCAGCTTCTGCCCGAGTCCGGTTTGGTTTGCGGTCTCGGTTGCGGCTGCGGCTTTTGTCGCCTTGGCGGGCGACCCCTTGCGGGTCAGGACGAGTTCTACCCGCTGACTGTAGGCCGCCTGGGGGGTGATGCTCCTGGTTTGCGTCTCATAACCATCTGCCTGCAGGGCGATGGTGTGAGCTTGCGTGGTCAGGCGGAAACGCCCATTTGCGCTGTCCTGGGTCTTGCCGTCGATCTTGAGGGTTGCGTCCGCCGGAGTTGCCATGATGAAGATGGTGCCGTACTCAGGTTCGAGAGTGACATCAAGGACCCGCTCCTCTCCAGGGGCCAGCGTCAACTTGAGATTCGCTCCCTTGTAACCGGCAGCAGAAAGCCGGAGTTCATTTGAGATTTTCGCCGGCAGAGTCATTTCGACCGGTGTCCGGCCCTGGTAGACGCCTCCGGTTGTCACCGTGGCCCCTGCAGGCTCCGACCTGACCTTCAGGATTGCCGGTGCCAGTTCCATGCGGTAGGCGGGCGGCTTCTGGTCCTGACCCGCCTCGACGACCAGCTCGACTGCCAGGGGAGTGTACTCCGGCTTGGTAAAGACGATGTCCCGCTGCCCGGCAAGCAATTCCAGTTCCAGCGGCGTTACGCCCTTTTCGGTGCCGTCAACGGTGACGGTTGCCCCTTCCGGGTCGGTCTCCAGAGTGAAGATGGCCCAGGCCGGCGCAAGGGTCACGGCCAGGCGTGACTGTTTGCCGAAGCCCTCGATCTCGACGACTCTCTCTTCCGGCAGGTAGCGGTCAAGCTCGAAGCGGACAGCGCGGTTTCCTGCGGCAATCTCCTGCCTGTACAGCGGGGTCGAGCCGACGATGGCCCCGTCGATGGTTACCGTCGCCCCCGGAGGCTCACTGGCCAGGTCGATCAGTCCCGGAAGCTTTTCCATGTTGAAAGAATAGTTGCTGCCATCCCTGGTAATTTCAATTTCTTGCGCCAGGGCCTGGTAGCCCTCCTTCTCGGCCTGTAGAAGATAACTGCCGATAATGCCCAGGTAACGGTCCCCGTATTTCATCACGGGTGGGAACCCCGAAACATCCATTGTGTCCGGGTTCGGGCTTACCGTGATGGCCATTGGCTTGGCCAGCAGGACGAACGCCGCCGTGGCCAGCAGGAGGATGAAAAGACCAATAAAGACCGGTCGTCTGTGGCGGCTGAGCGCAGCGGGTTTGTCAGGAACTGTCGGGAGGGGTTCAGAGGCGTCGATCTGGTTGTCGTTCTCTGCAGGCGGGCCCGGTAATTCGGATGGTGGTTGCAGCCTGGGTCCAGCGGTGTTAGAAATCCGTGCTTCAACGCGTTGCCCGCTCAGCCGCCAATGAATCAGGGCGGTGCCGATGCGGGTCGTGTCTTCCGACTTGACCCAGACCGAGCGGGTCACCCGCTGATCGTTGTGAAAAATCGCGATGTCGTTTTCTGCCGGCTGCAAAAAGAGGTAGCTGCGATCCTCTCCGACGTAGGCGGCGACTTCGAAATTGCCTTCCAGGCGTATGTGTGCCGATTCATTCGTGCCGATCTGCAGCGGCAGGCTGGATTCGTCGAGGCGAAGGACCTCTTCGCCATTGAATATCTCAATCAGGCGGTTCAAATCGGTTCCTCACAAACCAGGGTGAACACTAGAGCTCCCGAGCCCGGTCTGACTTTCCACGTCTGTCGCGTATCCCGGTAACCGTTGCGGTTGCCGGTCAC
>Ga0210080_1000052_pt1 | contig 9409 bp, 9 predicted proteins | sample White_CordB_D2_FD_185588 | JGI IMG/M metagenome (GOLD analysis project Ga0210080, IMG submission 185588) | Wetland microbial communities from the San Francisco Bay, California, USA, that impact long-term carbon sequestration - White_CordB_D2... | ecosystem: Environmental > Aquatic > Marine >...
GTCGCACATTTGATACAGAAGCTGGATGAGGAACGAATGGCCTTGCTAAAAGGCCTTGGATATGAAGCCCAAGCAGACCCCGTAACCTCTGTACAGCAGGGGTATGCACGAAGTACGGATTATTACAAATGTTATAAAAATGGGCCAGGTTTTAGCGGCTTCCGCAATCCAAACACCCTCGATAACCGCTATATCCACGAAGATGTCGGCATGGGATTGGTTATGTTCTGCTCACTTGGTAAATTTTTACAAATACCCACTCCAACCTGCCGGGCCATTGTACTCATGGGCGAAGCCATATCCGGTATCAATTTCTCCGCCGAAGGCAAACGAACGTTGCAGAGCTTAGGGATGGAGGGATTGAGCGTGGAAGAACTCAAAACGTATCTTGAAACTGGTGAAATGCCTACTATTTAAAAATGCCATGAAATCAGGATAGCAGCGGTTCAATTTCGCGAGCTCGAGGGAATAACCCAAAGATACCGCCGGTGAGAATAAAGATGATGCGCTCCCCGAAACACTTTGGATCACGTTTTAACTCCTGAATCATAATGAGTAAAGAAAAGAACGAATGGTGAATATAGGCTAAGGAGGTGAATCCGTGATTATAGGCGTACCCAAAGAAATAAAGAAAAATGAATATCGAGTTTCGATTACACCAGCCGCAGTCGATGCGCTCGTTTCAAAAGGGCACCAAATTATAATTGAAACACAAGCCGGTGTGGGCAGCGGAATATCCAACGAAGACTACACCTCAGCCGGGGCAATGCTATCCCCCGATGCCAAAACGGTGTTCCAAAAGGGGGAAATTATTCTTAAAGTCAAAGAACTTTTCCCGGAAGAATTCAATTTTTTAAAAGAAGGACAGATAATTTTTACCTATATTCATTCAGCCAACAATCCTGAAGAAACCCAGGCATTGTTGGATAAAAAGGTAATCGCAATTGCTTATGAAGATATTGAAACCGATGACGCCAAATTTCCACTGCTTACTCCCATGAGTGAAATTGCAGGCGAAGTTGGGCTAATTATGGGTGTGTACCATATGTTTACCATCAGCGGCGGAAGTGGAATTCTAGTCGGGGGAGCCGTTGGTGCTGAACCGGCTAACGTGGCGATCCTTGGTGCCGGCAATGTTGGGCTCGGAGCGGCACGCTATGCTATTGGCTTGGGGGTTGACGTGACCCTGCTGGATATAGATTTAGAAAGATTAAGAGATATCCGCCAAAAAATATTTACCCAGATAAAAACTTTATATTTGAACCGTTATAATGTCCGACAAATGCTCCCGAAAATCGATCTTCTCATCAATGCCGTCAAATGGCCTCCCCAGTCGGATCATCATATCGTCACCCGAGAGATGCTTAAGCTCATGAAAAAGGCGGCGCTGATCGTGGATATATCCTGCGATCCCGCCGGAGCCATTGAAACCTGTGTACCGACTTCTCATGACGGACCGACCTATACCGTTGACGGCATCCGGCATTATTGTGTGGACAATTTACCTTCTGCAGTTGCTAAAACTGCGTCTTATGCGTTATCCAGCACGAGACTGCCATATGTAACGAAAATAAATGCACCGCCTGTTTGACAGCAGTTGGTAGAATCATTACTTTGTCTATAATTTTATTTGCCTGGCGATTGTAATAATTCTAAGGAGGTCACCATGCTGTCACTGGAAGAATTAAAGAAAGAGATCGATCTGATCAATGAGATCAGCTGGGATTTAGGGCCTGAGGAAGCAGTCAAACTATATCTGGAGTGGGGCAACACGGATTGGGGCAGCGGCAAGCACATTATTCGTTCCAAGGACGATTACTCCACCTATTTTGTGGTAAACTGCTGGCGCAAACCCTTTTACATTTACCTGATCCGCAGAAATTCCGAAGAAGCGCTTGAACTGGCGCAATTTGAACTGCCGCAACAGTTTGAAAAGGATGTCTGCGAACTCAAAGGTGTCTATGCGCTGGAAGATGACGTCAAAGCATGGCTGAAAAAAGAATTGGGGCTGTAGATTTAGGCCCTCAGTCCAGTTTATCTAACACATGTTGTAAAAAAATGAAGGTTTCAGCAAATCACAAATACCATTGATTGAAGATTGTCGATTGAATATTGAAGATTTAAGGTCCGCCTTCAGCGGGATCTATTATTAAAAAAGATCATAAGAAAAGACAGAGCGAAGCCTCTGGCTCGTAGGTGTTGTAGCGCCTAGGCCTCGGAGAGCGACATCCACAAATATTTCCGCCTCCGGTTGATCAATCTTCAATTCCGGTTTATTCGGGTTGGAGACCTTTATCTGACAACATACTTCAAAAAAATGGGGCTCCGGATTGAAACCCCATTTCGTTCATTGCTTCAGATTATTTCCGATAGCCGGATGGATTTAAGCGGCATCCATTTGCCGGCGATCGGCCATGTCTACCAGCGTGCGCTCTCTGGCTTTGTCGATGCCGAGTGCTTTGCGCTTCTTGTCGATGTGCGCAATCATCAAACGGGCCATTTCGTAAGGATCGGTTGCAAATCCCCATTTGCCCATTCCCAACTGCTCGAGCTCTTCAAACATATGCTTGTGGAATTTGGTGCCTTCGACAATGGGGAAGGTTACACCGAATACCGTATAAACACCGGATGCGACAAAATACTGTCCGATACACAGGGCTTTTTCGCTCATGTATTCCGGCGCACACCCGGCCGCCGGCAGATCAGCGATGCTCTCCCCCAGTCCGCCGGTTTTAACCATTTCGGATGCGGCAATCAAAATTCGACTGTTATCCACGCAGGCACCCATACCCAAAACCGGCGGCATGCCGACAGTTTCACACACTTCTTTTAAACCGGGACCGGCCAGATGGGCTGCTTCCGGGGTCGTCAGTCCGGCTTTGGCCAGCGCTATTTGTGAGCAACCTGTCTGCAGCACCAGGATGTCGTTTTTAATCAGTTCCTTGACCAGTTCCACATGCAGCCAGTCCTGCCTTACCCTGGGATTGGTGCATCCCACCACACCGGCAACCCCACGTATGCGGCCGTTGATAACATTGTCGTTAAGCGGGGTGTAGGAGGCCCGAAAACTTCCGCCGAGCATGTAATTGATGTATTCGTGGGAAAACCCATGGACTCCGGTGTTGACGATCTGAGGGATCTCAATCGGCATGTTACGGTTTTTAAATCGGCCGATGGCCTGGATAACAATCTCATCGGTGCATTCTTTGGGTTTGTGATCATTAAACTCAACGTGCATGGCGCCTTCGATATGACAGCGCGGGTTCGTGGTAATCAGCTTGGTACCGTAACAGTCGGCAACTTTAGCCAGGCCCTGTTTGATACACTGTACATCCACACCCATGGCGTCGACCGCACCGGTAACCAAAACCGCTTCTGTGGACATAAAGTTGCCGGCATGGGGAATGCCGTGACGCACAAACATCTCCAAACCGGAGCAGCACATTCCCACCAGGTTGATTCCTTTGGCACCGGCGTCTTTGGCGGCTTGGATCAGGGTGGGTTCCCTAACCGATTCTACGATGGACTCGAACAGATTGGGTTCATGGCCATGGATAATGATATTGACCTGGTCTTCTTTTAAAACACCCATGTTCACTTCGACGGCCACCGGAGATGGGGTGCCAAATAGAATGTCGGATATCTCCGTGGCTACCATGGAGCCGCCCCAGCCGTCGGCCAGCGCGGTGCGACTGCATTGTTTGGTAATGTTTTCATAGTGCTGGTCCACGCCCATGTGCGAGCGGTGCATCAATTCCATAATCTCCCGCATGGCCCCGCGCGGCACAATTCCTTGTTTGCGCCAGGTTTCCAGGGTTTTTGCAGGAACACGTTTGGCAAAGGGTATTTCGCCCTCTACTTGGGTGTAGGTGCGTTCAAGCTCCTTATATAGATCCATGGCGATTTCTTTGAGTTCCCGGTCTTCCGTTTCAATTCCGATGGACTGGGCAACCTCAATGAGCTTTTGCGGATTCTTAATGGTATAGTCTTTAATATTGCCATTCAGCACTTCGCGGAAAAGATCAAGCATGCCCATACCGTGGTCGGTATGAGCGGCGCCGCCGGCAGCGACCATGCGTGCAAAATTTCGCGCCATAATCGTGTCGATCGTGGCACCGCAGACACCCACTTTTGAATACGGATCCTTGGCATTCAGACGGCAGGGTCCCATGGCGCAGTGCTTGCAGCAGGCCGAATCCGCCCCGATGGGGCAGGCCTTCATGCTTGCAGCCCGATCGAAGGCGGTTTCGACACCGTCTCTGCGAGCCTTGATGAGCATTTGAGCGGTCGCCTTACAGCTCGTTACAGCATTGATATCTATCTCCTTTTTAGATGATATTTCTTTTTTGTCAGCCATATATTGCCTCCCTTCATGGAATTATAGTAAATGGATTAAACGGGCTGAATATCCATAAAAACGTGATTATGAAAAGTCAGTCCGGACAGGGTAATATAGAGGTAATCAGTAGAAAGTTGCTATCTATATATAAAAAAGTTCTTTGTCAAAGGATAACAAATACCGGCAAATTTCCAGTATTATCTACTGAGTAATGGCAAGTTTCATGCCAATTTTCTATTCATACTAATAAAATCGGAAATGAAACGGATTCAACGTTAACTTGCTATATTTAAATATAAAACAGAATTTTCAGCAAAAGTTTTTATGCCTCGGGCAAGTCAATCCACCCGAGAAACGCACTATTGGTTGTCTTATGATACATGTATGTACCAACCCCCATTGCGAGACGGTTCTTCGGTCTTAAAGCAATAAGGAAAAATATCACACACCGATATGATCTATTTTTTCAGATATTCGTTAAAATCTTAGAGGCTTAGCAATAGAGTTACGAATCCGGCAAGTCGTTCAGTGAAACTCCGTGAATCCATGAATTCGTGATTCTTAAATTCGCCGTCATAGTGTCTCATGCGTCTCATTGTTGTGAAGCAAATAAAACTCCTCTACACCGACGCCCTTGATAAGTTAAGTCGCTTCGCTCATCCACCGCCGCGGAGAATACCGGCTCATCAAAACGATGGCCATATAAAATTCTGTAATTCCAATTAATTATAGGAATTTTGATATATCAGACTTTTCTGTTTATTTCAATATTTTTCTGTATTGGTATGAAATTTGATTCGTTATTTGAGTCGATTTTGGTTTTATATTCTAAAAATTTTTTATATTATTGAAATTACTTTTCTGTTAATGTAACTTAATTCATAAGCCACCAGCTCTGCCGATGAGAAATTAAAAGGTTCTACCGTTACCGAGAGGGCATGCGTGGTGGGTGCAAATCTGATCGATGCCGGCGGCTTATGAATTGAAATAAATTTTTTTTGCAGATTTTTTACAATCTGTTGGTATGCGCCAGCAGAACAACCACCACCAAAGCTGGCTGAGGCAAACAAGATACTTGCCAATGGTAAGTCGGTCAAGTGGCCATCAAACCAACAGATCCGATAAAACAAAGATTAAAAAAAATTTAAAAATCGGTAAAAATACACAGCATGTCATTTCCTCCGGCAACCTGAACATATGGCTCCGGGTTCATATTGACATCAAATTTCTGAAAGGATGAATCTATGTCTCAACCTGACGTTAAGATTTTCTCATTGAGCACCTGCAGCCACTGTAAAGCAACCAAAAAATTCTTGGGCGATTGCACCATTAAATATGAATTTATCAATGTGGACGAGCTCCAAGGCGATGAAAGAAAGGCAATTATTGAAGATGTCAAAAAGTTTAACCCACGTTGCTCATTTCCCACCATCATAATAGGTGAAAAGGTGATCGTCGGGTTTAAGGAAAAAGAAATCAAGGAGGCATTGGGAATGTGATGGATGCACAAGCGCTTTATGAGAGAATGAAAAAAGTACAGGAAGCCAAAGGTTATTATTTTAACCGCGACAGGGAGCGAACCTTTGAGCTTTTAGAAGCCCTGCTTGCCAACAAAGAGCGTTATGGGTATATGGGTTGCCCATGTAGACTGCTTTCCGATGACCGGGAGGCCGACAAAGACATCATCTGTCCCTGCGTTTACAGTGTGCCGGACATTAATGAATTTGGCAGCTGTTACTGTAGTCTCTACGTGTCAACAGATTGGAATGAGGGCAAAATTCCACACGAATATGTCCCCGAACGCCGGCCGCTGGAAAAGATGACGTTTTAAATTAATAGCAGCCAATATAATTTAAAAGGAGCTGTCCATGAGTGAAATTGTCAGAAAACAAGTCTGTAAATGCGAAAACTGTGGTAACGAGGCAGAAATGGTTGTGACCTGTTCATTACCTGATGCTAAAGCGGAGGATAACGCGGTGTCCGTATCCGACTCATTGCAGGAAACGAGATCTGAAAAGAGCGTCAAGGGGACAGCTACCTGCACCCATTGTGGTAATGAAGCCGACATGTGGATCGACCTATAATAAGACATGCAGTTTTTACCAAAACAAATACATGCAAAGAGGTGTAAACATGGAAGAATGCAAACCTGTTTTGAATACCGGCTTACGGGGTGTCGTTATAGCAGATACCAGGATTTGTGAGGTTGACGGTGCCAACGGTCGATTGATTTACAGAGGTTATCTGGTCCAGGACCTGGCCGAAAATGCGTCTTTCGAAGAAGTTGCTTATTTGCTGCTTTATGAAAAGCTGCCCGAAAAGGCCGAACTTGAAGAGTTTAAGCGCCGGCTTTTAGCAGAACGGTATCTGCCGCCCGCGGTGATTGAAGTCCTGAAAAACCGGCCGAAAGATGCGTTGCCCATGGACATTTTGCAAGCTGCAGTTCCTCTGTTGGCCCACCATGATCCTGACAAAAAGGATCAATCCATGGAAGCCGTCCTGCGTATGGCGGTAAGACTGATTGCCAAATTTCCCACCATCATCGCGGCTTGGGACCGAATCCGCAACGATAAAGAGCCGGTTGAGCCTTCGGCGAATTTGGACCACGCAGCCAATTTTTTATACATGCTCTCCGGCAAAGTGCCCGATGAAGACATGGGCAGATTTTTGGATAAGGCGCTGGTTCTTCACGCCGAACACTCATTTAATGCATCGACCTTTGCCGCCCGGGAAGTTGCTTCCACCAGAGCGCATATTTATGCGGCCACTGCAGCTGCGGTAGGATCTTTATCCGGTGACCTGCACGGCGGTGCCAATACACGGGTAATGGAAATGTTGTTTAAAATTGGATCGGTGGATAAGGTAAGAGGTTACGTGAATCAGGAGTTTGATGCCGGCAGAGTGATTTTTGGTTTGGGGCATGCCGTGTACGACACCGATGACCCGCGTGCATATATCGTCGCATCCATGTCTAAAGTGCTGGAAGAGAGTACCGGTAAGACCAAGTGGTATGAAATATCCGCCGAACTTGATAAAATAGGCAAAGAGGAGTTTAAAAAACGTAAAGGAAAAGATATTTACGTCAATGTCGATTTTTATAGTGGTTCGCTGTATTATTCACTGGGTATTCCGGTTGATCTGTTTACACCGGTGTTTGCTATCTCCCGTATTGCGGGCTGGTGCGCCCACGTAGTTGAAGAGCAATTTGCAGGCGCTGCTCCAAAACCCACGCTGTATCGACCCGAGTCCGAATACATCGGAGATTACTGTGGTCCCGATGTGTGCGAATATACACCTATTGATGAAAGATAGGCAGTGTCCGTCGATTGTTGTCCGTAGGCGGCTGTTTCTATGTTTGTTGACACCAACCTTTTTCCGGCAATAGAATACACTATTATGAACGAGGAGGTTCGGCAGGTTTGCAAAAACAATTAAATCTCCGAATGACGCGTCAGCGTAGAGTTATTCTGGAGGAACTTTGTAAGGTGGATACGCATCCTAGTGCCGATGAGGTCTATGCCATGGTTCGCAAGCGCCTGCCCCGCATCAGCCTTGGAACCGTATATCGTAACCTCGAAATCCTTGCTGAAAGCGGCGATATTCAAAAACTCGAACCGGGCGGCACGCTGAAACGGTTTGACGGGAAAACGGAGCACCATTACCATCTCAGATGTATTCGTTGTGATCGAATGATTGATGCCCCGGTTGATTTTGATGTCATGATTAAACATGATCTAAAGAGTGCCACCGATTTCAAGATCATCGGGCATAAACTTGAAGTCATCGGGATATGTCCCGAGTGTATCACTCTATCTTGACGACCTACCTTGCGATAGTACCAGACCAAAACACAGCCCATTCCATTGCCCATTCTCGAAAAAATTGGAAGTTCCGAATAAACTATGTAAATTCAGTTATTTGGAAAAATTTCACAACGATTAATTATTGACAAATCTATTTACGCTACATACGATGGGTCGGTTGAAGGGGTTTAGCCCTTATCGGAGCTTATCTGACAATATGTTTGTAATTTGTTATTTCCGGTTTATCCGGATCAATGAGGCAATCCATGAAAATACTTATCACAGGCGGTTCGGGCTTTATCGGCACTAACCTCTCGGAGTATTTTTTGAGCAGGGGGCATAAGGTTTCCGCAGTCGGCAGATCAGCAAATCAGCAAAGGATTCGTCATGAGGATTATCGATATATAGTGGCAGATACAACCCGGCCGGGTAATTGGCAAAAGGAGGTCGAAGAAGCGGAAGCAGCGGTAAATCTGACCGGAGCAACCATTTTTAAACGCTGGACGCCAAACTATAAAAAAACAATTATTGACAGCCGCATTTTGACCACCCGTCATGTGGTGGCGGCCTTGCCGGAAGGCAGGAACATCACCTTTTGCAGTGCTTCCGGCGCCGGATATTACGGCCACAGAGGCGACGACATTTTAAAAGAAGATGAAAGCGTCGGCCGTGATTTTTTAGCCGGTGTTTCGTGGGATTGGGAAAAAGAGGCCCTGCAGGCAGCCGCAAAAGGGGTTCGGGTTGCCGTCATGCGATTTGGGGTTGTCCTCGGAAAAAACGGTGGCGCCCTGGCTAAAATGATTCCCGCTTTTAAAATGTTTGTCGGCGGTTCCCTGGGCAGTGGAAACCAATGGTTCCCGTGGATACATCTGGAGGACCTCATGGCGGCGATCCTGTTTATATTGGAACATCAGGATGTCAGCGGTCCGCTTAATTTCTGCGCTCCCAATCCGGTCCGGTATCGTGAACTGGCCAAAACCCTGGGTGACGCTTTGGGTCGCCCGTCCTTTATGCCGGCACCGGCATTTATGATCCGCTTAGCGATGGGTGAATTCGGCGACGTTTTTCTGGGCAGTCAGCGTACCATCCCCGATCGACTGCTGAAATATGGTTTTTCGTTTCAGTATCCGGATATCAAGGGTGCCATCGAGGCCGTCGTGACGGAATAGTTGGATGCTTGATACTCGATGCCGGCATTCATGGCTATTATGGTTTACATTTTTTGGCTCAGGCGCTAAGCGGTCTTTAACTGACAACATGTTGTATG
>Ga0210080_1000055_pt1 | contig 9295 bp, 6 predicted proteins | sample White_CordB_D2_FD_185588 | JGI IMG/M metagenome (GOLD analysis project Ga0210080, IMG submission 185588) | Wetland microbial communities from the San Francisco Bay, California, USA, that impact long-term carbon sequestration - White_CordB_D2... | ecosystem: Environmental > Aquatic > Marine >...
CGGTCGAGGCGATCCTGCAGCGTGACAGCCGGCGGGCCCTCGAATCGGCCCATCGCGTCGACCAGCTCGGCCTGGCCCTGCGGCGTTTTACCCAGGACCTGCTCGAGATGTTCCGTGGCATGGTCATCTGCAAGGTTGTCAACGAGCCCGCCGAGCTGCTGGACATGGTCGGCGACGAGCTGAAAGAACTCAAGCTGCTCGCCGAGGATGCTTCTCTGGAAGACCTGCAGCGGATCGTCACCCTGCTGATGAAGACCCAGCTGGAGCTGGTCAACAGCAACGCTCCCCTGCTGGCCCTGGAAATGAGTCTGGTGCGGCTGGCGACGCTTGCCCCGAGCCAGGACCTGGGCAAACTGATCAGCCACATCGAAAATCTCGAGCGCCGACTGACCTCAGCCCCCTTGCCGACGTCCCGGCCACAGGCCGTACCGAAAGCCCCGGCAGCGGAGCCGCCACCGCCAAAAAAGCCTGAAGCTCCCGTCGCCACAACGACCGACAGCAAGGGGTGGCAGGGGCTGGTAGACATGGTCAAACAGAGTCGACCGATGCTTGGCTCGGTACTGGAACATGGTCGGCCGCTGAAACTGGAAGCTCCGATACTGGACGTCGGCTACCCGAAAGGGTCGTTCATGATCGGCCAGCTCCAGGAGGATGATATCCGGCACGACCTCGAAGCCCTGGCGACAGAGTACTTCGGAACGACCATCAAGCTGAAGGTCTCCATGGTTGACGCCGCAGCGCAGGACGCACCCAAGTCGCTGGTGGAAACCCGCCAGGAAGAAGAGACCGACCGCATGCGCCGCCTGCGCGAGGACGCCGTGGAGCACCCGGCCCTCAAAGCCGTGCAGGATGTGTTCGGCGGCAGGATCAAGAAAGTTATTCCGATCGATAAGGGCTTTGTTTAAAACCTAAGTAGCGCGAAAAGGCATACACAATAAAAGCGTTTGCCACGATGGCACGAAGCCACCAAGAAGAATTTATACAAAAACAGGTTCTCCTGGTGCCCAGGAGCCTTGGTGGCGACATTCCCGAAGATTTTTACTGCAAGGAGCAATACCTATGTCACGAGGTGGAATCGGCAACATCATGAAGCAGGCGCAGCAGATGCAGCGCCGCATGGCTGAACTGCAGGAGGAGCTTGGCAAGAAGCAGGTCGAGGCTTCGGCCGGCGGCGGCATGGTTACTGCTGTCGTGAGCGGCAAGCAGCAACTGCTCGGTCTGAAAATCGACCCGGCGGCCGTTGACCCGGAGGATGTCGAGATGCTGCAGGACCTGGTCACTGCAGCGGTCAATGAAGCAATCAAGCAGAGTCAGCAGATGGCCTCGGAAGAGATGAGTAAAATCACCGGCGGCATGAACATCCCAGGACTCACATAGACAGTGGAAAATCGTTCGTAAGTAAAAAATTGACAAGAGGTCATTTTTATCCAATAATTGGGCTGGCCAATAATTGGTATGACCAATAGACGCTCAAATGCACGCCCCTGGAATTTCGACGTTTACGGAAAAGCTTGCATTTAGATGTTTTTTTAAATTAAAATAAAATTTTTTACCAATAATAAAAATACTGTTTGGGGATTTTTCAGTGATACGAAAAACATCGGGTCCACTTAAAATATCTCTGAAATCCCATAAACTGTTGAATTTCTGCAATAAATTATGTTAGACTCCATCCCGTCTTTCGCAAGGCTGGTGGCAGAATTGGCCAAGTTTCCGGGTATCGGCAACAAGACGGCGACCCGGCTGGCTTTTTTCCTGCTCCGCCAACCCAAGGCTCAGGCCGAAGCCCTGGCGACGGCAATCCTTGATCTGCAGAACAACACCAGGTTCTGCTCTGTCTGTTTTCACATCACGGAACAGGACCCCTGTCCCCTCTGCTGTGACCCGGGTCGGGATGAAGCTCTGCTCTGCGTTGTCGAAGAACCCCAGGCCCTTTTGGCCATTGAACGCAGCCGGTCTTTCAAGGGCCGCTACCATGTTTTGCACGGAGCCTTGTCGCCACTGGACGGCATCGGCCCCGAAGAGCTCAAGATCGACCCCCTGATCGACCGCCTCGATAAAGGCAGCGTTCAGGAAGTTCTCATAGCAACAAACTTTACTGTCGAGGGAGATGCCACGGCCCTTTACCTGGCAAAACTGATCCAGCCACGCGGTATCAGGGTGACCCGCCTGGCTTATGGCATCCCGATGGGCAGCGAACTAGAATATGTCGATGAAGCGACTGTGAACCGCGCCGTCGAAGGACGACGGGATATCTGAACCGCAGTTCAACAGCCTTCATTTAAGATCATCAAAAACTGATTCATCGATATTTAAATTCCAGCAAGGAGGAAGTCTGATGTCCAAGAAAATGACCTGTATAGACGGTAATACCGCCGCGGCGCATGTTGCTCATGCGACGAACGAGGTGATTGCCATCTACCCGATTACGCCCTCTTCAGTGATGGGCGAAGTCTCCGACGCCAAGAGTGCCGCGGGCGAAAAGAACATCTGGGACACCATCCCCAAAGTTGTTGAAATGCAGTCCGAGGGTGGTGCCGCCGGTGCTGTTCACGGTGCACTGCAAGCAGGTTCTCTGTGCACCACCTTTACCGCTTCGCAAGGCCTGCTGCTGATGATCCCGAACATGTTCAAGATCGCCGGCGAGCTGACCCCCACGGTCTTCCACGTTTCAGCCCGTGCGATTGCTGCTCAGGCTCTGTCGATCTTCGGTGACCACTCGGACGTCATGTCCTGTACCTCTACGGGATGGGCTTTCCTCAGTTCCAACAACGTTCAGGAAGTCATGGACTTTGCGCTGGTCGCGCAGGCTGCAAGCCTCGAATCACGCATCCCCTTCCTGCACTTCTTCGATGGCTTCCGGACTTCGAGCGAAGTCCAGAAGGTCCACGAACTCTCCGAGAATGATATGCGTCACATGGTCAGTGACGAGCTGGTCCGGGCCCACCGTGCCCGCGCCCTGTCCCCTGATCACCCGGTTCTGCGTGGTACCGCGCAGAATCCCGACGTCTATTTCCAGGGTCGTGAGACGGTCAACTCCTACTACGACGATCTTCCGGACATCCTGCAGGCCCAGTTCGACAAGTTCGCCAAGTTGACCGGCCGCCAGTACAACCTGTTCGATTACGTCGGTCACCCGAATGCCGAGCGCGTCGTGGTGATGATGGGCTCAGCCTGTGACACCATGCACGAGCTGGTCGAATACCTGGTCGCCCAGGGAGAGAAAGTTGGCCTGATCAAGGTCCGCTTCTTCCTGCCTTTCAACGTTGCGGCATTCGCCGAAGTGCTGCCGAATACGGTCCGCAAGATCGCGGTCCTGGACCGTACCAAGGAGCCTGGCTCCATCGGTGAGCCGCTGTACCACAATGTCCGCACCGCTTTCGGTGAGGCGATGGCCGATGGCCTGATCTCTTTCCCCGGCTACCCGTCGATCGTCGGCGGCCGCTACGGCCTCGGCTCCTACGAGTTCAGCCCCGGCATGGCCAAGGCGGTCTTCGACAACCTGTCGAAAGACAAGCCGATGAACCATTACGTGGTCGGCATCAAGGACGATGTCACCGGCCGCAGCCTTGATTTTGACGCGGACTACATTGTCCCCTTCGATGGTTACTCGGCGATGTTCTACGGACTCGGTTCCGACGGTACGGTTGGCGCCAACAAGAACTCGATCAAGATCATCGGCGACAGTACCGACAACGAAGTTCAGGCCTATTTCGTTTACGATTCCAAGAAGGCCGGCAGCATGACCACATCTCACCTGCGTTTCGGCAAGCAGACGATCCGCAAGCCTTACCTGGTCAAAAGTGCCGACTTCGTCGCCTGTCACAACTTCTCCTTCCTCGAGAAGTACGACATGCTGAAGAACGCCAAGGAAGGCGCGACCTTCCTGCTCAACAGCCCCTTCGACGCCGACCAGGTGTGGCCTAAGCTGCCCAAGAAGGTTCAGCAGACCATCATCGACAAGCAACTCAAGTTCTTCGTCATCGATGGTGTGAAGCTGGGTAACGAGCTCGGTCTCGGACCCCGCATCAACGTCATCATGCAGACGGCATTCTTCAAGATTTCCAGCATCATCCCGCTCGACCAGGCGGTGCGCGAGATCAAGGGTGCCATCGTCAAGTCCTACAGCAAGGCTGGCGAAAAGGTCGTCAACATGAACAACAAGGCCGTTGACGCTGCCCTGGAGAACATCCAGGAAGTTGCTGTACCGGCCACGGCCGACAGCAGCATCGAGATGACCATCGGTCAGTGGGCGGGGACTCCTGCAACCGTGCAGAAGACTCTCGGCCCGATCATCGATGGCCTCGGCGAGCATCTGCCGGTCTCGGCCATGCCGGCCGACGGCACCTTCCCGACCGCCACGGCAATGTACGAAAAACGCAACATCGCCATCGAAACCCCGGTCTGGGACGAGAAGCTCTGCATCCAGTGCGGCATCTGTTCATTCGTCTGCCCACACGCGACGATCCGCATGAAGATCTACGACGAGAAGGAGTTGACCGGCGCGCCGGGGACCTTCAAGTCATGTGCCGCTCGTGGCAAGGAGATGGACGGCAAGAAGTTTACCCTGCAGGTCGCCGTTGAAGACTGCACCGGTTGTGGTGCCTGTGTTTACAACTGCCCGGCCAAGAGCAAGGAGAACGAGAACCACAAGGCGATCAACATGAGGCCTCAGCCTCCGTTGCGCGAAACCGAACGCGCCAACTTCAACTTCTTCCTCAACCTTCCGGAAACGGATCCGGCTCTTTTTAACAGCGCCTCGGTCAAGGGCAGCCAGCTGCTGCCGCCGATGTTTGAATTCTCCGGCGCCTGTGCCGGTTGTGGCGAGACCCCGTTCGTCAAGCTCTGCTCGCAGCTGTTTGGTGACCGCATGCTGGTTGCCAACGCCACCGGTTGTTCCTCGATCTACGGCGGCAACCTTCCAACCACTCCCTGGACGACCCGTAAAGATGGTCTTGGCCCGGCATGGAGCAACTCACTCTTCGAAGACAACGCCGAGTTCGGTTTCGGCTTTCGTCTAGCCGTCGACAAAACCACCGAGTATGCTCGCGAACAACTGGTCAAGAACATGGCCTGTGGGTGTGCGGCCTGCAAAGGAAAAGAAGGCCTTAAACAGGCAATTCTTGACGCTGACCAGTCTTCCCAGGAGCTGATCGAAGCACAGCGTGATCGCGTCAAGGAGCTCAAGGAGATCCTTGAGAAGTGTACCCATGAAACAGCACCACAGCTGCTTGCCGACGCCGACTACCTGGTCGTCAAGTCTGTCTGGATCCATGGTGGCGACGGCTGGGCATACGACATCGGTTACGGCGGTCTGGACCACGTTCTAGCTTCCGGCGCTAACATCAACGCCCTGGTCCTTGACACCGAGGTCTACTCCAACACCGGTGGCCAGGCCTCCAAGGCAACCCCGATGGCCGCGGTCGCCCAGTTCGCTGCCGGCGGCAAGCCGATGCCGAAAAAAGACCTGTCGATGATCTCCATGACCTACGGCAACATCTATGTCGCCAGGGTTTCGCTGGCCAATCCGGCCCAGTGCGTCAAGGCATTCCTCGAGGCAGATGCCTACGACGGTCCGTCTCTGATCATCGCTTACTCGCACTGCATCGCCCACGGCATCAACATGACCACCGCCGTGGACAACTGCAAGCGCGCGGTCAACTCCGGCTACTGGCCGCTGTTCCGCTACGACCCGCGCCTGGCAGCCGAAGGCAAGAACCCGCTGCAGCTCGACAGCAAGGATCCGTCGATCGCCTTCGAGGAGTTCGCCAACAGCGAAAACCGCTTCCGCGTGCTCAAGAAGAACAATCCCGAGCAGGCAGATCAGCTTCTCTCTGCTTCTGCCAAGGATGCAGCAACCCGCTACGACCTCTACAAGAAGCTTGCAGAGATGTCAGCTGACTGCGGGAAAAAAGAATAGTTCACACCCTGTTTCAGAAAAAAAGCTCCCGGCGCTGGTGCCGGGAGCTTTTTTATTTTGCCCTGTATCGCTTCCGGGGGACTTGCCCGCCTTCCCAAGATGGCTTTAAACCGGCAAAAACCCTTGATATATGGCAGGACGAAATGATATAAGGGCTATTGGCGTATTAACCCCCATCAGGAGAATTCAGCATGCTCGGTCCACAGCAATCTTCCTTTGTCATGTATGACGAGGAATTTCAGCGGATCAGCGCAGTTATTGATAAACTGTTGCGCGAATCCAATGCCAAAGTCATCTTCCTGGTCGATAAGAACGGCCAGTTGATCGCCGGCTGTGGCGAGACAGAACACCTTGACACCACCAGCCTGGCGTCTCTGACTGCAGGGAATATCGCCGCAACGGGTGGCCTGGCCAAATTGATCGGAGAGAAGGAATTCTCGATTCTGTTCCACGAAGGGGAAAAGGACAACATACACATTTCAATCGTTGCCCAACGCGTTATCCTGGTTGTCATCTTCGACCATCGCAGTTCGCTCGGCCTGGTCAGGCTGAGGGTGAAAAAAGCCAGTGACGAACTGGCAACCATATTCGAAGACCTCTCCGAGAAAGCCACAGAGATGGAAAAAACCGGCAATGTCGACAGCCCGTTTGCCGAAATCACTGACGACGACATAGACAACCTGTTCAGCTAAGGATACCGGACCATGTCTTTCATCAACTACGCCTCCCGCGAAATCAACTGTAAAATTGTTTATTACGGTCCGGGTCTGTGCGGCAAGACAACCAATCTGCAGTTTGTCTATCAGAAAACCGCCCCCGACGCCAAGGGCAAGATGATTTCCCTGGCGACGGAAACTGAGCGGACCCTGTTTTTCGACTTCCTGCCCCTGGCCCTCGGTGAAATTCGCGGCTTCAAAACCCGTTTTCACCTTTACACGGTTCCCGGCCAGGTCTTTTACGATGCATCGCGTAAGCTGATTCTGAAAGGGGTTGACGGTGTGGTGTTCGTCGCGGACTCACAGGAGGAGCGCTTCGACGCCAACATTGAAAGTCTTGAGAACCTCAAGGTCAATCTGGAAGAGCAAGGCTATGAACTGGAGAAATTGCCGTTCGTTATCCAGTACAACAAGCAGGACCTGCCTAACTGCACACCGATTGAAGAACTGCGTGAGTTGCTCAACCCGGGCGGCGTTCCCGAATTTACCGCCTGCGCACAAACCGGTGAAGGGGTTTTTGAAACCCTCAAGGCGGTGGCCAAACTGATTCTCCTTGAGCTTAAAAAAGGTGGCGCCGGAGCTTAGTTCGGCTTATCAAGATAAAAGCCCGGAGACATGAGTCCTCGGGCTTTATCATACGAAGACAATAATGAAAAAGCTGGTTTCGTTGACCATCATCCTGGTCTGGCATTCTCCCTTTCTGCCTGTGGCATGTTCCACAAGAAAGGTCCTTGCGATCCCGGGCAGAATGGGCCCTGTACCGTTGAAAAACACTGCTGCGTGAAAATGAAAACGCCTTGCCAGAAACCATGCGTAGCGGAGCCCGGCACTCAGGGCAGGATGCCCTGCAGCAAGTGAGGCTCAAACCCTTTTCTGCCAGAGCGCCCGTACAACCATAGACTCGGCATTTTTTCTTGACATAATGGGGGCTATTCCGTATATTTCCCCTCCGTTACACAACTGATCCCCGATAGCTCAGCTGGTAGAGCAGCGGACTGTTAATCCGCTTGTCGTTGGTTCGAGTCCAACTCGGGGAGCCATAACAAAAACGGCCGATTTCAAGAGAGAAATCGGCCGTTTACATTTACGTCCTTTTCGTCTTTCGTAACCAAACTTATTCTGTCTCAAAAACTTCAACAACTTAAGCGTTCGAGTCCAGCACGGTGGTTTATCCATACATTCAGTGAATCAGTTTTTGGTGTGGACCAATCCATCTTTGATGTGGACTGTACGATTAGCACGTGCTGCAAGGTCAGGGTTATGGGTAATCATAACAATGGTTAGGCCATTGCGACTTAAAGAACGAAGGATATCGAAAATCTTTTCACTGTTCTCACTGTCAAGATTTCCGGTAGGCTCGTCCGCCAACAGGATTTCGGGTTCATTAACCAGGCCGCGTGCGATGGCCGTTCGCTGCATTTCTCCGCCGCTCAGTTGCGAAGGAACGTGATCAAGGCGATGCTTCAACCCCACCATTTCCGCTAGGTGGAAGATCTTTTCGGGCGATGCCGGCTTCTTGCTGAAGAGCAACGGGAGAGCGATGTTGTCATACACGCTCAGCCCGGGAATCAAGTAGAACTGCTGAAAAACGAATCCAATCTTGTCCCTGCGCAACTTGACCAGTTCTGCTTCGGGCAAACGAGAGGCGTCGACACTATCGATCATGACTTCACCATTAGACGGCTGGTCGAGACAACCGAGGATATGCAGTAGTGTCGTTTTGCCAGCACCCGATGGGCCAGTAATGGCCAAAAGTTCTTCTTTATCGATGTTCAGGTTCACGCCACGCAAAGCGCGAACATCTTCAGCGCCTCGACGGTAATTTTTTTCTATTCTTCTGAGTTCAATCATCCTTTTATCGCCTCAACGGGTTGGATTTTCGATGCCTTGCAGGCCGGATAGAGGCCAGCGCACAAGCCTATTGTCATGATAAACAGCATGCTTCCCAGAGCGAGGAGCGGATCGAAACTGATCAGGCTGCCCGTGGGGACAAAAGGCATCACGGACCTGACAAACGCTTCGATAAGTTTCGACCCGAGGGTTGCGATGGCAATGCCCAAAATACCTCCCGCCAGGGACAGGATCGTCGTTTCCTCCAGAATGATGCGGAAAACATCTCGACGCGAGGCACCAACAGCCCGCATCATGCCGATTTCCTGACTCCGTTCGAAAACGGACATAAGAATCGAATTCATCACGCCTACGGCGCTGATCAGCACGGCGATCAATACTATGGCGAGGCTCAGTGCTCGAGCAGAAGCGGCCAGGTTGGAAATTGAATTCATCACCTGGCCCATGGTCACAATCTGGATGCCTGGTACGGCTGCGGTCAGCGCATCTGTAATTTCATTCATGCGCTCAGGGTTTGTTACTTTGACGCCAATCGCGGTTGCAGCGCCTGGGCGCTCAAGTATCTTCTGCGCAGTCTGAATAGGGAGATAGACAAAAGCGTCATCCTGGCTGCCAGTCAGGCCAACTATTCCGGCAATGACCAGTGGCGTCCCATCGGCAGCCTCCGTGAACACATCTCCAGGCTTTAAGCCTTCGTGCTCAGCAACCTCATGACCAAGCAGAATCTCGTTGTCCTGCGATGGAATCCTGCCTTCGATCTGCCAGTTTGGTTTGATCGCAGACAAAACCTCCATATCCACACCATAAA